>Ga0194039_1000534_pt1 | contig 22639 bp, 20 predicted proteins | sample JunL228m_MetaG_FD_148679 | JGI IMG/M metagenome (GOLD analysis project Ga0194039, IMG submission 148679) | Anoxic zone freshwater microbial communities from boreal shield lake in IISD Experimental Lakes Area, Ontario, Canada - Jun2016-L227-8m | ecosystem: Environmental > Aquatic > Freshwater >... | reverse complement strand
GGCCTCGATAGGTGGCGGCCTGAGAGCGCCCGCAGGCGGCTTTTGAAAGACCGCGGTGAACGAAAACTCCGAGCCCTTGCCCTCCGCGCTGGCGAGGGAGATCTCGCCCTGGAACAAATGGACGAGCTGCCGGCTGATCGCGAGACCGAGGCCCGTGCCGCCGAACTCGCGCGTCGTGGATGTGTCGGCCTGCATGAACTTGGAAAAAATTGTCTCCTGCTTGTCTGTCGGGATGCCGATCCCGGTGTCCGTGATCCGAAACCGCAGGGTCGCGGAGGTTTCCGTCTCCTCGAGGAGATTCGCCTGCACGGTGACGCTTCCGCGCTGGGTGAACTTGATGGCATTTCCGACGAGGTTGAACAGGATCTGGCGGAGCCGGCCCGGGTCGCCGCGCAGGAATTCCGGAACCTTCTCGTCAATCAGGCAGACGACCTCGAGATCCTTTTCCTGCGCCTTCACGGCCATGATCTCGACGGCGTCCTCGACCGTCGTGCGGATATGGAAGTCGAGGCTTTCGAGCGCGATCTGCCCGGCCTCGACCTTTGAGAAATCCAGGATGTCGTTGATGAGCGTGAGCAGCGAGATGCCGCACGAGTGGATCGCCTCGGCATACTCGCGCTGCTCGGGGGTCTGCTCGGTGTCGAGGAGGAGGTCGGTCATCCCGATCACGCCGTTCATCGGGGTGCGGATCTCGTGGCTCATGTTTGCGAGGAACTCGCTCTTGGCGCGGTTGGCCGACTCGGCGCGCTCGAAGGCTTTGTGAAGCTCCTCTTCCGCCCGCTTGTGAGCCTGGAGCAGATTCCATTCGCGCAGGGCGCGGCGCACGGCGTGCGGCATGTTGGCGAAGGTCTCGGGCGACTTCACCAGGTAGTCGATCGCTCCGGCCTTCATCGCCGCCACGGCCACGGCTTCGTTGCCGTGGCTGGTCATGACCAGCACGGGAAACCCGTTGGTCTCCGCAAGCAGCGTCAGTGCCTCGTTGTCGTTTCCGTCCGGCAGGTTGAGATCCATGAGGAGGATGTCGGGTGCCCGGGCGGATATCTGCGCGAAGTATTCTTCCAGATTGGAAGCTCTGCGGATCTCCACCGGCGGATCGGCGTGCTCGAAGGCGCGCTGGATGGCTTCGGCGTGTGCCGGCTCGTCTTCAAGGAGGAGCAGGGAAAGCATTATTCGTGGGAAAGCCTTTGCCGGACGCGTGGCTGGCTGCTGTGATCACTCATGTCGAGCAACTCGGTGAAGCCCTCGAAATTGACCGGCTTGAGCTGGTAGCTCCGTGCGCCGAGGCGGTAGGCGGCGGTCAGATCCGAGTCGGTGGAGGACGTGGTCAGCACGACGATGGGGATCCCTTTCAAGTCCTGGTTCTCCTGGATCTGGCGCAGCACTTCCAGGCCATCCACCTTGGGCAGCCGCAAATCCAGCAGGATGAGATCCGGCCGCGGGCTGGACAGGGGATCCTCATAGGCATCCTGCCGGAGCAAGTAGTCCAGCGCCATCTGGCCGTCATCAACATGGACGAGCCGGTGGGAGACCGGGAAGACCGCGAGGTTCCGACGCACGATCTCGGCGTGCGCCGGCTCGTCTTCCACGAGCAGGATGTTGATGGGAACTCCTTTGAGGGAAAAATTTTCGTTGTTCATGCGGGTGTGGGTTGGTTGGGCTTGAGCTGTGTATTTGCGAGAGTGAACCGGAAAGTGGTGCCTTTGCCAATACCATCCGATTGCACCCGGATTTTTCCGCCGTGGATTTCGACGATGCGCCGGACTGTGGCGAGGCCCATCCCGGAGCCCGGCGTGTGAGGGTCGAGTTTTTCGAAGAGGCCGAAGAGTTTGGCGCGGTGGCGGGCATCGATCCCCTTGCCGTTGTCGCGGACGAAGATCTCCAGCTCGCTCCCGCGGCTCTCCACGCCGATCTCGATCCGGGGGGCCGGTTGGTCGCCCAGGAATTTCACGGCGTTATCCAGAAGGTTTTCGAAGATGGCGACCAGGCGCGGTCGGTCGCCGGTGATCCAGACCGGCTCCTGGGTGACATCGACTTGGACCCCGCGCGCGGTGATTTGGCCGGCCACCAATTCCAATGCCTCCTGCACGATGATCTGCAGGGGGGCGGACACGTGGGGGGACATCTTGTGGCCGATGCGGGCGAGCTCGAGCACCTCGTCCAGCAGGCGCTCCATTTTGTCCGCCGCGCTTTGAATGTAGGCCAGATCTTTCTCCACCCGCTCCGGCTCCGGGGATTTCATATCCTCCTTCAGGTAGCCGAGGAAGGTCTTGATCGTCACCAGCGGGCTTTTCAGATCGTGCGAGACGGTGAGTGTGAACCTCTCCATCTCGACGATCTTTTCCTGCAGAGCCTTCTCCGTCCGCTTGCGCTCGGTGATGTCCTCCTTGACGGCGAGAAAATGGGAGATGCGGCCGGCGGCGTCCCGGATGGGAGAAATCGAAGTGCTTTCCCAATAGAGCTCGCCGCTCTTTTTTTTGTTGTGAAATTCCCCCTGCCATTCGTTTCCGGACGTGAGGGACGCCCACATTTTTTTGTAATCCTCCGGCCCCATGTCGCCGGATTTCAAGAAGCGGGGATTCCGGCCGAGGACTTCCTCCCGGGAGAATCCGGTGACGGCGCAGAACTTGGGATTCACGTATTCGATTTCGCCGTCGCGATTGGTGATCACGATCAGGGCGGGGCTTTGTTCGACTGCCTGGGACAGATGGAGGATTTTCTCCTCGTTCTGCTTGAGCGCGGTGATGTCAGTCAGAACGAGTCGGCAGGTCGGCGCGCCGCCTTCGCCGCGTGCGGCATTGCCAACAAAATGCGCCCAGAAGATCTCGCCGTCCGGCTTCGCGACACGCAGGTCGCACGACTGGGGATTGCCAGTTTCAAAGAGGAGCCTCCGGTGCCGGTAGTAGGTATCCTGATCTTTCTTGAGGAGGAGGCGGGAGAGCGGCATTTTGACGAGCGCGCTCCGCTCGACGCCGAGCAGGGTGGCGGCGGTGAGGTTAGCCTCGAGGATCACCCCCTGCTCGCTGAGCGTGCAATAGCCGACAGGCGCCACGTCGTAGAGGTCGAAGTAGCGCGCTCGTGCGGCGTCCAGCTCGGACTGCGCATGGCGCATTTGCTCGTTCTGCATCTCGAGCTCGATCTGGTGCACGCGGAGCTCGTGCAGCGTCATCCGGGTGATTTCCGGCGACATGGCCCGCTCCGGAAAACGGGAGGGATCTTCCCGGAAAACCTTTTCGGCGCGCTCGCGCAACGCCGCATGAGTTGCGGGAGTTGCGGGAGTTGCGGATTCCCTGCTCGTCGTATGAGGCTTGCTCATGGCCTTCTATAATATCCAAAAAGGAAGCGTCCGTGTCAAAGGCCGAAATCGCGCGGGTTGGCAGAGGTGCCGAAAAAAAAGGGGGCAGCTTATGCGCCCGTTCGGGCGCGGGAAAACTTGTCCGCCCAGGCTTGAATTTCCGGCGACATTTTGACGAGCGACGGCCATCCCCGAGTGTAGCCCTCGGCGGGGAGTTTCCGGGTGGCGTCAAATCCCATGTGCGAGCCGATGGTGGCGGTTGTGGGGGCGTGGTCGAGCGAGTCGGACGGGTTTTTGACGAACGTGCTGTCGCGCTGCGGGTCGGTGTTCGCGCAGAGGCGGAAGAGGACCTCGCTCGTGTTGTGCACGTCGCAGTCCTCGTCCACGACGACGATGTATTTGGAGAACATCATCTGGCCCATCCCCCAGAGCCCATGCATGATTTTGTATGCCTGGTGCGGGTATTGCTTGCGGATCGAGACGAAGACCAGATTGTGAAAGACGCCCTCCGCCGGCAGCGCCATGTCCACGATCTCGGGAAAATTCATTTGGAAGACCGGGAGAAAAATCCGGACGCTGGCCTCGCCCATGTGGAAATCCTCCATCGGCGGGAGTCCGACGATCGTGGCCGGGTAGATCGCGTCCCGGCGGCGGGTGATCGCCGTGATGTGGAAGACCGGGTAGTCCTCGACGTTCGTGTAGAACCCGGTGTGATCGCCGAACGGCCCCTCCGGCCGCACCTCGCCCGGTTGCACGTAGCCCTCGAGAACAAAGTCCGCATCCGCCGGAACATCCAGATCCACGGTCAACGCCTTCACCAGCTCGATGGATTTTTTTCGTGCAAACCCAGCAAACAGGATCTCATCAAGCCCGTCGGGGAGGGGAGCCGTGGCTGCGAACGCAAGCGCCGGATCACCTCCCAGAGCGACGGCGACCGGCATCCGCTCGCCACGTTCGTAATACCGCTTCCCGTGACGCGCGCCGACTTTGTGAACCTGCCAGTGCATGCCGGTCGTCCACCCGTCATAGACCTGCATGCGATACATGCCGACGTTGCGCCCGCCGGTATCGGGATCCTTCGTATAGACGGTCGGCAGCGTGACGAACCGCCCGCCGTCGTCCGGCCAGCAGCGCAGAACCGGCAGATCGTCGAGGGAAAAATTGCCGCCCGGCTCATGGACGATCTCCTGGCTGGGCGCGGAGCGGACGTGGCGGGGCCGCGCATGGATGACATCCATCCCGTTGCGGAGCAGCACGAACGCCTCGCGGAGCGTGCGCGGCGGCTTCGCCTTCAGGAGGAACCGCATCCGGTCGGCCAGCTCGTCCATCCGCTCGAGTCCGAGTGCCATCGCCATCCGGCGGCGCGAGCCCATCGTGTTGATCGCCAGCGGGAATGCCGACGGGCGGCCGTGGATCGTCGGCTTTTCAAAAAGGAGCGCGCTCCCGCCGCCGGGGGATTTCATCTCGCGGTCGGCAAGCTCGGAGATCTCGAGCTCGGTCGCCACGGGCGCGGCGATCCGGCGGAGTTCGCCGGCGGACTCTAATTTTTCACAGAACGATCGGAACGATGGATGGGACATCTGGGCAGTGGGTTTTCCGACAATCTACCAATGTCGTCTTGCGGATCAAGGCTCGTTCAAAAACTGGTGCCGCCAGCACGATACGGAGGATCGCCTGTTGACGGCGCTCGCAGGCATTCCTCCGATGTGAGAATGTGCGGACCTAACCGGTGGAAAAATTAGAATTATCCGCTTTTCATCCGGGCGGTGATGCGGTAAAAGTCATTTTCATGAACTGGCTTCTCATCGCCGGCGGTGCCTTTGTCGGCGCCTTTGTCGCCCCACAGGAAACCGATATGGTGAACCACACGCTGCGCGGCGAGGTGGTTCTTGCGAAAGAGGTCGTCTGCCGCGGACGCTGGGGAACCCCGATGCTGCCGGCGGGAAAAGGCGGCTACAGCCTCACCGCCACGAGCAATGCGGAGCTTATCGAGAAGAGCCTCCTTCAGCCGCCGAGAAGTGACGACTCGACGGTTTTCGGTGTGAAAAAGACGCGGGAGTTCGGCATCTTCACGCCCAACGGGACTTTGCGCGACCCCTCGACCAGCCTCACGCCCTTCCGCCCCCAAGCTGCCTTGCTGCCTTCTGTTCCGGTATCGAGGTGAAGCGCCTTGACTCTCCGGGTGGCGGATCTGCTCCCGGGCCCACAATGTATCCGCGCGGATCATTCAACGCGCACTGGTTCAACCTCTTTAATGCGCTGTCGTTCCAGATCATTCTCGGAGCTCCGATCATCGTCTATGCGAAGAGCATCGGCGCCTCGTCCACGGTGCTGGGGATCATCGCCTCGTTCACTCCGCTCATGACGGTTTTCCAGCTTCCCGCCGCGCAGTTCCTCGGGCGCTACGGATACAAGCAATTCGTCCTCATGGGCTGGAGCCTGCGCACGATTTTTATTTTTCTCATGACGACGGTGCCGGTGATGGCCTTTCTCGACAACACGTCGAAGCTGGTCGTGATCTTGGCCTCGCTGTTCGTCTTCAACCTGCTGCGCGGGATCTCCTCGGCGGCCTGGATGCCCTGGATGGCGGCGCTGATCCCGGAGGAGATCCGCGGGCGGTTCCTCTCGGTGGATCAGATTTTCATGCACCTGGGATCACTTCTGGCGCTCGTCACCTCCGCATTTGTCATGACCGGCCATGTGGATCCCTGGGAATATTCGTTCGTGTTTTTTCTCAGCGCGCTCGGGGCGACGATGAGCCTTTTTTTCATCCGGAAAATCCCGGAGGTCGAAGCCTCGGAGACCGTGAGAAAATCCTCCGAGCCCGTGCCGTGGAAACAGATCCTCGCGTATCCGCCGTTCCGTGAGCTGCTGACTTTCAATATTATTTTTATGGCGGTCATCGGGAGCCTGGGAATTTTCACCATCGAGTATCTGCGGGAGTTTCCGAAATTCGACGTGTCCCTCGTGCTTTATCTCACCGGGCTTTCCTTCATCGGGGCGCTGTCGAGCCTGCCCTTTGTCGGACGTCTTGTGGACGATGCGGGGAGCAAGCCGGTGATGGCGGGTGCGCTCGTTTTGTTTGGAGCCGTCATTCTCGGATGGTTCCTCGTCGCGGCCGGGATCCTGCCCTGCACGGTCTTTGTCATCGGGACGCTCAACTTCCTTTCGGGCGTCGCCGGCGCGAATTTCAACCTCGCGAACGTCCGGATCATCATGTCCACGATGCCCGAGATGGGGCGCAACCATTTCTTCGCGCTGTTCACCGTGATCACGAGCCTCGGCCTCGGCACGGCGCCGGTGATCTGGGGGATTTCGCTCGACATCCTTGGCACCTACGAGGCGGTCACCGGCGCGTTCCACTGGCGCCGCCACAGCATCTACTTCCTCGCGCTGTTCTTCCTCAACCTCGTCGCGATCACATTCATCCGCCGCCTCCACGAAACCCATGGCAGCGGAACCCCGAACCTCGTTTACGCCCGCCTCCGCCGCGCCGGAAAACTCTGGCACCGGTGAGCCGGCCGGCCGGCTTCAGCCCGGCTCCGCGGAAATCCCTTTCCATCCGTGCGCGGACGCGTAGATTCGCCGGTCGATGTTCAGCCGGCTTTCAGACAAACTTCAGGACGTCTTCAAGGATCTCCGCGGGCACGGGAAGATCAGCGAGACGAATGTCAGCGATGCGATGCGCGAGATCCGCATGGCACTGCTCGACGCGGATGTCCACTACCAGGTCGCGAAGGATTTCATTGCGCGGGTCAAGGAAAAGGCGCTCGGGGAGGCGGTTCTGCGCAGCGTCACGCCCGGCCAGCAGATCGTCAAAATTTTTCATGAGGAGCTCTGCGGGCTGCTCGGCGGAGACGCGGCGCCGCTCGACCTCAACAAGCCGGCGCGCATCCTCGTGGTCGGGCTCAACGGCTCGGGGAAAACCACCTCCTCCGCGAAGCTCGCCCGCTGGCTGAAAGCCCAGGGCCGCTCGCCCCTCCTCATCGCCGCCGACCTTTTCCGGCCCGCCGCCATCGAGCAGCTCGCCGTCCTCGGAGACCAGATCGGCGTCCCGGTCTTCCGCCCGCCGGCCGGAGAAACCGATGTCCTCAAATCCTCAAAACTGGCGATCGACTGGTGCGCGGCCACCGGAGGAAACGTCCAGATTTTCGATACCGCCGGACGCCAGGAAATCGACGCGCCGCTCGTGGCCGAGCTTTGCCGCCTGCGCGATTTTCTCCAGCCTCAGGAAGTCCTCCTGGTCTGCGACGCCGCGACCGGCCAGCAGGCGGTCAGCGTCGCCGAGCACTTCCACTCCGCGCTCGGGATCACCGGCATCGTCCTCACCAAGCTCGACGGCGACGCCCGCGGCGGGGCCGCCCTCTCGCTCCGCTCGGTCACCGGCCGCCCGATCAAATTCGTCGGAACCGGGGAGAAGACCGACCAGTTCGAGCCGTTTTTCCCCGACCGCCTCGCCGGGCGCATCCTCGGGATGGGCGACGTGGTCGGTCTCGTCGAAAAGGCCGCCGAAGCCATCACAGAAGCGGATGCCCAACGGATGGAGGAAAAACTCCGCACCGCCCGCTTCGACCTCGAGGATTTCCTCCAGCAGTTCAAAATGCTCAAACGCATGGGACCCCTTGAGAATCTTCTTGGCATGATCCCCGGGATGGATAAAGTGAAAGATTCCTCGATTGACGAGAAGCAACTGAAGCGGGTGGAGGCGATCGTGCTTTCCATGACGCCGCAGGAGCGTGCGCGGCCAGATGTTCTGAACGCGCGGCGCCGCCAGCGGGTCGCCCGGGGCAGCGGCACCACCGTCACCGAGGTTAACAATCTTCTCCTGCGCTTCTCCCAGATGCGCAAGATGATGAAAAATGCGGGCCAAATGAAAAAAATGATGGCCCGCGCCGGGAAAAACTTCGGCTTCCAGATCCCCGGGGGATCATGAAGCGGAGGGGACGCCCGCAGGGAACCTCCCTGAAACTGAACACTGAACACTGAAAACCGAAAACTCTATTCCATGGCCGTAGCAATCCGACTCCGCCGAGAAGGCACCAAGAACAGTCCGTATTACAAGATCGTCGTCGCCGACCAGCGACGCCCTCGCGACGGCAAATTCATCGAAATCATCGGGACGTATGACCCGAAAAAAGAGGGCGAGAATTTCACGATCCAGCTCGACCGGGCCGACTACTGGGTCGGGGTCGGGGCGCGCGCGTCCCAGACCGTCGGCAACATCATGAACAAGACGCGCAAGAAGCTCGCGGCCTGAGTCCACGATGGAAGAGTTTCTGCGCTACGTGATGGGCTCGCTCGTCGAATTTCCCGACGAGATCGTCTTTACGAAAACCGAATCCCCGGAGCGCATCACCTTCCACGTCGCCATGCGGAAGTCCGACCTTCCGCGCATCATCGGCAAGGGCGGCCACACGATCCAGGCGCTCCGCACCCTGCTGAACGCCACCGCCCAGAAGCGCGGCATCACGGCCTCGCTCGAGATCATCGAATGAACCGCCTCTGCTGCGCCGCAGCGGCGGTGCTCGCCTTGGCTCAACCGGCCTGCGAGCGGCATCCGGCTTCGGAAACTGTCCCCGGCTACGCCGAAAAACTCGCGGAAAAAGCGGCCGTCGAAAAAGCGCGCGCCACGACACCGGAACCCATCAACCCGGATCCCCCGAAGTTTTTTCCAGCCGGAAAGTAAGCGGAAATTACGGGAGGTCCTCCAGATGGGAGGCGTCGACGGTCACGCTGATTCCGCCGCGCGAGGAGAACTCGCCATGGACCTCCATCTTCCGCGGGTGGCAGGCCTCGACGAGATCGTCGAGAATGCGGTTCACAATTTCCTCGTTGAAGCTCCGCGTGTGGCGGTAGGAGGCGAGGTAGAATTTCAAGGATTTCGTTTCGATGCAGAGTGCATCCGGGACATAGCGGATGTGGATGACGGCGAAATCCGGCTGCCCGGTCACCGGGCACATCGAGGTGAATTCGGAACAATCGAAGCGGATCCAGTAGTTCCGCTTGCTGAAGCGGTTCGAGAACGTCTCCAGGATGCCGGCGGAGGGATGCCCAGGGTATTTTTCCTCCGAATGCCCGAGGAGGCGGAAATTTTTTTTTGCGGTGGATTTTTTGAGTGCCATAAAATCTGGGTTTGTCAGCGGTCCGGTGCCTCAGCGCCGGTGAGTTCGCTGTAGAATTTGCGCAGGGCGGACTCGGCCGCGATGGCCGGAGAGAGGCTGGCGAGTTCGGCGTCACCGGCGGGGCTGGCGAGCCATTCCCGGGTTTTTTGGATGGCGGCATCGGCCTTGAGGTTCGTGCTCCGCGCGAGATGGCTGGCGGGTTGGATCGCCGGGCGGACGGGCTGCGGCGCGCGCGCGGCGGGAGATTTTTCTCCGCCGCCCAGCCAGGCCAGCAGATCCGGCAGGATATCTTCCGGGCACTGGAACTTCTGCCAGGCGCGCTCCTCGCGATCCGGGTCAATGGATTCGATAAACTCTTGGGCGAGGCTGAAGGTGGGCGAGTTGGCGCGGATGAATTCCTTGCACATGTCGCAGTGCATTTTGAGGCGGCCCTTTGTTCCGGTGCTGTATTTGCGCGGTTCCATCGATGCAGTTGTCGCCCCGGCCGAACTTTTAGTCCAACCATTTTGCGACGGACAAACCGCGAGCCGCTGTGATAGGAATCGGGCAATCATGACAGCGAAGGCGAGCACCGGGAGGGTGAGGGGGATGAGATCGTTCCCTCTATCCAAGGTTTATGGCCTGCTGGAGCCGGGGCCGGTCGTCCTTCTCACGACGGCCCGCGCGGGCCGCGCCAACATCATGGCCATGTCGTGGCATGCGATGCTCGAGTTTGAGCCGCCGCTGGTGGCCTGCGTCGTCAGCAACCGCAACCATTCTTACGGCCTGCTGAAGGCGACCAAGGAGTGCGTCATCGCGATCCCCACCATCGAGATTTCCGAAAAGGTCGTCGCGTGCGGCAACAGCTCCGGTGCGGACACAGACAAGTTCGAGGCGTTCGGCCTCACCCCCCAACCTGCGTCTCGGATCGGTGCCCCGCTCATCAGGGAGTGCTATGCCAATCTCGAATGCCGGGTGGCTGACACAACGATGGTCGCCAAGTATTGCCTCTTCGTGCTCGAAGTCGTCAAAGCTTGGATCAACCCGGCCGAAAAAAATCCCCGGACCATCCACCATCTCGGGCGCGGGCGGTTTTTCGTTGCCGGCGAAACGATCACGCTGAAGTCGAAGATGAGGTAGGCGTGGCCGGGCGCGGGAATTCTCTTGCCCCGGTCTCGTGGTGCCCGTAGTGTCACACGTCATCGGGCCGTGGCTCAGCTTGGTAGAGCGCCTGCCTCGGGTGCAGGAGGTCGCGGGTTCGAATCCCGCCGGCCCGATTTCTTTTTTATGGGGACAACGTTATTGGTTTTGGCTGCCGGGATGGGCAGCCGATATGGCGGGCTCAAACAGATGGATCCCGTGGGGCCATCTGGAGAAACCCTCCTCGACTATTCGGTCTATGACGCGTTGAAATGCGGATTTTCGCGGGTCGTCTTCGTGATCCGCCGGGATTTTGAGGAGGAGTTCCGCGCGAAGGTTGCCAGCCGGTTTGAAGACCGCACGGATGTGGGCTGCGTTTTCCAACAATTGAACGACTTGCCCGAAGGCTTTACGGTTCCTGCCGGGAGGGAGAAACCGTGGGGCACCGGACACGCGATCTGGTGTGCGCGCGGCGCGGTGGACGAACCCTTCCTCGCCATCAATGCGGATGACTTTTACGGCCGATCCGCGATCTCGTGCGTCGGGGAGTTTCTGGCGCTCCAACCGCCGGAGGGCACGGATTACTGCATGGCCGGATACCCGCTGGAGGCCACGCTCTCATCGAGCGGAACGGTCTCGCGCGGGGTCTGCGGGATCAGCGGAAATGGTTCGCTCGGCACGGTCAAGGAATTCACGAAAATCCGGAGGTCCGCCGGGCAGATCGTGGACGAAGCCACCGGAAGAAATTTTTCCGGCGACGAACGCGTCTCGATGAACTGCTGGGGGTTCACCCCCTCGGTTTTTTGCGGGCTGGAGCGGCTTTTCACTGCGTTTCTGACCGAGCACGCCACCGAGGGAAAATCGGAATTTTTCATTCCGGACGCCGTGGCCGAACTGATCGGCAGCGGGGCGGCAACCGTGCGGGTGCTTCCGGTGGAAGGCCAGTGGTTCGGCACGACCTACCGCGAGGACCGGGACTCTGTGATGACGTCTCTCTCAACCCTTGTCGCGGTCGGAACATACCCCAACCCGCTCTGGGCTTGAGATCAGGGTTCCTGGAGTGACGGGCTCCGTGCCGTCCCATATTTCAGATCACCTTTGTAAAACAAATGGACTCAGAACATCGGCAAGATGCCGATGATAGCATTGGCTTCCAGCCAATGATCCCCTCCACTCGAAGAGGTGGTTTCAGATCGGAAAAGTCGGCTCTGACAGAGCAGCGCCCTCCAGATTTTGCGCGGGAGCGGAACGATTGCTACTCAGCAAGACCGCGTTATTGCGCGCGCTTGCGTTCCTGAAGCGAATGCCATTCGCGCAGGACGCGCTGCACCGAGTCCGGCATGCCGGCAAACGTCTCCGGGGACTTGACCACATAGTCGAGCGCTCCGGCCTTCAGTGCCGCGACAGCGACCGCCTCGTTGCCATTGCTGGTCATGACCAGCACGGGGAACGGATTGTTTTCTGAAAGCAAGTTCAGGGCCTCCTGGGCGTTGCCATCCGGCAGATTGAGATCCATGAGGACGATGTCCGGCGGTCGGTCGGCAACCTGTTCGAAGTATGACTGGAAGGAGGTAGCCAGACGGATCTCCACCACCAAGTCGGCGGATTCGAAGGCGCGCCGGATGGCTTCGATGTGTGCCGGATCGTCTTCGAGGATGAGCAGGGAAAGCGTGTTCATGCAGAACTTACTTTTATTCGTGCAGGGGCGCCTCCGCAAGCAGGAAGGCGAGGTTTGCTGCGGGGAGGAAGCCGATTAGTCATGCGGGCGAGATCGGGTTCCGTTCGGTTTTCGCGAGGGTGAAGCGGAATGTGGCCCCCTTGCCGCGGCCGTCGGATTGCACGCGGATTTTTCCGCCGTGGGCCTCGACGATGCGGCGCACCGTCGCCAGCCCAACACCCGAGCCGGGTGTGCGGGGATCGAGCTTTTCAAAAAGGCCGAAGAGCTTCGAATGGGACTGGGGCTCAATCCCCTTGCCGTTGTCGCGGACGAACAGGAAGATCTCGCCGTCCTCCTGCTCCGCCCCGATCTCGATCCGGGGAGCCGGCTGATCGCCGAGAAATTTCACGGCGTTGTCCACCAGGTTCTGAAAGATCTGCACCAACCGGAAGCGATCCCCGTGAAGCCAGACCGTTTCCTGGGTGGCCTCGACTTGGACGCCTCGCTCGGCAATTTGCCCGGCTACAAGATCCAGCGCTTCCTGGACGACCTCCTGCAGCGTCACCATTACGGGCGCAACCTTTTGGTGTCCGATGCGGGCGAACTCCAGGATTTGATCCAGCAGGCGCTCCATTTTGTCTGCCGCACCATGGATAAACCCCAGGTCTTTCGCCACCGTTCCGGCTTTGTTGGTTTTGAGATCTTCATCCAAGTAGCCGAGAAATGTCTTGATCGTCACCAGCGGGCTTTTGAGGTCATGCGAAACCGCGGTGGTGAAGTTCGTGATCTCGGCGTTCTTCTTGTGCAGGGTTTCCTCCGCCCGCTTGCGCTCGGTGATGTCGCGTGCCGCTGCAAAAACGCCGATAACTTCACCCTGGTCGTTCCGGTAAACCGAGGCGTTGTAGAGCACGTCGGTGACGGAGCCGGACGTGTGCCGTATCGCCAGCGGATAATCAACGACTTTGCCTTCGGAAAACACCTTCTGGTAACCGGCACGCGCCATTTCCGGGTCGGTGAAGTAATCGGAAAAATCGGTGCCGACAAGCCGATCCCGGTTCCAGCCGGTGATTTTCTCGGTGGCCGCGTTGACGTCGGTGATTTTTCCTTCCGCGCTGATGGTGACCAGAGGATCAAGGCTGGTTTCAATGAGATTGCGCGAATAGATCGAAGCGTCCCGCACCATTTCCTCCGCCTTCTTGCGCCAGGTGATGTCGCTGAGAACGATGCGGCACACGGGCGCATCGTTTTTGTCCCGGGCGGAGACTTTCTTCAAATGCGCCCAGAATGTCGTGCCGTCGGATTTCACCATCCGCAGGTCGCACATCGGCCAACCAGTCTGATGGGGCTGATTGATCAGCAGGTGGAAAATATCCCGGTCCTCTTGGAGGACGAAGCGGGAGAGCGGCTTTTTTATCAGCGCGGGCCGCTTGACGTCCAGCAGGGTGGAGGCAGTGAGGTTGGCTTCGAGGATCAGCCCTGCCTCGCTGATGGTGACATAGCCCACGGGCGCCAGATCGTAGAGGTCAAAATAGTGCGCGCGCTCCGCATCCAGATCCGCCTGCGCCGCACGCAGTTCCTCGTTCTGCATCTCCAGCTCGATCTGGTGCACGCGCAGTTCGTAGAGAATCGTCCGCATGGACTCCGGTGGCAGGGCTTCGAGTTTTTCCGACGACAGCTCCTCTCTTTCCCGGAAGTGAGCCTCGGCCTTCTGCCGAAGAGAGACCTTTGAGTGGGGCTCGTCCGCAGGCGGCGAGTCGCTTGGTTGGGACACAAACAGGTTGCAGAATGCGCCCGCCGCCGGAACCTCCGGTTGTTTCTTCGCAGCGCTCATGGCGAAGATAGTGGGGAAGAATATCCAATATCCAAGGGCGGAATCGCGCGGCGGGCACTTCTGTCCTTCATCCTTGGATATTCCTTGTTGGACATGGGATCTTGAATTCCGGTTTTTTGGGTCATGATCCCTTGGCAACGCGGGCAAGTTTCGCCACAAGATCGGCTTTTTTGAACGGCTTGGCGAGGAAGTCGTCCATGCCTGCGGCGAGGCAGCGCTCGCGGTCGCCGGGGAGCACGTTTGCGGTCAGCGCGATGATCGGCACATGACATCCGGCAGCCGCCTCGATCTCCCGGATTTTCTTGGTGGCCTCCAGCCCGTCCATCACCGGCATGGACATATCCATGAGGATCGCAAAATATTTTTCTGGAACGAACGCTTGAACCGCGCCTTCCCCATCTGCTGCGAACTCGGGCAGCAGGCCAAGGGCTTCGAGCATTTTCCCGGCAACCATCCTGCTTCCCCGGTCGTCCTCGACAACGAGAACAATGCCACCTTCAGGAGGCATGGGCACCTTGCCCGTTTGGACGGGAGGGCGATGCTCCGTCAGCGCCGATTTTTCCCGATCCGAAATAGGGGACGGGGCCATCCCTCCCGTATGAACCGGCGCTGATTCCAGCGGGAAGCGGAAGGTGAACGTGCTGCCTTTTCCAGGAGTCGAGGCGACGGTGATTGTTCCGCCCATGGCCTCGGCGATGCGTCTCGATATCGCAAGCCCGAGCCCGGTGCCTCCAAACCGGCGAGTTGACTTCAAGTCCGCCTGCACGAACGGTTGAAACAGGCTGCCGAGCTCTTCGGAGGAAATTCCGATGCCCGTGTCTTCGACAGAGAAATCCAGGAACGATCCCCCCGCGCTGTGTGGCTGATCGAATGAATTTGTAGAAGCGGCATCTTGCCGCTTGAGGCTTTCCGGCACGCGGCAAGATGCCGCTTCTACGGTTTGAGATCCTAATGATTGGGGGTCACATGGGCGGGCCGCCCCCTGGCCCGATCGGGCCACACGGAGGACAACCGATCCGGTTGACGTGAATTTGACCGCGTTGCCGAGCAGGTTGATGAGGATCTGGCGCATCCTGTGCTCGTCGCCGATGATCTGCGCGGGGACACCGGCGGCCAATTCGCAGCGGAGTTCGATGCCTTTTTCCGCGGCCGTTTTTCGGACGGGATCCTCTGCCGCCTTCACGAGGTCGGCCACTGCCAGTGGCGCAACATGGATCGCCAGTGTGCCGGCATCAATGCTGGAGAAATCGAGGATGTCGTTGACGATGGCGAGGATGTGTTCGCCGCTTTTGTAGATCGTCTCCGCATAGTCCTTTTGCTCGCTGTCTAACACGGAGGAGGAGAGCAGTTGCGCGAACCCGAGCACGCCGTTGAGCGGGGTGCGCAGCTCGTGGCTCATCACGCCGAGGAACTCACTCTTCGCGCGGTTGCCAGCCTCGGCGGTGATGAGCGCTTCGCTCAGGCTGACTTCCATGGCTTTCCGTTCAGTAATGTCTTCCTTGACCGCAATAAAATGGACCACTTCGTTCTGCTCGTTGTGGATCGGCGAGATGGTCGCGGATTCCCAATAGAGCGAGCCATCCTTGCGCCGGTTGCGAAACTCTCCCCGCCAGATTTTTCCCGAGGAGATCGTCTCCCAGAGGGCGCGGTAAAACGCCGCATCCTGCACGCCGGATTTGAGGACGCGGGGATTTTGACCAACCGCCTCGGCGCGCGTATAGCCCGTCGTTTTTTCAAAGGCGGGATTCACATATTCGATGTTCCCCGAGGGGGCGGTGATGACGACCGTGTTCCCGCTTTGTTCGACTGCCGTCCGGAGGCTTTTCAGTTCCTCCTCACGGATTTTGCGCTCGGTGATGTTGGTCAATGTTCCCACCATCCGCACAACCTTTCCCTGCGCATCCCGTTCAACAACATTTCCGCGCGTCTCGACCCATTGCCATTTCCCGGATTTCAACTTCATCCGGAGGTCAATCCCAAAGCCCTTGCAGTCTTCAATGCTCCGTTGCAGTTCCTCCTCGACGCGGCCGAGGTCATCCGGGTGAACCAATGAGCGCCAGGTGGCGTAGCTGGCGGGGAATTCCTCGCTTTGATATCCGAGCATCGAATAATAATGGGAGCTGAAAAACGCTTTTCCTGTCGGGACGTTCCAGTCCCAGAGCCCGTCGTTGACCGCGTTAAGCGTCAGGGCGTAGCGCTCTTCACTCAGGCGCAAATTTGCGGTCAGCCGCTCCGCCAGCCTCCGGGCATTGAGCCGGGTGTTGATCAACGAGAGGAGCAGACCCGAAAGCAGGAGGCTGATGAGTGTCCCGCTGCCCAGCACCAGCCACGCATTGCTGTAATCGCCACCCGCTCCTCCCGCCTGGGAGAAACTCAGGAGCCAGCGGCGACCGGCCGCATCAACCGGGATCTGCTTGGTCAGGAGGGCCGGGTCATTGCGATGAAAATCCGCAGATGTGGGATCCGGCCGCTTGGGTTCATTGTCCAAGCTGGGGGACGCCGCTTCCACGGGCTGGCTGTCGTAGAGCAGAGCCTCGGGGGAAGGCGTCTCGCCATCGAAGATTTTCAAATGGATGCGCCAGTGATCAAACAGGTCCCATCGTCCCAGAATCCCCGTCATGAGGTCGGTCATCCGGTAGGGGCTGTAAACCCAGCCCATGAGAGCGGCGCGACGCTCGGCAACGGTTTCATGCGGCGACCCCAAGCGATACACCGGCACATACATCAACGTGCCGGCCTGCACGTCCTGTTCGGTCTCCTGCACGAGAGTGACCTTACCCGAGAGGACAGCCTCATCCCGATCCCGCGCACGCTCCATTGCAGCCCGGCGGATCGGCTCGGTGAGCATGTCGTAGCCGAAGGCGCGGAGGTTGCGGCCGGAAAATGGCTCGAGATAAATAATGGACGAGTATGCCTCCCGCTCGCCCGCCGGCCAGACCCGGTAGTCGGGGAATCCCTCGGCGCGGATCTCCCGGGTGTGTTGCGCGAGTTGCGGGCCGGGCACGAGCGCCGCGAAGCCGATGCCTTGGATGCCGGGAAGCTTCTGGCTGACTTTTTGACGGTCGGAAAATTCGCGCCATTCCTCCCGCGTGACACCATTGTCATCCGAGAAGAGTCCCGCCCCGCTGCGCAGGATCTGTTCGTGGGCGTCGAGACGGGTTTCGATCGTAATCTGCACCTCCTTGCAGATGGAGTTAAATTCCCGTTTCGCCTCCATATCCGCCTCGGATTTTTGCTGTTGGGCGACGATGGCGGTGACGAGAAGTCCGGCAGCCAGCAAGCTTCCAACGCCCCAGAGATTGCGCGAGGCATGGTTGCAACGGGTGGAGACAACGACGGTGGCTGCGCCGATGAGAAGCACCAGCAGGAAACCGACAGGCAGAGCCACCCTATTGACCACATTCCATTTCCAGGCGCTGGCATCCAGATCCATGCCCAGCACGGCGACCACAGCGCCGGTGCGCGGATCGGTCATCGGGATCAGCCCCGAAACCCACACGCCCCAGCGGTCGGCAACCGGGCCTTCGACGGCCGCAGTCCGCGTGTCGAACACCCGGCGATACTCTGTCGGAACGTCGGCATAAACCTCCCCGGGCGGAGTTGCGTCCGCGACATTGCGCGATTCGCTGTCCGCCAGAAAAAAGATCGAGCCGTCGCTCCTGCGGCCCATCAGGTAGATCCACTTGCAATTCGAATTCGCGGAGCCGATGGATATCAGATCGTCCTTGAGCTGCTGATAAACCGGCGAGGCCAGATCCGCGTCCGTTCCGGTGAGCGTCTGGACCTGCGCGACATTCACCATCTGCGCGACATCTTGCGTCTGATGGAGCAGTTCCGCCCGCATCTCGCGATCGGCCAGCACGACCGCCCACCACGCAACCAACGCCAAAACGGCAAGGAGAAGCAGCGCCGCCGCGACGGGCTTGACCCAGCAGTGAAAAGAATTCAGCGCCTTTGACGGATCTGCCGGGCCGGCGGGTGAATTTTCAGCGCGGATCTTTTTTTTCATCGTCTGCGGGGAACTTCCTGTAGTGGCGGGGATCTGAAATGAGTCAAAGAAAACCCAGCATCATTAAGAGACTTCCGCGGCTATTTTGACAATGCCAGAATCCGGGAAATTTGACGCGCGCGAAATCCTTCGCCTGAGCCGCTGGCCTGCGGACAATTTTTGGCGCAGTGAAGAAACAAGTGGCTGCCCCGCATGGACTCGAACCATGAATAACGGCTCCAAAGGCCGCTGTGTTACCATTACACCACAGGGCAGTATATACTGCTTGTATTAAACGACTTGCAACTTTCCGTCACACGCCTGCCACAAAATCCAGTGGTGCATCGGTCGCGAATCATTTTGATGATGTCAGGATTTCCGTGAGGAAGCAAGCGCGATCAAGGACGTTTCACGAGCGCATTCCGTTCAGCGTGCGGCAGGCGCGCTGGCGGCCGCGGCGGCTGCGAGGCCGAGGGCGATCTGGCTGACCGTGATCGGTCCGCTGGATTCGATGAGGACGCCCTCTGCGGAGCGCTGGTGCGAGAGGATGATCGGCGGAAGGTGCTTGGCGATGGTGTCGGTCTGGGGGAGCTTCGTGGTGTCGATCGAGTCCGCCAGTCCGGGCATGACCTGCGCGCCAAAAAGGATGACCGGGCGGAGCGCGTTGTAGGCGCGCTCGAAGAGCATCCGGGAATCAACAAAGGCAAACGCCCCGTTGGCGGATTGGAAGGCGGGGAGGGCGGGGGCGAAGGCCGGTTGCGAGGAGATCGTTGGCCCGGACGCGCTGGCGGACTGCGTGACCACCGCCGGGTCGAGACCCACGATCAGGAAAGCCTGCGTGAGGGCGAGCGTCGGCGAGGCCAGCGGGTTGGACATCGAGGGAATGTTGTAGAGCCGGAGCCCGTCCTGCTCGGTGACCAGGGTCTCCGGAAAAAACGCGAGGAATTTATTGAGCGCGTCTGCGGCGGCCGCCGGATCCCGGACCTCGAGCGCAAAAACTGCGGACGGGGTCAGTTGTCCTGTGTGCCAATTGGCGACGACCGCGCCCTCGGGGCCGAAGGCGCTGGCTGCGAGTCCGGCAAGCCCGGCGGCAGCTTCCTCGCGGCCGGGCAGGGCCTTCTGCAGCAATGCGGAAAGGCCGCCGAAGCGGGCGAGAAAATCCACATACAGCACGGTGTCGGGCGTCGTGAACGGCAGGGATTTGTGTGCCAGCGAATCCGCGGGCTGCCCGCCCGGTCGAAGAAGAAAAACCGCGTCCCTCTGGAGCTTGCCGTCCATCTTCCCGGTGCCCATGACCGCCTCGATCGCGCGGAGTTCGCGGATCTGCCCGGGGATCGCTTCCGCGCCCAGCGAGCTGCCGGTCTCGAGAAGGACATCCACCACTTTTTGCGGGCGCAGGAATAAAAGGAAATCCGGCGCGGGCAGCGAGCGGGCGAGCGACTTCTGAAAATCCCCGGACTGGGCGAGCGAGGGGCCGGAGGGTTTTCCGGATACCCGGTCGAGGAGCGATTTGAGGACGGCGGGGTCGGTCGCGAGGAACCCCCAGCGCCCGTGCGAAGCCGTGCAGAGGCTGAACCGCCCGTGGCTGGTGAAAACGATCTCCTCGCCCGCATAGGACTCGCGGGTGGCTTCGCCGGAGGAAAGTTCCTTGCGAAGGCGCGCGACAGCCGCGTCAAAATCTTTTTTTCCGCCCCAGAACTGGAAGCCGACAACGCCATCCGAGCGGCTGGCTGAGACGCCGGTCATCGCAAGGAAAATCCGCACGGGTTTCAGGCCGGTCAGAACTCCGCCGGCTTCCTGCGCGCCGGGATCCGACAGCCATTTTGCGAGCGGTTTTTCGAGGAACGCCTTCACCTCGGGCTCCCGCCCGATCGCGGCCAGCGCGGTTCCCTGCCAGCGCAGCGCGGAGCGCGGCAGGTCGGTGAGCGCGGCGTAAAAAACCGTGTCCTCAGGCAGCAGGGCGGCTCCGTCCGACGGCCCGGACACGCGCTGGAAAATCAGGAACGCAAGAACAAGCAGAACCGCAAGCAGGGCGGCCGAAAGAAAAAGTTTTTTGAGCATGGAAGAAAGTTTGTAGGGCAAATCGTTTGACGCCGCAAGCGCATGGCATACGGTGGGGTTATTATGAACACATCGAAAATCCAAGAATACCTGCCCCCGTGCTCGTGCTGCAGCAAGGATGGCTTCCGGATTCTTTCCGACGTCTGCCTCTGCCTCGGGTTCCTCTCGATCATCGCCTCGGTCGTCACATGGTTCACGGCGTCCCGCGAGAATCGCGCCTCCGGCGAGCGCTTCGCCGTCTTCGTCGGCCTCTGGGTGCCGAGCTTCTTCATTCTGTCGAACCGGCTTTCCCGTAAAGCCGACGAGTTGCCTGACGTTGTCGAAGGGGAAGAATAGCAGGCCCCGATGAACCGGCCGCTCTGCGTGGTGGGCGGCGGGCCGGCCGGCTTGCGGGCTGCGGAAGTCGCGGCGGATGCGGGCGTCCCCGTCGCGGTCTTCGATGCGATGCCCTCGGTGGGAAGAAAATTTCTCGTGGCCGGCCGGGGCGGGCTCAATATCACAAATGCGGGCCGGGCGGCTTTTGAAAAATATTCCGGTCCGGAAATGCCAGCGGATATTTGGCGTGGCCTGATCGGCGGGTTCCCGCCCGAAGCCCTGCGCGCATGGGTGGAGGCGCTCGGAGTCCCCACATTTTCCGCATCCAGCGGACGGGTTTATCCCGAGCAAATGAAGTCGGCCCCGGTGCTCCGGCGGTGGGTCGCCCGGCTTCGCTCGCGGGGCGTGGAGTTTTTTCCGAGGCATCGTTGGACCGGCTTGCAGCCGAGCCCGGCGGGTGGGTGGCATCTGGAATTTCAGACGCCATCCGGGGCGCTCCCTGTCGCGACGAAGGCCGCTGTCTTCGCACTCGGGGGCGGATCGTGGCCGGTGACCGGCTCGGATGGCGGCTGGCAGCAGGTCTTCGGATCGCTGGGCATCGCGTTGAGTCCGCTGATCCCTGCGAACTGCGGATGGGAGGTCGCTTGGCCGGAGGATGTGCAGCATGCCTGCGGGCAGCCGCTGAAAAATATCCGCGCCCGCGCCGGAGAGGACTCCGCAGCGGGCGAGCTGATGATCACGCGCTACGGGCTCGAGGGCGGACCGATCTACGCGCTGACGCCCGCCCTGCGCACGGAGCCAGTGGTTTTTCTGGATTTCAAACCGCCTTTTTCCCGCGAGGATCTCATCGCCCGCATGCCCGCGAAGTTTCATCTCAACGAGGCGTTCGAACGCTGCCGCATCCAGGAACCGGCCAGGATCCTGATGCGCGGCCGCTCCCCGCAGTGGACGACGCGCGAAGCCTTCGCGGATGCCGTCAAAGCGTTTCCGATCGCGCTCACCGGCCCGCGTCCGCTGGCCGAGGCGATCTCGTCCGCCGGCGGCGTCTGCTGGAGAGAACTCGACGAAAACCTCATGCTGCGCCGGCTCCCGGGAATCTTTGTGGCGGGCGAGATGGTGGACTGGGAGGCACCGACCGGCGGCTACCTGATCCAGGGGTGTTTTTCCACCGGCACGCGGGCGGGCGGAGCAGCCGCAAAATTTTCATGACCGACATTTTTCCCGCCACCCGTCCGGCGCTTGTGCTGGCTCCGATGCAGGATGTGAGCGACTGGGCGTTCTGGAAGCTCATCGCCTCGTATGGCGGGCCGGATCTTTATTTCACCGAATATTTCCGCGTCACCCCCGGATACCGGCCCGAGAAAAAGATCCTGCGCTCGATCATCGAAAACCCGACCGGCAAACCCGCTGTCGCGCAGATCATCGGCAACGATCCCGGGTGGATGGTGAAAACCGCGCGGCGGCTGGAATCCTACCCGGTGGCGGCGGTCGATCTGAACCTCGGTTGCCCGGCGCCAGTCGTCTATCGGAAATGCGCGGGCGGCGGCCTGCTTCGCGACCCGGACCGCGTGGACGCGCTTCTCGGCGCGCTCCGCGGCGGCATCGAACGCCGGTTCACCGTGAAGACCCGGCTCGGGTTCTCCAGCCCGGACGAGTTCGACCGCCTCCTGGAAATTTTCCGCCGCCACCGGCTCGACCTGCTCACCGTCCACGCCCGGACGGTCCAGGAAAAATTCCATCCGCCCGTCCACCTCGACCGGATCGCACAGGCCGTCCGATCGCTGCCGTTTCCCGTGATCGCCAACGGCGACATCTCCTCGGCGGACGATGCCCTTCATGTGCTGAAAGCGACCGGTGCCCGCGGGCTGATGATCGGGCGCGGGGCGATCCGCAACCCGTGGATCTTCCGCCAGATCCGGGATCGCCTCGACGGTCGCGAGGCCTGGCTGCCGACCGGCCGCGATGTTCTCGCCTATGTCGAAGCGCTTTACGAAGCCGGCTCCGCCAGCTCCGCCCCCGAGCGCGCGCAGGTTCAGAAAATGAAAAAATTCCTGAACTTCGTTGGCGAGGGGATTTCGCCGGAATTCCTGCACGCGATCCGCCGGGTTGCCACGCGCGGGGATTTTTTCGAAACCTGCCGACGCGCGCTCGACCACGATACCCCGATGCCGCTGGTTCCGCCCATCGCCCTGCGGAAACTGCCCGATCGGGTGTCCCGCTAAAAAAGCTAACTTCGGTTTGTGATCGCCAGGAA
>Ga0194039_1000533_pt1 | contig 22708 bp, 20 predicted proteins | sample JunL228m_MetaG_FD_148679 | JGI IMG/M metagenome (GOLD analysis project Ga0194039, IMG submission 148679) | Anoxic zone freshwater microbial communities from boreal shield lake in IISD Experimental Lakes Area, Ontario, Canada - Jun2016-L227-8m | ecosystem: Environmental > Aquatic > Freshwater >... | reverse complement strand
AATTTGGTATAAAACCTTCTTTATATAATAATTTATGCTGCAAATTACTCAAAATCTAAAATCAGGGATAATGGCATTGACTGATGTGCCATTCCCTTCTTTAAACTTTGATAATGTATTAGTGAGAAATTGTTTTTCCTTGATTAGTAGTGGAACTGAAATTTCGAAAGTCAATACCGCAAAGAAAGGATATCTTGGGAAAGCACTGGAAAAACCAGACCAGGTGCGACAAGTTATTGATACCATTCAAAAAGAAGGGATTGTTAATGCTTACAAGAAAGTTATGAATAAGCTGGATTCTCTAAATCCTTTGGGCTATTCTTCTTCAGGCATTGTTATTGGAGTTGGTAATAACATCAAAGGTTTTTCGATTGGTGATCGTGTTGCATGCGGGGGTCAAGACCTTGCAAATCATGCAGAAATAATTGCAGTACCTTCAAATTTAATTGTAAAAATACCCGATAGTGTATCATTTGAAGATGCCTCATTCACAACAGTGGCTGCTATTGCGTTACAAGGAATTCGTCAGGCCGATCTTCGTCTTGGAGAGTCTTGTCTTGTAATAGGCTTAGGATTAATTGGATTACTAACAGTTCAAATGCTTAAAGCGGCTGGGATAAAAGTAATTGGTGTTGATATTAACCCTGAAAACGTTAAACAGGCCTTTAACTCTAAAATTGACATCGCCTTCCTCCGGAATGACTCTCAACTTGAAAGTGGTATCATTTCAGCAACTAACGGATTTGGGGTTGATGCAACCATTATAACTGCCGGCTCCTCAAGTCTTGACCCAATTGAACTTTCAGGACGAATGTGCAGACAGAAAGGAAAAGTGATAATCGTCGGTGCAGTTCCAACTGGCTTTAGCAGAGAACACTTCTATAAAAAAGAGCTGGAATTAAAAATGTCATGTTCTTATGGGCCTGGCAGATATAACTTAGATTATGAATATAAAGGAATAGATTTTCCTATTGGATATGTTAGATGGACTGAAAACAGGAACATGCAAGCATTTTTAGAGCTAGTGTCTGAAAGTAAAATTAGCCCATCGATTCTTGTTTCACATGTTTTTGATTTTAATAATGCGCTCGATGCATATGATAGAATTTTAAGTAAGGAAGAACCTTTTTTGGGGATACTTCTTAAATATGACCAAATACAAATCCCAAATAAACAAGTCGGACCTATAAGTTTTAAAAATGATAAAAATGATGTGAAAATTAGTTTCATTGGCGCAGGGTCATTTGCACAGAATTCACTTCTTCCCAATATTAAAAATGCATCTCTTATTTCTGTAGCTACAGCTGAAAGCCATAACTCTAAAAGTGTGGCTTCTAAATTTGGATTTCAATATGCTAAGGAATCTGGTGATGCTGTAATTAAAGAAGAGAACTCAAATACATTGTTTATAGCTACAAGACACGATTCTCATGCGCAATATGTTTTAGAAGGGTTGAAGGCAAATAAAAATATTTTTGTGGAAAAGCCACTTTGCATGACAGAGGAAGAATTAATAAGTATTTCTCAGGAATATCATCAACGGAGGGTACATTTAATGGTTGGTTATAATAGAAGATTTTCTCCAATTATAATTAAAATTAAGAAATTACTTAATCCGACCTTTCCAGTTGCCATAAACTATCGCATTAATTCAGGGTTTATTCCCCATGATCACTGGACTCAGGATATACATTTCGGTGGAGGTAGAATAATTGGTGAAGCATGTCATTTTATCGATTTAGTAATGTTTCTTTCATCTTCAAAACCAATAGCAGTTCAAGCTTTTGCAATGAACGACCCATTAAATTTAACGGATACCTTGACAATAAATCTTAAGTTCGCTAATGGTAGTATTGCTGCTGTTCAGTATTTTTCAAATGGATCAAAAGAACTAAAAAAAGAGTATCTTGAAGTTTTTTCATCTGGTTTGGTAATGATTAACAGAGATTTCAAAGAGTGGGAAATGATTGGAAGAAAGAAAAGACAAGAAAAAATGATAAATCAGGATAAAGGTCACAAAGAAGAAGTCAGCCAATTTATCGCTGCGATAAAAAACGGGAATGAAACCCCTATTCAATTTGGTGATATATATGCGACAACAATGACGACTTTTAAGGTCTTAGAAAGTCTACGTGAAAACAAAGTTGTTACCCTGAATTTCAATTATTGATGATTAATAAAGAAGAAGAATCTCTGTCGTTACTTCGACGATATTGTGAAAGCATTGATTTTCAGGGATGGGATCCCTTTGATGGATTGAATAGCAAGGTATTTAATTCTATCGCATTATTTCACAATTCTGATCTGATAAGACTCGCCTGGATTCAATTTTTTAAACGTTGCCCGATCAACCTAAGACAATTATTTAAAATCAATAAGGATTATAACCCAAAAGGACTTGGATTATTTTTATCAGGCTATTGTAATTTGTGGAAAATTGACCCAAAAGAAGAATATTTATTGATAATCAGACAATTAGCATTCTTAATAATTGAACTTAAATCAAAAGGGTGGTCGGGAGCATGTTGGGGATATAATTTTGACTGGCAGGCAAGGGCTTTTTTTCAACCAGCCAAGACGCCTACCGTAGTAGCCAGTTCCTTTATAGGGAATGCTCTTTTTGATGCTTACGATATCCTCAGAGAAAAGGAAATCCTTGATGTTGCTGTTTCAATAGGTGCGTTCGTGATCAAAGATTTGAACAGAACATATGATTCGAAGGGAAATTTTTCTTTCTCTTACTCCCCTTTAGATAAAACCACAGTATATAACGCATCTCTTCTCGGAGCAAGAATCCTTTCAAGAATATACTCATATACAAAAGATGAAGTGTGTATTACTTTAGCAAAGCAAAATGTTCAGTTTTGTATTGATAAACAGAATTCTGATGGTTCATGGTTTTACAGCCCACTTAAATATCATCAATGGATCGATAATTTCCATACAGGTTTTAACCTTGAATGTATTTCACAATATATGACATTTGCCTCTGATTTTTCATTCGTTTTTGAGATGAATCATGGAATGCAGTTTTATAAACAAAACTTCTTTACTGAAACTGGAATTCCAAAATATTATCATAATAAGCTATATCCTATTGATTTACATTCGACAGCTCAATTTATCCTTACTTGTTCGAAGATGGGAATCTTCAATGAAAATATTGAATTAATTAATAGCGTTATTAAGTGGACCATTACAAATATGCAATCAAAACAAGGCTATTTTTATTTTCAAAAAAATCAATTTTACATAAATAAGATACCATATATACGATGGACTCAAGCCTGGATGTTTCTAGCACTAACTGAGTATCTGAAGAATTCAAAACCGATCCATTAGATTATGAAAAAAATCCTTTCTGTAATTGGGACCCGACCAAATTTCATTAAAATTGCACCTATATATCGTGCCTTTCTGAAATATCCAGAAGTTCAACACCTGTTATGCCATACAGGTCAACATTCTGATGATAAAATGTCAAAAGTATTCTTTAATGAATTGGGAATCCCTGTCCCGGATTTTCATCTTGGTATTAACTCCGGTTCTCATGCAGTGCAGACCGCCAATATAATGATTGAGTTTGAAAAAGTTCTGAATGAGGTTTTACCAGATCTTGTTATTGTCGTCGGGGATGTAAATTCAACGGTTGCCTGCGCATTCACCGCCGTTAAACTTCATATTCCGGTTGCACATATTGAGGCTGGATTACGTAGTGGGGACAGATCAATGCCAGAAGAAATCAACCGGTTAGTTACAGATGCAATTTCAGACATGCTGTTTATAACAGAAAGAAATGCCTTAGAAAACCTTACTAAAGAAGGTATATCTAAGGAAAAAATCTTTTTTACAGGTAACGTCATGATAGACTCATTGGTTTTCCTTAAGGAAAAGATTAATTCGTCTCTTGTTCTTGAGTCCATAGGCATTCAAGCCAGAGATTATTTTCTTGTGACCTTTCACAGACCTTCAAACGTAGATAATTTTAAATCGTTGAATGAACTTATTGATTTTCTAAACGAGATCTCAGAATTTAAAAAGGTAATCTTCCCGATTCACCCCAGAACGTTAAAAAATATTTACAAATTTCAACTTGAAAGAAAAATATCAACTAATGTACATTTGACCGAACCCCTTGGCTACCTTGATTTTCAATCACTTGTAAGTAAGGCCTTTATGGTGATCACTGATAGTGGCGGCATACAGGAGGAAACAACATTTCTTAGTGTACCATGTATAACGGTACGTGACAATACGGAACGCCCTGTCACAGTCGATATAGGGACAAACATTCTTTGTGGTTCAGACACAACACAAGTAATGAAAACAATAAAAGATTCCATTACCGGTAACTTGAAAAAAGGTAGTATACCTGAATTATGGGACGGAAAAGCAGCGGAAAGAATTGCGGAAATACTAATTACTAGTTTGTAGATGAAAATGTCAATATCAAAATTTCTTCACTATCCTGTCTCAAATCTCACAAAAAAAGAGGTTGTTAACTTAATAATTCAACATTCATCCTTAAACAGTGTTGCATTTATTACTGTAATGAATGCAAATAAAATGTACCTGTATGATCATTATCATTTATGTAAAAAAAGTATAGATGAGTCAATTATTGTTCTGCCGGAGAATGCAATCAACCTCGGAATGAAATTAATTGGTATCCCTTTGAAAGAATGGGATATGGGCGGTATTGAACTAGCAAAAGAATTACTGACCTTAACATCCTTAAATATTTATTTACTTGGTTCGCATGACAATGTTTTAAATCTTATATTAACAAAAACAAGGTATTCAAAAAATATTGTTGGTTTTCATAATGGTTATTTCAATGAGAATGAATTGCCACAGATTATTACAAATATTAAAGAAAGTAATGCTTCAATAATATTATTAGGACTTGGTTCTCCTAAACAAGAGGAATTAATGCAAAAATTTGCATCTCTCATTGATAAGGGAATATTTATAGGGGTCGGTGGTACTTTTGATGTTCTTTCAGGTTTAAAAAAAGATGCACCAAAATGGACGAAAAGAGGTTTTGAGTGGCTTTACCGAGCAATACAAGACCCGAAGAAATTCAAGCGATATATTGTAACAAATCTGTATTTTTTAAAACAATTATTATTGTTTTACTTACGAATATTTTTGTAACATGTGGAGACCTTTATCACATCGACGATTTTTGCAGTTATTAGATTATCTAACAATTTGGTTTGGATACTTATTTGCATTTTTTTTCAAAGATCTGTTACTTCTTTTTAGTCCTAAGCTTTTCACATTCAACATAGCCATTTCAATGCAATTCCTGATTGCAAATTCCTTTACGTCTTTGATCTATTTGTTTTTGCTAAATTATTTTAATGCCTATAGTTTTCAAAGATTTACGTCAGTGCAACATGAACTTTTATTAATTTTTAAAGTGACTTTTTTAGGGTTATTTGCAAATTTTATTATACTATATTTCTTTGGCTATTATTTTCCACGTATCTTCACTGTAATTGTACTATTTAGTACTTTTCTATCATTGGCTATTCAAAAATATTTACTATTCATTCTGGCAAATTACATCAGAAAAAAAGGGAAAAATAGGAAAAGAATTATAATAATAGGAACAGGCACGAGATGTGAGCAATTTATTAAAACAATAAATTCAAAATTTCAGTGGGGATTAGACATCATTGGGATAGTTAGTATTGATAATAAGAACGTAGGAGCATCGTTTTATGATAGTAAGGTAATAGGTGTTATCTCAGATCTTATAGAAATTATCAGAGAAAAAAATCCAGAAGAAGTTATAATTACTCTATCCTCAAAGAATTTTAATCATATTCGTCAGATATTAGAAATTTGTGAGATGGAGGGAATACAAGTAAGACTCACTTCAGATTTCATTAGTCATATTACAAAAAATGTACGTTTTGATAATATTTATGGAATTAGAATTATGAGCCTATATATGGTTCAACAAAGGGAAATCGATCAATTAATTAAGAGGACCTTTGATATTATCTTTTCAACAACCATTATTATTTTGCTATTACCGCTTTTCATTTTTGCAGGTATTGGAATTGCTATCACAGATGGCTTCCCTTTAATCTACAATTGGAATGTTGTTGGTTTAAATAAAAAACCTTTTAATAGCTGGAAGTTTCGGACAATGGTCAAAAATGCCGATTCATTAAAAGAAAAACTATTATCCAAAAATGAAATGTCAGGGCCGGTTTTTAAGATAGAAAAGGATCCGAGAATAATTCCTTTTGGTAGATGGCTTAGAAAATGGAGCGTGGATGAATTGCCACAGTTATTTAGCGTTCTTAAGGGAGATATGAGTGTTGTAGGCCCAAGACCTTCCGGACCTCATGAACTAATACTGTATGAAAGCTGGCAAAGAAGAAAGTTAAGTGTCAAACCGGGATTAACTTGCCTATGGCAGGTTAATGGACGAAATAAAATCAGGGATTTTAATGAATGGGTAAAACTTGATCTGGAATATATTGATAATTGGTCTTTGTGGTTGGATTTAAAAATATTTATTAAAACAATTATTATTGTACTTAAAGGAACTGGAAAGTAGAGTATTATGATAACAGTTAGAGCACCTTTTAGGTTACCGCTTGGCGGTGGAGGAACTGATTTGCCTTCATACTATAAAGATCATGAAGGTTTCTTAATCACTGCGGCAATTAATAAATATATGTTTATTAATGTAAATGAGCCTGCTGTTATTAATAAAATTAAAATTAATTACAATTCTGTAGAAATAGTTTCCCCGAATGATATAAATAAAATCAAACATGATATCGTTAGGGAATCCTTAAAGTATTTGAAAATGTATTATCCTCTTGAGATTTCTTCGATGGCAGATCTATCGGCAGGTACTGGCATGGGATCCTCAAGTGCATATACAGTTGCATTACTCAAAGCTCTTAATCAACTAAAGCGTAGGTATATATCAATTGAGGAGTTGGCCGAAGAAGCTTGTAAAATTGAAATTGATCTGATCGGCAAACCCATTGGGAAACAGGATCAATATGCTTCTGCATTTGGTGGTATCATCCAATTGGAAATTGATAATTTAGGGGATGTTACAGTCACACCTTTAAACATTAACCAGGAAGTTGTGTTTGAATTAGAAAATAGGTTAATGATGTTTTATACCAATATTAATCGTGATGCAAATAGTATTTTGTCTAATCAAAACCAGCGTATTACAGAATCGAAAAAACAGAAAACGCGTAAATCAAAAGATTTATCCGCATTAGAAGCGATGCATGAAATAAAAAATATTGGGTATCAAGTAAAAAATTGTTTGATTCGAGGGGATGTAGATGAATTTGGGAGGTTGTTACATAAGCATTGGCTAGTAAAAAAGAGTGTTTCTAACCAAATGAGCAATGAAAATATAGATAAATGGTATGATATTGGTTTGAAGAATGGTGCTTTAGGGGGTAAAATAATGGGTGCGGGAGGTGGTGGGTTCTTGCTTTTTTGCGTTGAAAACGGGTTTAGGAAGAAACTCAGACAAGCCATGGAAAATGAAGGATTACGTTATATGGATTTCCGCTTTGATTGGGAAGGAGTAAAAGTTTTAGTTAATATTTAACAGAGGTGAAAAACGTTCTTATAACAGGTGTTGCCGGTTTTATTGGTTCAAACCTTGCCGATGCCCTGCTCAAAACTGATAACTATAATGTTATTGGGATTGATAATCTATCCTATGGGGTCAAAGAACAGATCCCGGATGGGGTAACTTTCCATAAGCTTGATATCCGATCCAAGGATATTTATCCGGTATTTCATAATATAGATCATGTATTTCATTTTGCTGCTAAAAACTGTATTAGCGATTGCCAGATTGATCCGGTTGAAACGTCTGATATCAACGTGACAGGAACTGTCAATGTTTTTGAAGCTGCCAGACTAGCCGGGGTGAAAAAAGTTATTTATGCCGAATCTTCCGCATTGTACGAAGGAAGCGATAAATTGCCAACACCCGAGTCTGAAGTAAGTCCTCAAAGTTTTTATGCCTTAAGTAAAGTTTCTTCGATGTATTTTGCTGAGGGTTTTGCCAGGTTCCATCAAATGGCATTTACTGCACTCCGGTATTTTTGCGTTTATGGCCCGCGCCAGGATTATCGAAGATCAATTCCTCCGGTGTTTAGTTCATTTATCATTAAACTTCTTAAAGGGGAACAACCCTTTATTTTTGGAACCGGAGAAAAACGCAGGGATTTTATCCATGTTGATGACATCAACAGTTTCCATATTCAATGTATGGAAGATGAGCGAACTACAGGCAGGGTGTTTAACCTTGGAAGCGGAATTAACAATTCAATCAATGAGATCTACGAAATAATTGCAAAATTACTTAATACCACAGTGAAACCGGTTTATAAAGACAATCTCCCGGGAGAAGCCTTTGCAAACCTTGCTGATATTTCATCAGCAAAGATGTTGGGCTGGGCGCCAAAAATTTCACTGGAAGCAGGTCTCCAAACCTCAATCGATTTCATAATGAATGAACTCAAACAGGGCAGGATCTGATAACTATGCGTGCAATAATTTTAGCCGCCGGGAAAGGCGAAAGACTGGGTTCGATTACTAAAACTATTCCGAAACCCATGATCTTATTCCAGGGCAAACCTGTGCTTGAGCATAATATCATCTTATGTAAAAAATATGGAATCCGGGATATTTATATTAATGTCTATCACCTTGCCAGTAATATTATAGATTACTTTGGCCATGGTGAAAAATGGGGGGTTAATATCACCTATTCTGAGGAAGTAGAATTACTTGGGACAGCGGGTGCCACGCGCAAGATTTTCAATGATTATATAAAGGAAACTGATTCTTTAAATGATCCTTTTTTTGTGGTATACGGGGACAACTTTTCCAAATATAATCTTTATGCTGTTGCAGACACTTTTAACAAACAATCCACTCTTGCAGTTATTGGATTTCATTACCGTGAAGATGTTTCAACCAGTGGTATTGCTGAATTTGCCGATGACGGAAGAATTACCCGGTTCATAGAAAAACCAAAACCTGGTGAATCGGAAAGCCATTGGGTGAATGCCGGAATTTATTACCTGGATCCCAAAATTATCAAGTATATTCCCGAGGGGTTTTCTGATTTTGCCAGAGATATATTTCCCTCAATGATCAGCGGTAATATGAAGATTTATGGTGTGAAAGCTGCTGCTGACGTGAAGGCCTTCGACACCCCGGAGATGTTACTCAGAAATAGTAAATAAATGAACCTCCTTGGTAAAAACATAATCCTTACTGGTGCCGGCAGAGGTATAGGCAGGGCGATTGCGCTTGAAATTGCCCGACAGGGTGGTGCACTGGCATTGATTTCCCGTTCTGAACAGGAACTGCAAGAAACCTTAAACCTGATTCATGTAGTAAGTCCTGCCTCGTTTTTTATAGTTGCAGATATGTCAAAGAGGGAATCAGTTCATAATGCATTTTTATTCATAAAAAAACGTTTGGATATCATAGATGTATTGATTAATAATGCAGGCATACAGGGCCCCATTGGATTGTTCCATGAGAATAACCTGGATGACTGGGAAATGAACCTGAGGACAAATCTTTTAGGACCAGTGGTCCTGACTCATGCAGTTCTTCCATTGATGATGGCTCAGAAAATGGGGAAAATCATCAATATGTCAGGAGGGGGTGCAACAGGTACAAGACCGAACTTTTCAGCTTATGCCGTAGCGAAAACAGCAATCGTAAGATTTACCGAGAACCTGGCTGATGAATACCGTGAGTTTAATATCGATATCAACGCCGTTGCGCCGGGTGCTGTTAATACTAAAATGCTGGCTGAAGTCATCTGCTCCGATAAAAAGGCTGGGAAGGAGCTTGCCGAAGCCATAAAACGTCAGTCTGCAGGCGGCACTGATCCCGAAATCCCGGCCCGTCTTATCTCCTTTCTTGCCTCCGATGCTTCCAATGGTATCACAGGCAAGCTCATCAGCGCTCCCTGGGATCCCTGGCAAACCGAAGAATACTGCCAAAACCTTCGTAATGACAGGAATCTGGGGACATTAAGAAGAATTGACAATAAATATTTTATCGAAAAATCATGAAAGTTGCCATTATTGGTTGCGGGCTTATCGGAAGGAAAAGAGCCCATGCTCTGGAACCTGGAGATTCTCTAATTGCCTGCTGCGATATTGAAAAATCTCTGGCTGATAAATTCTCGGAGGATTATAAATGCAAGGCATATTATTCTGCCGAAGATCTTATTAAGAATGAACATCCTGAAATCGTAGTCGTTGCAGTGATTAATAAATATGTTTTACCGATTACGATTTCAGCTATTGAATCCGGTTCTTACGTGCTCGCCGAAAAACCTCTTGGTCGGAATGCAATGGAGGCTCGTGAAATGGTGAGGGTTTCTCAATTACATGAAAAACCAATCAAGACAGGGTTTAACCATCGTTTTCATCCGGGAATAATGAAAGCAAAAGCATACCTTGAAGAAGGGAAAATCGGGAATCTCCTTTTTATCAGGGGAAGGTATGGCCACGGAAGTCGTCCTGGAATGGAGAAGGAATGGAGATCCTCTAAAGATCTCTGCGGAGGTGGTGAACTGCTTGACCAGGGAGTTCATCTTATTGATCTCAGCCGCTGGTTTGCCGGAGATATTAAATCTGCTTTTGGAAAGGCTAAAACCAAATTCTGGCCTATTGAAGTCGAAGATAATGCTTTCATTTTACTTGAATCGGAATCAGGTATTGATATGCAGCTGCAGGTAAGCTGGACCAACTGGAAGAATATCTTTTCAATGGAACTTTTTGGAAGTAATGGCTACCTGAGAATTGAAGGACTTGGTGGTTCATACGGTCCCGAAACCCTTGAATTAGGATTAAGAAAACCCGAAGGGGGCAAACCTGATATTGAGTTTTTTCAATTCCCTCCCGAAGATATTTCCTGGAATATGGAATGGGCTGAATTCAAACAGGCTATCCATGAAAAACGCCAGCCCATCGGTAATGGCAACGATGGTTTAAAAGCTAATGAAATCATTGAGGCTGTTTATCGCTCTTCAACAACCAAACAGATCCAGCTTCTATAATTTATGAAAATTGCTATTCTAACAGGTGGTGGAGATGTATCTCCCTTAAATGCGGTGATTCGGTCGGTGATCGATACATGCGAGAAAACCGGTACGGAACTATACGGTATCCGTAAAGGATGGGAAGGTCTGTTGTCAGGAGATTTCATTAAACTGAACGGGCTTATTATTAATCCATTGATTGGCGGCACTATTCTTAAATCTTCCCGTGTTAATCTGGCAAAAATTAAAGAGGGGTCAAATCAAGTCTTGTCTGCTCTAAAACGACAGGGTATTGATGGTCTTATAGTTATCGGGGGAGAGGATACATTGTCCAACGCATTATATTTGAAAGACTTCCCGAAAATTCTGATCTCAAAAACCATTGATAATGATGTAGGACGGTACTCTGAAGGAAAATTCCTCAATTATTTCACTCTGGGTCATCCTACTGCCGCTGATAAGATCTCTTCCTTTGTTAGTTTCCAGGAAGGCTTGAGGACTACCGCATACTCCCACGAAAGGATCATCGTTGTTGAGTCCATGGGAATGCATGCGGGCTGGCTTGCCCTTTCTTCTTCTTCGGGTAATCCTGATTTTATCATTATTCCCGAATTTCCTTTAAAATATTCTGAGTTTGCTGAAAGGGTCAAGGATAGGTTCCTGGAGCAGAGAAATGTAATCATAGTCATCTCGGAAGGAGCAAAATGGGAAGATGGATCCTATATTTCTGCTGATGACACTGAAAAAGACAGTTTTGGCCATCCAAGGTTCAGAGGTACTGCCGAATTATTGGCAAAGAAATTAAAGACAGATCTGAGTTCTTCATTCGATACCAGGAATGTGAATGCCGTGAATCCTTCCTACCTTTACAGGTCGGGTCAGCCAAATGCTCTTGACCATGAGATGGCGAAAAAAACAGGTTCAGAATCTGTGAACAGACTACTTTCTGCAACTTCTGATTCTGTGTTTCTTTCTAATGTTCTTACCCGGGATGGATTTAATGTTGAGCCCTTTCTTTTCGATTCACTGGACAACATTGAACAGTTCCATCGCTTTGTTGATTCGAGCCTTTATGATGCTCTTGAATTCAAAGCAACTTCCATTGCTAAAGAATATTTTTCAACAATATCAAAACAATATCCTGCTGTAAACATTTCATTTTGAATCTGATTTAACATTACCCTTACATTTTTTTTCAATCGATTGAGAACCAAAGATTTTTTTCTTTGGTTTTTTTATTATTTTTACAAAAAAAACATATGACCTTTACAGCACAATTTCTTTCAGAATGCCAGGAAGTGATTAACGGCCTGGATGAGGCCGGAATTGAAAAAATAGCTGATGTCCTTTCACTAACGCGTGAGAAAAACGGCAGGCTGTTCCTGATAGGCTCAGGTGGAGGCGCCGGGCATGCTTCGCATGCTGTTTGCGATTTCAGGAAGCTTTGCAATTTTGAAGCTTATGCACCCTATGATAATGTTTCGGAACTTACTGCAAGAGTAAATGACGAAGGCTGGGATGTGACTATCATTAACTGGCTTAAGGTAAGCCGGTTCAGAGCGGGTGATTGCATTTTCGTGTTTTCTGTAGGTGGCGGAAATGATGAGAAAAAAATAAGCACCAATATCGTAAAAGTGGTGCAATACGCCAGAGAAATAGGAGCCAGTGTCGTAGGTGTTGTTGGTAAAGACGGTGGCTACACCAAAGCAATGGGAGATGCAGTAGCTGTTGTACCTACAATTAATCCTGCCCATATAACCCCTCTCACAGAGGGTTTCCAGGCAGTGATCTGGCATTTGCTGGTTTCACATCCAAAACTACAGGTTAATGCAACGAAATGGGAATCAACAAAATAAAAAGACAATCAGTTATGAAAGCATTAAAAGTTAAATTATTTGCAGATGGAGCTGAAAAGGCCGGGATGCTTGAGATGTATAAAAATCCCTTGATCTCGGGTTTCACAACAAACCCCACTCTGATGAAGAAAGCCGGTATTACCGACTATAAAGCCTTTGCGCTTGATATCCTTTCGGTGATCAAAGACCGGCCCATTTCATTTGAAGTTTTCTCGGACGACTTTAATGAAATGGAAAGACAGGCCATGGATATTGCATCCTGGGGGCCCAATGTCAATGTCAAAATCCCTGTTACAAACACCAAAGCCGAATCTTGTTACACCCTTGTTGAAAACCTTTCAAAAAAGGGTGTTAAATTGAATATTACGGCCATGATGACTGTGGAGCAGGTGAAACATATTCTGGAACCCCTTTCGAAGGGTCCTGGGGGCTATGTGTCTGTTTTTGCAGGCCGTATTGCAGATGCCGGAATTGATCCGGTTCCTGTTATGACCGAAGTAGTGCGCCTTCTAAAAGATCACTCTCATATTGAACTGATCTGGGCCAGTCCCCGGGAGCTTTTCAATATCGTCCAGGCCGATCAGATTGGTTGTCATATAATCACTGCAACCAATGACATTCTCAAGAAATTACCTACTCTTGGAAAGGATCTGACTGAGTTTTCTTTGGAAACGGTTAAAATGTTTTACAATGACGCTACGGCGGCAGGTTTTAAGATATAATTAGTCTTCGAATTAGACTCTTTCATATTCCTAATCCCATACCCAGGATCATAGTAGTTGTCCTTCCATGAAAAACTTCAGGGATATATTGTAAATCTCCATTATAATCCTGGTATTGAAAACCCATGTATAATGAAAGATTGGTCAGTAAGTGGTAATTTGCATCAAGCGAAATTATAGTATTATTATAGACCAGGTTTTTTGATAAGGGATAAGTTGAGTAGTCATCTTTCATATATTGAAACCCCCCGCGTTGGGCAATATTATAGGAAGCCGAAACAGATAAACCTCTGATGGGTTTGTAATTGATCCTTATGAATAATTCCCATGAATCATCCTGAAGATAATTACCAAGGTTATAGCTATCGTTAGTATAGGAATTTACCGGGTTATATTCCTGGTAAACCCTTGGTCGGTTAATCGAGGACTCTACGTTCAGAGATAGATTCTTTACCGGCATATCAGCAAGTTCCAATCCTAATTTCCAGCTCAGGCAATTGTGTTTTTTTGGGTCGAGAACATATGAAGTTACCCAATCGTCAATCCACAAACATGCAAAAAGATGAAGGTGTTTGATATTCCTGCTTGAAAGGGTAAAGAAAAGATGACCGTCATCATTAACATTCAGATTGTCGGTATAAGAAACAGTTCCCCTTTGGGTCTGGTCAATCGATTTATATAAATTAAAAGGGATCAGGTATCCTACTTTAATCACATCACTCCAGAAAATTGAATTTCCGAAAGAGAAATCCAAACCCCTCCAGGGAGTGAGAGTAATAATATTTGAAGCCATGTATTTCCTGTGATATTTAACATTCACAGATCCCTGTGTAAATGTAGATCTTGATGAATCAATAACATTTGATTGCAATAAAGCATCGATACAATAAAATTCAATCCACTTTGCAGGTTTAAAATGTAATTGAACATAAGGGAAAGAAGGTGCTTTCCCGCTGATAATATTTGTACCATGACTCCCGTATCCCCAAACCGGGCGGTCCTTATATATCCCGGCATCCCCCCATTTCCATCCCACCGATAATCCTCCCCTCCATTCTGTATTTTCAACAGAACCATTTCCATTAAAATTCAAGGAATTTCCCGATTCAGTATTGAACATCAATGGATTCACCATTGGTTGACTTTGCCAGTTGTATATAATATTGGCATAATACCCAATATGGCCAGCCAGGTATCCATACATATCTCCCCCTGCAGTAACTTCTTTAGAATTACCATTATTATTCAGTATGAAGCTGCTACCTATTGCCGGCGCTATGCTTAATTTATATACTTCCTTATTCAACCTGAAGGATAAAGGATTTAAGTTGAAAGAAGCATCTTGCCTTTTACCGGTCTCTGCTGGCAGTGCATTAGTAATCTTTTTTTGCAGATCGAACTGGTAATCCTTTAGATAAAAGTTTAAATCTTCGAGCTGGCGTTTATTGAGCTTATCTGTATTTGATTTTGCTTCTGACAATTTGAGGGCTATGACCGACCTTGAATATGGCCTTACCACTGAATTCAGCGTAATTACCTTTAATGCTGCCAATTCATCGAGGAATTCGTAAACAGGATTATTGTTCACAGGTTCATAAACCACCTGGGCTGATACTTCTGTAATCGTATATATAACAAACGTGATGAAAAAAATAAGGCACTTCATGAGTTTAAGCTATATACAGCCCCTAAAGAATAAGTATTTCCTATATTATAATCCTGGTTTCATCTCAGGCATTACTTCTTCTATGCTTTCGTGAATGCGAACCATGTTTGTAATTAATATTTTTTTGATCATCTGGCTTTTTGAATTCTCTTATGGCCAGGTAAGCAATAGGAATTATGGATAGAATTACAGCAAATACAGTATAATTTACAGTGCGGTCTCCCCTTGTTGTAAAATGGATATTGATAAAATATGCCAGGCACCATGTCAGGATCAGGAAAAGCATGTAAAAAATGAATCCTTTTAATAATTCTAAATAGGCCTGTTTTTTAAACCAGTCATAGGAAAATCTGAAATGAAGGGTTTTGAGGTAATAAAAATACAATAGAATGATGAATAAAACCATCAGACATTCATACAAACCGGTGTAGAAAACACTCATATCCTGATAAAAATTCCTTGCCAGGATCACCAGTCCGTATTGATCTATCCATCTCCAGGTATGCAACAGCAGCATGGCTATAAGGCTTGCAATGGATGCTAGGAAGGCAAACTGGCTTTTGCTCGATTTGGCTATTACAGCAAGAATAATCGAGACAGCCCCTACCGCGATTATTCTAATGCTTACCCTCAGTGCAAACGACATATAGATAATTAAAACTGATGATAAAATAAATAATCCCGGCCTGTAAATCTTTCTCCAGTTTTCGGTTTTATAAAACGATTTTTTTCTGTGTCTTCTGTATCCTGTACCTGAATCCATACCTTTATTTTAGTATTTTCCTGAGGGTGGTAAATTTACGTAAAAACTTTTTAAAAGCTTTGGTTTTTCAACTATGCAGATCTTGTCCAGCCTACAGGTATGATAATTATCAACTCTGATAAAAAAAATATTTGTCAGGATGAATATTTATAAAAAATTGGTTATACCTTTGCTATAAACCTCAAAACCAATAGCATGAAAAAAATCTACAAACCTCTGGTGTGCGTCCTTTCCATCATCGCATCTGTCTTGATGCTGATAGGTATAATTCTTGGCATATGCCACTTGAACTTATATTCCATCAGACCTAATTTATGGTACTTTTCGGCCATCAATTTTATACTGTTTGCCATACTCTTTCATTTTGCAGGAAGGGATTCCGAAAACAAATCCTGAGAAGAGTAAAAAAATTCAGCCAGCTTACAGCATCGCTGAGGGCCTGATGAATATCAGGTCAATTGAGACTTTTTCCGCTCATTTTCTTTCCATTCCGGAGTTTCTCCCAGATAATCCAGCAGAGAAAATAAAACGCGAAAAACAAGGTCTTCGTGAAGTAATTATGGCTGAATCCATACCATTCGCGGGCATTGTATGAAATCGGGATAAGGATCATAAAATGCAGGACAGCTGCAAATAGCAGGATCAGCACAGTTACTGGGAGCATAATCAATTTTTGCTTAAGCGTCATAGGGTATAAGCTAAGGGTTAAGTTGATCTCAACAATATGTGTAAACCCATTGCATCCCGGTAATAATTCAATACAGGGCTTTCCGCTTATACTGATAATGAAATCATGACTTACTGCAATATCCCCGTAGAAAAGCCTGAGAAAGAAAACCGAAACCCGGGTGATAAAGTCCGCCAGTAACCGGTGGACCGGTGAGTCAATATTATATGCATTAACCCATCCCGCTTTAAGGAAAATCCTGATAAAAAAATAAAGCAATAAAAAATACCCTAACCTCAGCCCCTTTCCCCTTGCTGTATCCTCATTAAGGAGTGACCATACCTGAATATAAACTTCTTTTAACTTTGCCATTCTGTGCTTTACGGTTTGGAAAAATCATACAGATTACCGTCTAAATGCAAAGATAATATTTACCTCTGGCACCAGCATCTCAGGTTCAGAGGGGAGGTTTTAAATTACGGCCGTTTTATAAAAATAGCCTTTTATCGTCACTCCTCCTCTTCTCCTCTTTAAATTGTTCTCACAATACCATGTTTACACTGGGTTCACCGGGGCCGTTTTCCCTTGAAAGGATTTGTTTGCAGGTTTGTTTGTAGTCAGCAGCTGAACAAGCTGAGGCGGTATGGGATGATAATGAACATGTAAGTCTTCATTTTGGTTTTTAACACCAGCAGGCATTGATTCTTATGATCTTTTAAAGTAAATATGGTTTTGGGGATGAGCGAACTGCTGAATTTCGCACAGTATGCTGCTAATTGTTCGTCCATTAGGGAAGAATAGTTTTTCCTGAAAACAACATCGCCGAATACCCTTGGCCTGGGTATTGTTTCCATCCCCATGACAATCTCGGCCATGATATAATGATTATTGTAAAAGAAAAAAAAGATCTGCACAGGGTTCTTCTTTACATCCGAATTATACCCGTATACTTCCAGAACATCATTCCCGTAATTTTCAGATTGATATAATTCTTTCTCTCCGAAACTCTCGATAATATATTCCGTGCCTGATCCGAAATCAATTCCATCGACCAGTATGGGCTGCTGGGCGATCAACGAGGGGATCTTGTCATCAATCTTTATGCAACGGTTTATATGCCTGATGATCTCGTCGTCAAAACATTGCGGAGAACGTCCTAACTTACTGAGAATGTCTGTATAAAGCCCCATAGGATTAAAATAGGGAAAGTATAACTAATCTGGAAAGGCCGGCCTGAATGTCCATCTTCTGCCGGTGTTGATTGACAATGCTATTCTCTTTAGTATTACTGGAGTGAGGTGTTCCGATTGCTCTGGCAAAGTCTGGTCAAAGTGGGCGTTTTTTCCAGCCTGGGAACAAAATAAAGATAATAAAAGCCTTATCAGCTATCAGAAATATGCCTTCGCACTAGTGAATTTCTGAGATTCGGGATGAGCAACGCTGCGCGTTGCGATCCTGCATCGGCGCGAAGCGCCTCCATCCCAACCGACTTTAAGGCGGGTTTCACTTCCCGATTTTTCCAAATTTGTTTTTGAGCTGTTGATACAGGCTGTGGGCTGTTTCGGGTTCTATCCCTGCTTGCCTTGCAAGGATCTCGAGGTTCGGCTGGGTTCCCGCGTTGATATAAGGAAGCAGAAGGTTCAAAAAGCCGTTGAGGCCATTGAGCTCTTCCTGCGACATAGGATTGGTTTCTTTTTCAGGAAATAAAGTTTCGTATTCATTGAGGTTGATTTTCTTCTTCAGGATCTCCTGCATGGTCACCAGCATGCTCATTCCCACCGAATAGTCTTCCTTCCAGTCAATGTGAAGGCCAGAGGCGATAAGCATCCGGGTTAGTTCTCTGAAGCCCTCTTCGGTCAGGGCATAGCGGGATAATTCACCGCTTGGTTCATTAAAACAGGCCGAGGCAAAATGGGGCGGCCCGCTCCAATCTTTATGGCTGATCCGGTAAATGTTTGCATTCCATTGAACAAAGAAAGTTTCTTTCAGCTTACCGGTAGCTATGCCGGCGATCTTGTCAACGGCAACCAATTGACGCAGCTTATGTATGCCACTCACCGAGACAGGAACTTCCATTCCGCTGGCAAGCATCATATAAGGTATGGGATCTTTATAAACTGAGGCCATCAGCGAAGCATCTGAATCGACCTCAGGAAAGACTTCGGTCCCGTAGAAATAAATATCATCGGGATCGAAGGATCGAAAGGGCAGGATGTTTCCGTAGGTGTGAAAGCAAAGTCCGTTAAACCCGGTAAGCAGAAAATAAAGATCCTGCTTGCGGCCCTGGGTCCAAAAGGCCTCCACCCCAGGCGAAAACAGCAGAAACTCATCTTCAAAAAAGGCATCGCGTAGGATGAAAAAATTCTTTGCCTCACGGTTGGCAATCCGGGCAAAGCAATATCTCCAGGGATTGTCACTCTGAAACTCCAGGAATTCGCGTTCGGTTTTTTCCAGCGACCTGAGTTGAATGTTGTTCAGGTACTTATGGATCAGTCCGTCGGGGGTCAAGGTCTTTCCCATGATGTATTCGCCCATTGCCATCGGAAAGAATTCTTTGGGCATCTTCCGGATGATATGCAGGTATTTCTGTGTGTAGGCGTTCATCTTCCGGTCCATCCCTTCCCTACGGGCGATGAAAGGCATCAGAAATTGATCCAGTACCTTGTCGCTGATTTTTTTGTGACGCAGGCAGTGTTCTGCTATTTTTTCATAGTCGGCGGGCATATGCTGATGGTTGATTCGCTACACCCGGGGTGAAGTGGAGAAAACGCTTGCTTTGACCAGCGTTCGCCGGAATAGTCTGACTACCTCATCACATTGATTACCTAGAATATAACACGGTTAACCGAAATCGGCAGAGGGTGGTCAAGGCTTCCGGTTTTTTCAGGTAACCGGCCATCCGCAGTCAATAAAAAATGTGGCAACGCTTTGCGTTGCGAATGCACGATGGCACTTCGTGCCGATGCAGGATGAAAACTTCATTAAAGGCTCAATGTAAAAGATCTGGTAGAAATCTTTTACTAGAAACCGTTCCTCCCCGTTGTCTAATTGCCGCCCGATTTTAATCTTTCCCTTTGATTCGGAAGGCCGCGAAACAAAAAAAATAAAAAAGAAATATCACTTTTCGCGGTTCGCCGGATTAATAAACGTGTGTTAAACTATTTGTTTTTACTTCATTTTTTAATATCTTTGTATGACGGTAATGCGAAACTATTTACTTGATTTTAAGATTGATAAATTAACTGATTCAATTATCAATCTTGAAACTGGAGAGAAGTATGAAACAGTGGTTTCTTTAGTTTCAGAAAAGGACTTGGCAAGCATAAAAAGACTATTAGGATGGAATTTTAACTGGAAAAATGAATTCAGGCAAGCAGATCGTGAGATCTTTAAATTATGTAGTGTTAAAAACCTTGAGCTTATCCAAGGATTGATAAGTCTGACTTTAAGGCATAAAGCAATGGGATATATTAAAGAACCTGAAGGAATTGACTTAACAATTAAGAGCAAGCCATTATCCACACAACAGGAAAAAGAATTGATTGATTTCATTACAGACAGAAAATTATCAAAGAAGAGATTGGCAGTAAAAAAGGGTAAGAAGTCTCTTGCTAGAATATAGTTCATCTTCCAATTATACTTGGACGAGACATACCTGGAGAAGCCGGCCTGAATGACCATCTTCTGCCGGTTTTGATTGAAAACGCTAATCTCTTTATTATTAATGGAGTGAGGTGTTCCGGTTGTTCCGGCTATGACTAGTCAAAGCAAACGTTTTTTACAGCGAAATCAAAGTCTGCCCTCTGTATGCGCTGAGAGAAAATGTGAGGGGCGGTCCGTCTCACCTCCAGGAGATGCAGGATGGGGCGCTTTGCGCAGATGCAGGATGCAGGATGGGGCGCTTCGCACCGATCCAGTGTTGACAAATCTCAAATTAACCCTTGATTTGTCAACACGACCGAATTCAACATCCCCTAATCCGCAGTCAATAAATATAAAGTCCGTTAGAAAGTGCGTGAAGGTATAATACTCCCTGATATTCAGGCCACTGGCTAAATATCAGGGAGTATTATAACAAATTCAATGGGAAAAGTCAAGTCGGAAAAGCCGGCCTGAAAGACGATCTCCTGCCAGTTTTGATTGGTCAAAGCAAGCGTTTTTTACACATCCCTTTTGATTTTTGTATTTTTATTCTTCTGATTGCCTTTGTTTTTTGTATTTTTATGCTTATCTTTGCCTTTGATAATTGGAATGAATGTATCTTAAAAGAGAAATTGACAAAGAATTACTTGCCTGGAGACAAGATGTTTCCCGCAAACCTTTATTACTGAGGGGTGCAAGGCAGGTGGGAAAATCTTCAGCAATCAGGGAGCTTGCGAGGAATTTTGAGTATTACCTTGAGATCAATTTCGAGGAGCAAAAACAGGTTCAGCCTCTTTTTGCCGGGGACCTGCCTCCTGAAGAATTATGCGAAAACCTGTCGGTCCTCTACAAGATTCCTGTCATTCCCGGTAAAACATTGCTCTTTTTCGATGAAATTCAATCCTGCATTCCGGCTATTTCATCACTTCGCTTTTTTTATGAGAAACTGCCTTCTCTTCACCTGATAGCAGCCGGTTCACTCTTGGAATTTGCAATGGAAGACTTGCCTTCTTTTGGCGTTGGAAGGGTTCGTACCTTGTTCATGTACCCATTTTCGTTTGATGAATTTCTAATGGCAATGAATGAAACAGATCTTCTGGAGATCAAACGAAAGTCTTCACCCAATGAGCCTGTAAATGAGGTCCTGCATACAAAACTGATTGCGCTTCTCAAGCGCTTTCTCGTCCTGGGGGGAATGCCTGAAGTGATGGCACAATATTCCCAAACGCAGAACATGATGGCCTGCCAGTTAATCCTAAACGATCTGCTGGTTTCTTTAAAGTCCGATTTCACGAAATATAAGAAAAGGGTCCCGCCTTCCCGGCTGTCGGAGGTGTTCAATTCGGTGGCCCGTCAAACCGGTAGCAAGTTCGTTTACGTAAACTCATCCGCAGACTCAAATCATAAACAAATTAAGGAAGCTCTTGAATTGCTTATCATGTCAGGACTGGTGATTCCTGTTACTCATTCTTCGGCTAACGGCATGCCCCTCGGCGCTGAAAGCAATGAAAAAAAACGGAAGATGCTTATTTTCGATACGGGGATTTTCCAGCGCTTGCTGGGGCTGGAGATCTCTGATGTGCTGTTTAGCGATGATTTTAATATGGTGAATAAGGGATCCCTGGCAGAACTGTTCGCAGGTCTGGAGATTGTCAAATCCCAATCCAGCTATTTTCAGCCAGGCTTGTTTTATTGGCAAAGGGAAGCATTAAACAGCAATGCCGAAATTGATTATCTCGTTCAATCGGGGGACAAGCTTATTCCGGTTGAAGTTAAAGCCGGCACCAAAGGTTCCATGCAAAGCATGTTCCTGTTTCTTGAAGAAAAAAACAGACCCTGGGGAATCCGTACTTCCCTTGAAAATTTTTCATCTTATGGCAAAATCAAAGTCTGCCCTCTGTATGCACTTAGGGAAAATGTGAGGGTCGGTTCGTCGCACCTCTAGGAGATGCAGGATGGGGCGCTTTGCGCAGATGCAGGATGCAAGATGGGGCGCTTCGCACCGAACCAGTGTTGACAAATCGCAAATTTACCCTTGATTTGTCAACACGACAGAATTCAACATCCCATCATCCGGTTCAGGAAACGCGATGTTTTGAAAAATCAGTCTGTTATCGATAAAAATCCCTTTTCACCGAGGGAGGTGATGATTCCTCGCAGAAGATAATTATTATTGAAACGGATTAGATATTTGCGCGCTCCTTCTTTTTCAGGAGCCAACATTTTTTTATCAATAAGTTTTTTGATCTGACGGGATATGATTGCATTATCCTGACCGGCAAACAGGTCTCTTATATCTGAAGCCTGTC
>Ga0194039_1000532_pt1 | contig 22768 bp, 27 predicted proteins | sample JunL228m_MetaG_FD_148679 | JGI IMG/M metagenome (GOLD analysis project Ga0194039, IMG submission 148679) | Anoxic zone freshwater microbial communities from boreal shield lake in IISD Experimental Lakes Area, Ontario, Canada - Jun2016-L227-8m | ecosystem: Environmental > Aquatic > Freshwater >... | reverse complement strand
TGATTACGCCAAGCAGCACATGAAGATGAGCTTTAAGATCAATTCCGTATCCGGCGACTCGGCCTACACCGAGTTCGTTGGTCACGATGTGACAAGGGACTACCTCCGCTCGCTCGTAAAGCGCCGCAGCTCCCGCGTGGACTGCCATGTTCCGCTGGTCACAAAAGATGGCAAGAAAGTCCATCTGACCATCAGCTGCTACACGTTTGCCCGTGCAAACATCTCGCAGGAACGTGCAATACGCAAGATCATCACAGAAGCTGTCACCGCACAGGCATCCGCGTGGGACTTAACCACGCTCGTCAACGTGATAGTGTCCGGTGAGATCTCAAGGGATCTCTTCAAGGCAGTCAAGATCATCTACCCCACCCGCAGGGTCGAGATCATCAAGTCCAAGGTTGAGCCCGTGGCAGCACGGATCTCAACTGCATAAATCACCCTATCATTTTTTTGTTCTTTTTAACCGGTACATCTCAACCACCGGGAAACATAATTAATCCGCCCGTCCAACATTCCATACCAATGACCGCGAGCAGGATTCTTTTTATCGTTCTCGATGGAATCTCCGATCGCCCCTGTCCTGTGCTCGGGGGTACCACCCCGCTTGCAGCAGCAAAAACCCCTGTTCTTGACAAACTAGCGCAAGAAGGTTGCTGCGGCATTATGGATACAATCGCGCCGGGCATCCGCCCGGGTTCTGATACTGCACACCTCGCCCTCCTCGGGTATGATCCCTACAAGTACTACACCGGCAGGGGTCCACTCGAATGCGAGGGTTCGGGTATTCACATGGAGCCGGGTATGATAGGGTTCCGGTGCAACTACGCCACGATATCAAAAGAAGGGCTTGTCATCGATCGCCGTGCCGGACGCATCCATGATACCGCACTTTTAAGTGCTGCCATACAAGACGGGGTTGATCTCTCGAAGTTCGGAGTGGAATTCACGTTCCGCTCCGGTTCCGGGCACCGGGCTGCCCTCGCACTCAAAGGAGAGGGAATCGGCCACTGTGTCACGTCCAATGATCCCAAGGAAGAGGGAGTCAGACCGCTCACTGTGAGCGCAATAAAAAAGACACCGGCCCATGAAAAGACCGCTGCTGTCTGCAACGAGTTCGTCCGGCAGTCTACAAAGATTCTCTTTGAACATCCGATGAACAAGGACAGGCTGGCACAAAATCTCAGCCCGGCAAATATTGTATTGATGCGGGGCGCCGGTGAGATGGGAAAGTACGAACCGTTCGAGAAGAAATACGGCATTTCAGGATCGGTCATCTCCGCAGCCAGCCTCATCACCGGTATCGGCAGGGCGATCGGCCTCCCGCATATCGAGGTCCCCGGAGCTACTGGCTCGCAGAACAGCAACGTTGCCGGCAAGATCTCGGCTGCACTTACTGAGTTAAAGACCAAAGAGTTCGTGCTTTTAAACATCAAGGGTGCTGATGAGTCCGGCCATGACGGGCTTGCCGAACAGAAGAGAGATTTCATCCAGAAGATCGATCCGCTGCTCGAACCCCTGCTGGGCCTTAAAGATACCATCATCATCATCTGTGGGGACCACTCGACACCGTGCACCATCAAGGATCACAGCGCCGACCCGGTGCCGGTCCTGATCAGGGGCGACGGCGTCCGGATGGACGATGTATTCCACTACGATGAATACAACTGTGCGAAAGGCGGGCTCAACCGGATCCGGGGAACGGACCTGTTACCGATCGCACTCGACCTGATCAACAAATCGCATAAATTCGGAGCCTGACGGCATTTTAGCGGGGGATGGATGAGAGAGCGATCCGTAAAAAACTGGCATAAGCACTGCCTGCTTCCTGATGGTACCGAGCTGCAGGAGCACAGCATCAAAACCGACAGGGACATCGTGATCGGGGAGTTCTGCCAGATCGATTACGGCCTGAGGGGTGAGGATATCTACGTTGGCGAATCCTCAAAGATCAGCGACTATATCTGGGCAAATGGTGATGCACGGATCGGCAACCTCTGCGAGATCGGCAGCGATGTCATCGCAAAGCAGGATGCGTACATAGGCGAAGGCGTGAAGATCAACGGCCGGCTGGTTGTCTCAGGAGCCCTTGACATTGGCGACAAAGTCGAGATCAAGGAGGGGTTCGAAGCAACTGGCGCCATCGAGGTGAGAAACCCGATGCCGGTCTTCATGTTCATTCTCATCTACTTCATGACGATGTTAAAGATCCAGAACGAGAAAGAACTCGACCGGATCATCGACAATCTCTTCTCAGAAGAAGAGGAGAAGAGAGAGATTCCGCTCATGATCCCTGCCCGCTCAAAACTCAACATGAAGCTCTTTTCCGTTCCCTCCACCATGAAGATTGGGAAGAACTGCAGGCTGCACGGAAATATCCGGGCTGGTTCGATCGATGTCCAGCAGAATAGCGTTATCTTCGGAAGTCTGCGGGCAAAAAACCAGATCCGCGTGGTTGAAGGGGTCACGATTCACGGCAATGTCGAGAGCGGTAGTACGGTCTATGTGAAAAAGGGTGCCCATATCCTTGGCAATGTGATCGCAAAGTCGATCGTGCTCCACGAGGAGGCAAAGATTGACGGAATGATCCAGGCGCCACACGGGATGCGGATCGAGCGAGAAACATGAACATAGCAGAAATATTTGAGCTCGAAGACCTCCGGTTGGTTGAGCAGTCATTTGCTGATCTTACGGACAGCAGGTTCAATAGTATCCTGACAGAACAGGGTGTCAGTGAAGGGCGCCTCCTTTTGGACGAGGCAGAAGAGCCGCTCGCCCTTGCGTTCCAGTGTGCGGAGGGGTGGGTTGCCGGATCCTTCCTCTGCCGGAACCCTTCAGTTGCCCTTATCGATCTTTTCGAGAGCGTGAACGGTGAGATCTTCCAGGAGAATCGCGCGGTCTTTGCCGCGGCTGTACGGGAATATTTCAGTAAGGCCCTGATCGCTGAAGTTCCACCATCGATAGAGGACCTCAATCCAGCCCGTAGAGGTATTTTAGGGACGCTGATCGAGAACATCTGGGGAAGTGGCAGTGGCGAGACCTGCGTTGACTGTTGCTGCGGGTCAGGTGTCGGCTCACTGGTGCTCCGGGATATCGGTTACTCCCCGCTCTCGTATGACAACGATGCTTCGCTACTGTCACGGGGGCTTTTTACCGGCCGGCTCCTGCCCGCAGAGACAATGTGCATTAATGCGATGGTAGCTTCGCAGTATGTGGATCCCTCCCCCAAGGGTATCGGGATCATGATGGGCGAGATCAACGGTTTCTCACAGGAGATGTGGGAAGCGATCGTGCGGGAACTCTTCACTGCCACCAAAGAGACGTTAATCACTGTGGGAACAGAAGCCGAAGCCAGGCTCGTGGCTGAATGGGGCGAAGAGATGGGGCGCACAGTTGAGGTTACGGAGAATCCCACAGATCCCATCTACGATCTCTGGGTATGCGAGGCGCACATTGCGTAAAGACTTTTAAAAAAAAATATTCCGGGGTCTTTACGCGCTTTAACTGCTCGCGGACTGACTGACCGTTCTCTTTTAGACTCTTGAACTGGGGGTGCATTTTCGAACTTAAAAATTTAAAAAAATAAGTACCCGGTCTTCACGACCGGGTTTATCCCGATATCGAGGTATTGATCTTTTTCCCGGGTGTACTGCGGCCACGTTACATTGCCGCCGGCCGGATCACCGTTCTTTGCAAACCGTACCCAGGTATCCATCATCATATCAGAGACCCGTGCGCCAGCGGGATCCGGGACAATCGATGAAGGCCGTAAGATGAAGAAGAGTTCCGCGCCATGGAATGCCCCGAGTGTACTATCCGGCAACATCACATACGAGAACCGGTACAGGTATGTGTTAGGATTCAACTTCGATTGTGAACCTGCTACAAACTTTGCCGCAGCGCTGAAATCAACATCCGTCATAATCCGCTCCATCTGCTTCTGGACTTCTTCTGTGTTGGATGCAGGGTATTTTTCAAGAACCTCTGCGGCATATTCTCCAAAGTGAGCACGGATATATTGTTTGTACTGGGTAACGTTCATCCCAGTATTCGAAGCGAGCGTTGAACCTTCATTGGTGTTGGTCCCAATGATAAGGGGGACAGGGTTCTGCCGTCCTTCAAAGAAAACCTTCTCCGGATCATCATGGATCAGCCACCCATCAATGTTTGGTTTGAACCGGAGCGTGTGGACCTTCCAGAATGCCGATGCTGGATCGGGTGTTGCATTGACAAGGGTCCAGGCATCCACGCTCCGCATATTTTTGATCGTATCCGGGCCTTCATACCCGAGGCTTTTTGCATATTCTGTACCATACAGTTCGGCCTCTGCCTTCGAGCTAATGATATTCAGCTCAGACCCGTTTGTCCATAAAGGACCGCTCTCGACAATCGCCTGCCGGTAAAGCCCCCTCGTTTCATTGCCCGCGAGATGGACAAGAGTACTTGTGCCTCCAGCAGATTCCCCGAAGATCGTGATGCGATCCGGATCCCCGCCAAATCCCGCAATATTGTTCTTTACCCACTTTATGGCCGCGATCTGATCTTGCAATCCATAGTTCCCGGAAGAGTTCTGCGGCGACTCGTTTGCGAGGGCTGGATGGGCAAGGAAACCAAGCGGCCCCAAGCGGTAATTCAGGTTGACGAGAACAATGCCTTTCTTTGCAAGGTTTGTTCCGTTATAGGAAGGTATGGAGTCCGCCCCCTGCAGGAACGACCCCCCATGGATAAATACCATGACCGGAAGTTTTTCATCCGGGTTCCGGGCCGGGGTCCAGACATTCAGGTTCAGGCAGTCTTCGCTCATATTCCCGGGCTGGCTTTCTGCGGATCTATCCGCAATGAGAACCTGCGGGCATGCCGGCCCGAACGTGGTTGTCTGGCGGGTACCCTGCCATGGCTGGGCTGGTACCGTAGGCTTCCACCGGAGGTCACCGGTCGGGGGCGCTGCATAGGGTATGCCTAGGTAAGCCCGGATGCCATCTCCGGAAGTTCCGGAGACCGAGCCGGATTCTGTCTTGACAACACCGGAATTCGTGGCCGTATTGGTACATCCGGTGAGAAGAATGAATCCGGTAAGTAGAAGTACAATCATTATAAAACAAAGGGGGAGTCGATAATTGCGAATCATTAAAATTTCACCGTAGTATGTGTGTAAGGATGTGGGGGGTTTAAAGATTCTGATAATATTATGGCAGACAGGTCCCAGGGCACGGATAGGATAGATGAGACCGCTTCTCAATTGACGTCTCACGAGCGGAGGTGCAGCCCCGTTTGGCCAGGTGCCGGTATTTTTGGGGCTTTTGGGAGTGTGAGCGGTACCGGAAAGGGCTGAACTATTCCGGAACCGGAAGGCTGGCCCCACCCGTACTCTCTTAAGCCTGAGGATTGGATTCTCTACAAATTTCCCGGGTCTAGATCAGCTCGTGTTTAAGAAAATTTAGCACGGGTGGAAATAAGATTCCATATATACCTATAAAAAAAAGATTAAGACTATTCATTCAGGTTTGATTGCTGATGACGGAAACAACTAGTATCAAGAGTTCAATTGTTGAGATTAAGGACATCACTGCAGGAGCCGGGGCTCTTGGTCTTCTGGGATATGGTATGCCGGGTGTCCTGTTGGGTCTTGCCAATGCAGGAATAATCCAGGCGGGATCAATGATCCTTGCTATGGCGATCTTCATGGGTGGATTTGCCATGTTCACTGCCGGCCTTATGGAGTGGAAAAAAGGTAATACCTATGGTATGGCAGCCTATTCCTCATATGGTCTATTTTGGTTCTCATTTGCAGCACTTCTCCTTCTGCCAGTGCTTGGGCTTGCAAAAGATACCGGCGGTGCCAGTGCAATGGCTGCATATCTCGCTCTCTGGGGTCTTTTTACACTTATCCTGTTCATTGGCTCCCTGAAAATGTCACGTGCACTCCAGTTTGTCCTCGGGACGCTGGCACTCGTGTTCTTCCTTGAAGCCGCTGGTGCTGCAACGGGTACCGGCATGTTCACAATAGTCGCAGGATATATTGGAATAATCAGCGGCTTTGCTGCGATTTACACTGCGCTCGCACCGATCCTCAATGATATATACGGCAAGACTGTAGCACCATTAGGGTGATACCTAGTTAAAAAAATTATTCCGGGGAATAATCCCCTGCCTTTTTTTATCAGATGCTGTTTTGTGTTAATGTATTGCATGCTTTTTTTTTACACAGGTTGTTTGCTGTGGCCGGGTCCAACGTGGCGCTGCTAGCCGGTCGTGCGGAAAGGGGCAGCCTAGGGGCGGTGATCGAATGCCGTTTGGCAAGTGCCGGAGAGAGAAAAGGAACTCTATTTTTAGTATTTGCTATTTAAATATCGAGTGCAGGTAATTTCGTGTAAGTAGTATCTACTAAATGTAGAGTGCCATAATTAAGGTCCGTTTTGTTGACAGAGTTTTTGTCCGCTTTGGATATATTTTCGGTCTTTGTTGAAATTGATTTCGTTATGGTAGACTGATGTCGGAGTCATCCATCCCAGGATCTCCTGCTTGCGCCAGTTGTTGTATTGCTGGTCGAAGTTCCAGAGTTCACGTTTGAAGTGGCTTAACGAGTGGAATTCCTTGAGGGCAATAAGTTCCTGGTAGAGTGTCCTGTGATAGCGTTCGATCTTACCACGACCTTGCGGGTTGTACGGGCGGCCGAAGATCAGTTTGATTCCGTGTTTCTGCGCTTCAGCTTTGAAGACCTTAGCGACAAATTGTTTTCCATTATCGAGATAGATCTCACGTGGGATTCGACCGGGTCGGAGTGCCCAGCGGAGAGCATTGACCGCTGAGACCGCATCTTTGTGAAGATAGACCTTACTCTTCACCCTATAGCGTGAGCAGTCATCAGTAAAACCGGTAACATATACCTTGCCGACTCCTCGGATACGGAACTGAAAAGTATCACCCTGCCACATGCTATCAACGTGTAGACGTTGAAATCGCTTACCGGCGGGTTGGGGTTTAGCTTTAACACGAATGAGAAGTCCATTTCGTTTGAGAATCCGATGAACGGTTCGCCATGAGCAAGGTAGATCAAACTGGTGCTTGATACGACGGGCTCCCCATGCGGGATATTTCTCTTTGAGCCTGATTATTCGTCGTTCCAACGCTAGGGATATTGCACGCGGAGACCGTTTCGGCCCGGTCTTTTTTGGCCGTAATCCGTTCTCCTGATCCTGACTATGGGCTTTTGCCCATCGTCTGACTGTCCTTTCGGAGAGGTTATACGTCTCTCCGATCTCTTTGGCGGTTCGTATACCCTCTTCATAGAATACAACCGATTTTGTCCTGATCTCCATTGTCGCTTTCACCCGCAAGCAACTGTTCGGTGCTCTTGAAAGCGGACATAAATACTGTCACTATTTTAGGACAGAAACTCTGGCACGCTACAACTAAAAAACCCGTCGAAGGCCGCAGAAATCTATTAAAAAAATGAGCGAGGCAGCTTATAGGCTGCTCACTTAAGCTTTTTCTCGAGCTTCTTGAGCTTCTTCTTGGCCTCTTGGCTACCCGAAGCCGCCTGCTTCGAGAGTTCTTCTGCCTTGGCCTTCTTTACTTGGTTCAGCTTCACCAGTTGTTTCTTACTCGTTGGCATATAGTCACCTCACTACACCTTTGGTTAATTCTAATTAGCTTTTTTCCTTCTTAAAATATCCCTGTATCGTTGTACCAGCCTCTAAAAACTTCGAATAAACGAAAAGATGGCCTATGATTCTCGTAAACTCCCAGAAAAGGGGGTTAATGTGACACAAGTGACACAGGACAACTGGCAAGATCAGATATTATCCCCGCACGCGATATACCGCTGCACCGAGCTTGGCTGGTGTCGGCATTTTATAAGACTCGGAGAAATTCACAGAAGGGGGGAGATGGGGGCTGATAGAGGAATCAGTTAGCAAGAAAACCCAGCACACACTCACTGAACCTATCCGGCAGCTGGTACATCAGGCCGTGACCTGCACCGGGGATCTCAACCAGCTGTGAACCGGGGATCTGCCCGCTTAGGATACGGGAGTTTACGGGCGGGACAATCACATCATCGGTCCCGGTAATAACAAGCGTTGGCGAATGTATGTCGCCCAGCCGGGAGAACGCCCCCGTCCATGCAAAGAATGCTGCGGCCTGGCGTGCCACAATCTCATCATCTGTGGTCTCATATACTTCCGGGCAATAACTGGTGGGATCATGGAGAGCAAGCCACGATTGCGGGAAAAGCAGGGAGAACATTCGGTTAACTACATCCTGTACGGTCCCGCTCTTATCGATGAGCCGGGCCAAGATCTCCGGCTGCATCCTTACCGATTTGGATCCCCCGCATTCACCGGCAACCAGAATAAGTCTGGTTACTTTTGCAGGAAAACTGAGCGCAAGTTCCTCTGCAACGGAAACCCCCATGGAAAGACCAATGACATGGGCAGAGGAGATGCCGAGTGCATCCATTAGGGTTGCTGTATCCCTGGCAAGCAGGGGGATGGAAAACGGTTTGTCCGATGCGGATGAGTACCCCGTGCCTCGATTATCGAAGATGATGACCCGGAAGTGCTGAGAGATTTTTTCAAGAACGGGGGGATTCCACATATCCATTGTTGACCCTAATCCGTTGATGAAGACTATCGGATACCCGGAACCTAACTCCCTGTACGCAAGCGTCACATCGTCAACAGGCACCATCTTTGCCGGAATCCGTATCACGGCACAATGTCTATCCCGAAGGTTTATTATTTTTCGGTATGAACACCGGTTTTCCGGTAAACCGGGCAAATGGAATTTTTTAGAGTTCGCTGTAAGAGAGGTTTTTCCCGGGTGTATGGGGGTGCAACAGTGGGCCTGCGATCGCATGCCGTTTGGTAATCGCCGGTACATGACGGGCACCGGAACTGGCGCTTATTGGATTTGGGAGTGTGAAAATAAAAATGAATAAAACTGCTTATGCCACAGGACTTTTTAAAATTGCGGCAGTGGAACATGTCTCGGGTTTTAATCAGGCTGCGGGGACGGGGACCACGAAGAAAATAGAGTACCCGTTACCGATGTTCCTGGTCACGTGGCCCTTGCCCGAGGTATCCTCCAGCAGGACGAGGTCCCCCGGTCCCAACTGCCTGACCGTGCCATCGGTAGTCTCCATTTCCACTGCACCCGACATGAGGGCCAGGAACTGCCGGGTGGGACACGGATGCCAGTCGCCGATCCAGCCGGGCTGAAACGAATAGAAGCGATACTTCGACGTGGGTTTGTCCACGGAGATGTAGAACGGGGGAGCGGGAGGCGCTCCAGTCGCGAGACTCTGTTCGACCGTTACTGTATCAAAGTGCGAACCACCCTGTGCGTCCGCATATACTCTGTGATACGTCACATTGGTAAGATTGGGCGAGGGTTTTTGAGCCATGGTTTGTTTTCCTCCGTACGATATGCGGGATGACATGCTTCCCGATGAGAGAATAAACAGAACGATGAGGGAAAAAGGTTCCGACACGTCTTAAAGTCTTATGAAATACGCAATTTTTTTACTAAATCATACGGAATCGGTTTGTCAAAGGGGAATTGCTCCGGGCCTTTGCCTCCTCTCATGCTGAAACCCGGAGGCTGACCGGGTCTCGCGTATGAGGGGCAGCCGGGGCCAGTGAACGTGGGGGCGTTTGGCAATTGCCGGTACATGACGGACACCTGAACGTGCACTTACTAGAGATTTTAGGAGAGTTAGTGTCCATCTCCTATGCTCGGGAACATCTCGGATTTATGTGGAAAGTTTAAACACGAAACACCGTGCAACGAAAGATCAATGAAGCGATCTCGTCTCCATGTTATCCTTATCGCAATTCTTGCGGCCGGGATCTGCTTAGCCGGTTGCACAACAACCCCGCCTCCCGGAGCAGGCATATCAGCGTCCCCCGCTTATACAGCACAACAGGCACCCAGCTCACCAACCCTTGGGGAACTCAACGGGACACTCACAACGTTTGACACCTACGCTGAGAAGGCGAGACAGAGATGGAACGTCCCGGGCATGGCGGTTGCCATTGTAAAAGACGGGAAGATTATCTTTGCCAAAGGATATGGCGTGAAGACTGCCGGTGGTTCCGATCCTGTTACAACGCATTCCGTCTTCCAGATCGGTTCCACCACAAAAGCATTTACTGCTGCTCTCGTTGCACTGGAAGTGGACAGCGGCAGGATGAACTGGAGCGATCCGGTGAACAGGTATGTCTCGGATTTCCAGATGAAAGATCCGTGGGTAACAAAGGAATTCACGCTCACCGATGCACTCGCCCAGAGAAGCGGCCTTGACGAGAAATGGGGACAGGACCTCTCAACGCTCGGGTATAGCCGGAGCGAGATGATCCATGCACTCAGGTATGCGGAACCGGTCACGAGCTTCCGGTCCCAGTACCGGTACCAGAACATCCCCTTTATGGTTGCGGCTACAGCAGTTGAGAATACGACCGGGAAGAGCTGGGAGGAGAATATCAGGACACGGATCTTTACACCTCTTTCCATGACCGGCGCCTCTATTGGTTATGATGCGTTCCGATCGGAACCCGATCACGTAAGCCTTCACATGATCGGGGAACTGCCCAATAGTAATATCGGGCCGGTGGTAATGGATCCCGACTGGCAGTTCAACCATGCGACCGATACGCTCGGACCGGCCGGCAGCATCAATGCCAATGTGAAGGATATGGCAGCGTGGACGATCTTCCAGCTGGGGAACGGGACGTACGAGGGGAAACGGCTCATGAGCCCGGAGAGCCTTGCATACATGCACACACCGCAGATCCTGATCCCTGGGGAGACGACAGCCGATTCGAAGAGTTACTATTGCCAGGGATGGGTGTACCAGGAGATGAAAGGAACACCCCCGGTTGTCCGGCATACTGGTGAGACATTGGGCAACCATGCATATGTCATGTTTGTGCCCCGCGAGCACCTTGGCATCATCGTGCTAGCAAATGAAGCCGGGCCAAGCCTCCCCGAGGATGTAGGCAATGCGTTTTACCAGATGTATTTCAGTACTTTCAGACCAGGTCCCAGTGCAGAAAGCACCGATCCGTTAAAGGAAATAAAGGATTTTCTCTTTCACCCGGCATCAGTCCGGCCGGAGCACCCGGTACCACCACTCCCTCTTGAGGGTTATACAGGATCATATACGAGTGATGTCTATGGTGCGGCAACCGTTGCCGAAGTGAACGGGAACCTGACCCTGACTCTCGGGAAAAATCCCGTGACACTCTATCTCTCACCGTGGGATGGGAATACCTTCAGGGCAACCTGCCCAGCATGGATATGGGGGCCTGTGTACGATGGCAGGGTCGTGTTCAGCACAAGTCCTGAGGGTACGGTTCGGCAGCTGACCACTACGCTTTTCCTGCAGAAGATGTTCAACCAGAACGCGACTTTTGTCCGGGCCGGTGCAGCATAGGCAAAGCCTCTTTTTCTTCTCCTAACTTCGGTTGAGGCTCGGAGAAATTCGCGGATTGGGGGCTTTAGGGAGAGTGGATATTTATCGAAAGGGCCGGGCTGCTCCGGAACCGGACGGGGCTTGAATTAGGTGACCAACTAAGTGGGGGTATATCATTTGACCGGATAGGGAGATCTATTTGTGTTTTTGATGCGATTTTAAAAAGGGATGGATTGTATGAAAAATGAAAATTCTATCAAAGTAACGAAAGAGAGAAGGGACGATATGATCTCTGAGATAAAAAATTATTTTTTAAAAGAGAGAGAAGAAGAAATTGGCGATTTGGCTGCGGGCCTGATTTTGGATTTCATACTGGATAAAATCGCACCGGAATTTTACAATCAAGGCGTTGATGATTCTCACAAATACATGGGAGACGCAATTGAAGATCTATTGTCAATCCAAAAATAACAAGGGTATCTGTTTTTTGATGAAGGATCGGGAAAGTCCCGGAATAATTTTGATGAGGGGTATACTCATCCATGATTTTTTTTTCGTGCAGAGTCCGCCCGGTCTCGCGTGGCGGGTGCAGCCAGGGCCGGTGATCGCATGCCGTTTGGCAATTGCCCGGAACATGACGGGCACCGGAACACGCCCGTACCGGAGATTTTGGAAAATGAACACAGTATTTATGATAACCTGATAGGAATACACCACCATGCGATTGTTTCAGTTACTTGGATTCCTCCTCCTGATACTTGCGGTAAGTATCTGCGGGTGCACGACCCCGTCACCGGCGCCGGTCCACACGACATTAACAACCACAGTTCCCACAACACTCACCGGGTCCGGGGACTGGAAATTCGTAGTATTCGGGGATTCCCCGGACCCTGCAGCCAACACGACAACCGGCGTCAGCCCTAACCTCAGCCCGATCGCAAAGGCGATTGCCGCAGAGAAGCCGGACCTGGCGCTGTATATCGGGGACCTGGTCAACGGCGCGGATTTAACCAATGCATCCCCGATGCTGAATAATTTCACGGGCCAGTTCGCCAACTGGGAGCAAGCAGTCTCTCCCATCCATAATTATACCGCGGGCACTGGTATTCCGATGTATGTCATCCGGGGAAATCACGAGGATGGTCAGGACAAGACCAATGCTGCCCTTCTCGATGCCTATCGCACCACCGTTGCATCCGGTATGCCGGCAAACGGCCCACCCGGAGAGGAGAGACTGACGTATTCCTTTACCCACAACGGTGCAAAATTTATCCTCAACGACATTTACATCGAGCACAATGGTAAGAAAGAGACCGTGAACCAGAGCTGGGTCAACGGGCAGCTCACGCAGGACACCCGGCCGTTCATGTTCGTCCTGGGGCATTCCCCAGCGTATCTCGTGGATAACGATACGGAAGACATCCCCTACAGCCTCCCGACTCATCCTGCAGAGCGCGACTTGTTCTGGAACAGCATGGTTAAGAACAATGTTTCTGCCTATTTCTGCGGGCATGCCCACCTGTATGTAAGGGCCGAGTCACAAGTCCTCCCACAGATGGTCGTCGGGAATGGTGGGGCACCCATGCAGGGATTCGATCCTGCGTTTGCCAACCCGACACTCACGCTCAACTACCCGCTCAAGCCCATTGCCCAGAATGATCAGCAGGTCGGCTACCTTGTTATAACAGTACATGAAGACACCAGGACTTTTGACGGGGTCCAAAAAGTGTTGAATCCGGTGACCGGTGTATGGGAGACCGGAGATACATTCACCATCCGGGCCCGGTGAAACAACCGGGCACCTGGCAGATTTTTCAGGTTCCATAAAGGGCTTCTTACTTTTTTACCGGCACAAGCCCCACCCGCCCCCGCTGAAACCCGGGGGCTGACCCTGTGTACCCGAATGCATACTGATGATCTGCAGGAGTGCAATGGTCTTGGGATCGATCTTCATTGAGGGACGATTACCTGTTATTTTTGCAACATGGCAATACCCTTTTCAAATGTCCTTCTCATAATGGTTCCATAATCAGGAGAATCACTTATGTCAACCGTAGAAGAAAATATGCGTCTCATGCAGACGCTGGACGATGCCTGGAATACCCAGGACTGGGCAGTTTTTGAGAAACGTCACGCAAAAGAGGTCGATGTCTTCTGGCCGGGCCAGGCATTACCGACCCACAGCCGACCATCCCACAAGGAAGAGGCAGTCGCCTTCTTCAAAGCCTTCCCAGACAACAAGGTTGGGAACCGGCCCTACAAGATTTTCTTCGGCCAGGGTGACTATACCTGCTAGGTCGCCGATTTCACGGGAACATTCAAAGGAACGATGACCGGTCCTGATGGAAAGGTCATCCCCCCCACCGGGAAAAAGTTCAAAGTAGAGTTCTGCACGGTAGCCCATTGGAAGAACGGGGAGATCATTGAGGAGATGCTCTTCTATGACAAGATGTCCCTGATGCAGCAGGTCGGGCTGATGTAAAGAGTGGATCCAAACTATTTTTTTTAAAAACATGCTTGACGCGATGGTTTGATATGATTAGCCCGACAGAGCATGCAATGAGGGGGAACGATAAGATATGGATCAATTCATGCGAGAAGCGATTGAAGAAGCAAAAAAAGGATATGATGAGGGGGGTATACCCATCGGGTCAGTGCTTGTCCGGAACAACGTCATTCTCGGCAGGGGACACAACCGCCGGGTTCAGGAAGGAGATCCGATCATCCACGCAGAGATCGACTGCCTGCGCAATGCCGGGCGGATCGGAACGTACCGGGATGCGGTGCTCTATTCCACGCTCATGCCCTGCTATCTCTGCGCAGGTGCAGCCGTCCAGTTCGGGATCAAAAAAGTTGTTGTGGGTGAATCCCGGAATTTTGCCGGAGCACGGGCGTTTATGGAAGAGCATGGCATCGAAGTGATCGATCTGGATCTTGGCGAGTGTGTCACCATGATGCAGGAGTTCATTGCACAGAACCCCCGGCTCTGGAATGAGGATATCGGGGAACTCTGAATCGTTTTTATATAAAATGGACTGACGGTTGAGAATTTTTACGGACTTATTTTAAAAATGACGATTTTGTAATCGTGCTTGCATTTTTTATGATTGTGAGAAATCAAAAATAGGTTATTTCAGTTCCCCTAATCCCTTCCAGTAATCGTACTCGTGCTTCCAGAGATCCTTGTTAAACGATATCATGCGCTTGAAATATTCCTTGCGTTCGACATGGATTTTCATCTGCTCCGGATCATTCCACTTCGTCTTGATCGCATCAGCCAGTTTCCGTCCCAGCTCCTTTGCCTGTTTCTCTGCCGGTACGATCGCATTCGGATCAGCCCCGACAAGAACTCCCACTTTCCCGACCGTTGTTGCACCAAGGTGAAACAGGGCAGAATTCATATAATCCGCTACCTCATCTGCCATGGATCCGCCTGCTGTGGAAACCGCACAACCGTACTTCCCTGCAAACTGCTGGCAGTGGATCGAATCGGCCATCCGGTCGAGCATCGTTTTGAGCTGGGCAGTGACCGAGTTGATGTAATTCGGTGAACCGAAAACAATACCATCAGCGTTCAGCATCTTATCCAGCAGCTCGGGGAAATCGTCGTCATGGATGCACTCACCCTTCGCATAGCAGGTGCCGCATGCAGTGCAGTACTTGATATCAAGGCTACAGAGATCCACAAACATAATATCCGCTCCACTCTGCCGTGCTCCTTCAAGAACCGCCATCACCAGCTTTCGTGTCTGGCTCTTCTCCCCTCTCGGGCTTCCGTTGATTCCGATAATCTTCATGATTTCGTTCTCCATGTAAGGATGATTGCTGATAGGTAAAAAGGTGAGTGATGATAAAAACCGGTATCAACGGCTTGGCCATTATGCCTGATGGAATATGCTTTTTTACCCATAATTGCCCACCATTTACCAAGTGTTTCTTCCATGATCATCAAAGACATCGCTAACTGCCCTCATGAACGCGTCATCGACCGCTCGCTGCTCTGCGAGCTGCTTCATCCCGATAAGGTAACCGGGGCACATGAACTGGAATGCAGTATCGCCCATGCGATCATCCCGCCCGGCGAGTCCACGCTCCCACACCTGCTGAAAAGATCCACAGAACTCTACTTCATTCTCGATGGGGTAGGAGAGATGCACATCGACAATGAATCCGCACCGGTATCACCGGATCATTGCATCCTGATCCCGCCACAAGCCCGCCAGTGGATCCGGAATACCGGCAAGGAGAATCTTGTATTTCTCTGTATTGTCTCTCCGAAATGGCAGGGGGGGGATGAGGTACTCTGCTGACTAGACCGAACCTTAAACAGGATACTGGCAAGGGACATGGGTAATCATTGAAAGATTTTAGAAACGGAAACGTTCCATTATAATGTATGAGCGGATCTAAACAGTATGACCCATACCGGATCTCCAAAGCGCGGCTGGAAACAATGGTAGACACGATCTTTGCGTTCGCCATGACCCTGCTCGTACTTGGGATGGTTATGCCACAGTTTTCCGCGAACCAGGCAGCCACCGAGCTCCCTGCATATCTCGAAAAACTCCTCCCGCAGTTCATCCTTTTTATTATTGCATTTCTCATACTTGCCTTCTTCTGGATCGAACACCACCGCCAGTTCCATTATCTCCGGATTGTTAATCCAACCATCCTCCGGTTCAATATCGCCACCCTCATCTTCATCGTCCTGATCCCATTTACCACGGATGTATCGGGGGTTTATGACGGGGTGATAATCGCAGTGATCCTCTTCCATGCAAATCTCCTGATCGTTGGTTCGCTGTTTCTTGGCCAGTGGACGTATATCTGCCGGAGCAACCACCTCTGCGATACTGAATTTGACATCGCTAAGGAAAGATCCCGGTTCTGGATCCTTGTAACGGTCCCATCCGTTGCGTTCTTCGGCATTGTGGTGGCGTTTTATTCACCCCCGTACTCGCTGTTAGTCTACCTTCTTATCCCCTTCATTATTGCAATCCAGAGAAAATCCCCCGGGCATCTTGAACAAAAAAGCATGTGAATGATTTTAGAGAGAAAAAAAAAGGTTGGCAGGAATCCGTTGTGCCTAATCCCAGTAATTCTTAACAAAGAGTTTTGACTTCTGGACCTTTGGCGTAAAGTGCCGGAGGGCGATCGGCACGATAATGATCGTCACGATGATGTTGCCGATAAGCCAGAGGGAAAATACGCTCCCGATCTCGCTGGATTGAATGACATTTCCAAGTGCGAGTGTGTAAGCACCCCAGGCAGCTCCCACAATATTGTTGATCAATACCCCAAAGAGCAGCAGCAGCGTCCAGTCCCTGCGGTTCTCTAAATTGAGATCCACTTCAAAGGTTCGCAGGGCAACAAGCGGGATGAGCACCTGCAGGAGACCCGCGATCGACCAGTAGATTGCAACACCTCCGTGAAGAGCCGGGTTGGTGGAGAGCAGTCCAGTACCGATAAGGGTCCCGGCATAGGCAGCGATCGCACCATAAGCACCAAACCAGAGGGTGAAGAGGATCATAAACGCTACGGCAAAATAGAGATTGGATATCCCCCCAATACCACTGGGCAGGGCAAACTGACAGAGCCAGGCAAGGATCGTGTTGACCACAATAAGCACGAGGGTAAGGATGACAAAGGTATACGTTGGTTCATGAACGTTTTTCATACATTCTCCTGTATTCCATATTGCGTGCCTATATAAATAGTATTTATTGTACAGCGGATACGGTCGATTCGGGCTCCACGGCTTTTTTAATCATTCCCTGTGCGTTTTCACACTTCACAATTTTTATGATCGGGGCACCGTATCTATATACAGGAGTGTTGACGGACTTAAATGACCACATCACAGGATTCTGCGCTCGATTCTGCATCTGTGCAGGAAAATATTCTACTGAAAAATGCCGCTCAGGCTCTGGACGAACGAAGGGACGCCGGACTTGAAGGGCTCGTTGGTGGTCTTGATTCGGTGATCATCGCTACCGAAACCGACCATCTCGTGCCTGCTGTCTATGAACTGCTCCGGTATACCGGACATGCCTGCACGGAAGCTTTTTTCGAGGCCGATTCGCAGATCTACGTACTCTCCGTTCCCGGCTCGGCATCGCTGATCGTCCGGTCGCGGGAGGGTTCTAACCCATTCGCCGGAACGAGTACGACGCGACTTACCAAGCCTCTTCCCTACACCCGGCTCGAGACTTTTGTTTTTTCCACCACAGACATTAAGGAGTACATTGCCATCCAGAAAAGACGCGGGATAAAATTCCTGACCCCCGAACCCATTGTTTCTGATTATTTCTCCTTTATCCAGACCGCTCCGTCACCGTATACCGGAAATTCAATCGGGTTTATTGAGTGGCAAGACGAGATGCGGACCTATGCCCCAACCGGGGCAACTACTGTCTCTCCTGACATCACCAAGCCGGCATACAAGCACTTAAAAAATATTTCAACACTCGATCATGCAGCAACACGGGTCAGGGCACAGGACCGTACTGCCGCCATCTTAGAGTTCATATCCTTAACCAACTATCACTACGATTTCGGAGTGTACGTTAAATCACAGAATTCGATTACGAGCGTGGCCCGGCGCAACAAAGAAGATTTTGCGATGGTCTTTACTTCCGGAATTACTCCCTATACCAGTGACGAGGCATCCGGACCCACCGAGAAGTTCATCCGGAAGTACGGGACCCGTGTTCACCACATGGCGTTCCAGACAGAGAAGATCGAAGAGACGGTTGCCCAGCTCAAAAAAGAGGGCATGGAGTTCCTGCTCGAACTCGTGGGTTCAGATGCAGATGGGCTCAAACAAATCTTCTCCGAACCCTCAGAGCACACGCTGATCGTGAATGAATATATTCACCGTTACGGGAATTTTGACGGGTTTTTTACCCGGAGCAATGTGGAAAAGCTGACTGAAGCAACGGCAAAGCAGTGACGCGCCAGCCATGGATGATTGTTGTATGGAGGATGAAATTCAATTAGGAAAAATCCGTGCGATTCGCGGTCTGCCATGATTGTCATAGGAATTGATCCCGGCGTTGCCCGGCTCGGATATGGCGTGATACATGTGGACAAAGGGGTGGCAATACCGCTCTGCTATGGGTGCATCCAGACAAAGGCAGGCAGGCGACAGGCAGAGCGCCTCCTCACGATATATACTGAGATTACGGCACTCCTTACAAAGTATTCACCGGATTTTCTGGCGATAGAAAAACTCTTTTTCACAAAAAATGTCACGTCTGCGATGAGCGTGAGCGAGGTGCGAGGGGTGATACTTCTTGCCGCAGAGCAGCACCATATTCCAGTTGAAGAGTATACCCCAAACCAGATAAAACAGGCAATCACCGGATCCGGACGAGCGGATAAGGAGCAGATGCAGGAGATGATCAAGCGCCTGCTCCATCTCGATGAAGTGCCAAAGCCGGACGATGCAGCCGATGGTCTTTCGATTGCCTTATGTCATATCCACATCATGAGATAGTACAATGATTGCGCATCTGTACGGTGAACCGGTCCAGACGGGGGACCGGTGGGTGATACTGGACGTCAATGGCATCGGGTACCGCGTGTTCGTTCCCCAGCCATCGGTGCAGGAGATCGCGGGCAGTACGGGGAAGGTAAAACTCTTCACCCACATGTCGGTGCGGGATGATGCAATCACCCTGTATGGTTTTCTCCACGGTAGCGAACGGGAAATATTTTCCATCCTCATCGGAGTTTCGGGGATCGGTCCGCAGACGGCACTCAACATCCTCTCCCAGATCACGATCGCAGATTTTGCCCTGGCGATCCTCACTGAAGATGAAAAAACCCTGACCCGTATATCGGGTATAGGGAGCAAGAGCGCAAAGAGGCTCATACTCGAACTCAAGGACAAGATGAAGAAAGTGCGTGATTCCATGCCCTCGGAGGGAGCCGGAAGAGGCGGACATACGATCAACGATGCTGCAAGTGCGCTTATCTCGCTCGGGTTTGCCGAGAAAGCCTCCTACGATGCGGTAAAATCCACCGCCGCAGGATTAAAAGAACCTACAGTCCAGATGCTGATAAAGGCCGCACTGGTAAAACTCAAGGAGCACTGATACGACCATGACCGAGCGGATCATTTCTCCCGAACCTCTGGCAGATGATGTCGAGGAGCTCACGCTTCGCCCGGCCTCTCTCGATGCATTCATAGGACAGGACCAGGTAAAAGCGATGTTGAAGATCGCAATCGAAGCAGCAAAGATCAGGGACGAGCCGCTCGATCATATCCTGTTCTCCGGACCACCGGGACTGGGAAAGACCACGCTTGCCTATATCATTGCGCACGAGATGGGTGCAACCATCAGGACAACGACTGGCCCGGTGCTCGAAAAGCCCGGTGATATTGCTGCACTGGTCACTCCGTTAAAGAAAGGAGACGTGCTCTTTATCGATGAGATTCATCGCATGAACCCGGTAGTAGAAGAGATTCTCTACCCGGCTATGGAGGATTTCTTCATCGATGTGATGATCGGTGAAGGCCCAAGCGCCCGTTCGATCAAACTCACGCTCGAACACTTCACGCTGATAGGGGCAACCACTAGGCAGGGCTTGTTGAGTTCGCCGTTCCGGGATCGGTTCGGTATTATCACCCGATTAAACCTGTATTCCCCGGCAGAACTTGTCGAGATCGTCACACGGAGCGCCGGCATCTTAAAAATTCCCATCACACCCGATGGTGCTGAAGCAATTGCCCAGCGGAGCAGGGGCACACCCCGGATTGGCAATCGTCTCTTACGCAGGGTGCGTGACTTTGCGGTAGTAAAGGGAGATGGCACGATCACTGCAGAAATCGCAAAGAACGCACTTTCCCTAATGCAGATCGACGAACTCGGGCTGGATGAACTCGACCGGCGCATCCTCTCGGTCATTGCGGAGGATTTCGGGGGAGGGCCGGTCGGGGCAAAGACCATTGCCATATCGGTAGGAGAAGAGACGCGGACGATTGAAGAGGTGTACGAACCTTACCTTATCCAGATCGGATTTTTAAAGAGAACCCCGCAGGGCAGGCAGACAACTCCTGCAGCACAGCGGCACATTAAAAATTCTCAGAAGACGTTGTTTTGAATCCGTTGAATTATTATGATGTGGGTATAGAATCGGTCGAACGCTGCGATTATTTCAAAGTTACGGGTCCATCATCCGATCAACCAGTTCTATGACATCCAGTACCTCGATATGTGATTCCGCAGAGGCACAGGCTTCACCCAGATTTCTCCTGCAGAACGGGCAGGTTGAAGCCATAATCTCGGCACTCCTATGAGGAAGGGATTTGATTTTTTCATGTGCAATGATTAAAGCAAGATCAGGAGCTCCTATTTTTACCCCGCCACCGGCACCGCAGCAGACCCCTCCCTCCCGGTTTTCCGGAAATTCTACCAGTTCTAGTCCGGGGATCGCTAAAAGAACATCCCGCGGAGCCTCAAACACCCAGTCCCTGCCGAGGTGATGCAATAAGTGCCGGCCACCATGACAGGGGTCATGATATGCAACCCGGCGGGACAACGGGGAACTGAATTGTGTCTTTTTTTCACGGATAAGATCCCGTAAACGCGATAATAAAAACGTTTCTAACGAGAAAAAGGTCCGTAAAACCGGTACGCTTCCACACTTCTTTTACAAAGAGCCGTCTTCCAAGCGCAATACCTGAACCCACCAGAATAAGATATCCGAGCAAGTCGTAGGGGATGTGAAGTCCTGTAAGGTACAGAGAGAACGTTCCACCAAAGCCGGTCGGATCTAAATATCCAAGGACAAGCCCGATAACAGAGATGATAGTAAACGCACCCAGGATAAAAAATCCCCAGAACATTGCCATATGTACTGCCCACCGGCGTTTGCTCCTGTGCCAGATCCGGCGGAAGAGAAAGACATCAAGAATCAGAATCCAGAGAAATGCCATGAACCCGTCCCGGAACGCATCAGTGGCCCACGAAGAAAAGAACCTACCGTGACTGCCATGACCCCATCGGGCGATGAGAAACCAGAGGCCGGCGATTAAATGATACCGGTGGCAATTAAAAGAACATTGGGAATTATTCCGCCGGTAAATGCGTGGACTGCCATCAGAGATCAGTATCCGGTATTTTGGTCATCGATCTTCATTTATCGTTCGCAATACAATGAGTGTCCCCACAGATTGTCGCAGATGGTCGTAATCCTTAAAAAACCAAAAAAATATTTTTTAGATTGTCTGAGCGTTCATATTCGATGGAATCAGGCGCTTAAGAATCAGATCCGGAACCTGTTTTGAGGTCTTGATCGTCAGGTCAAAGAGGGCATTTTTCCCCGAAGCCCCAAGATACTTCAAGGTGATCTGGAAATCCGTATCAATCAGGGGGATACCCAGTACAGAGATCCGGGCAAAGTGCGGACTGATAATCCGTTCCTCGCCAAGCGCCAGTTTTTCCTTGTTACCGTCAACAGATGTGTCCACACTGTCTCCCATGACCATCACGATGATCTTACTGTTCCCAATCGTTACCAGTTCCCCGTCAGGTAATGAGACCCTGTAGCTGGTGCTGTACGGAAAGGAAGTCCCTGTCTGTGATTCGATTACCGCTACTGTCAGAGTGACAACGGCAAGAACGCATACGATAGCGATCAGACCCAGGATCCCCAACAGTACTTTTGTCCCGGTGCTCAATCCCTTGTTGCTATCTTGCTCAGCGTGTGCAGGAATATTTACCATGATTCTCTCCTAGTGTACAGGAGAGAGAACTATTTACGGGTTTTGGATGATTGACAACTTTCAATGCGTTTGCACTGTTTTTTAAAACCCGACATTTCCCATAAAGTCCATAATATCCTGCACCCCATAGTTATAGGATTTTAAATGCGCATACCCATTCAGTCAGTCACACCGGAAACCGGGCACGCAGAGATCTGCGGCTTTGTCCATGAGGTCAGGGACCTCGGCGGCCTTGCCTTCTTTTTGATCCGCGACCGGACCGGCATACTACAGGTGACCATTCCCAAAAAGAAAGTGAGTGAAGCGGTCCTTGCCGCGGCAAAAGCCGTCTCCCGTGAATCCGTTGTGAGGATCAGCGGACCGGTCAAGGCCGTTGAAAAAGCCCCCGGCGGGCGCGAACTCGTACCGGAGACGTTTGAGATCATCAGCCTTGCAGAGTCCCCGCTGCCGCTCGATGTTTCGGAAAAAGTATCCGCAGAACTCGACACCCGGCTTGATGGCCGCTTCCTTGATGTGCGAAGACCCCGTGTCGCTGCTGTCTTTGCGATCCGCAGCGCTGCCATGCATGCGATCAATGATTACTTCCACAAGGAAGGGTTCATCTCGATCACCACCCCCAAGAT
>Ga0194039_1000530_pt1 | contig 22797 bp, 20 predicted proteins | sample JunL228m_MetaG_FD_148679 | JGI IMG/M metagenome (GOLD analysis project Ga0194039, IMG submission 148679) | Anoxic zone freshwater microbial communities from boreal shield lake in IISD Experimental Lakes Area, Ontario, Canada - Jun2016-L227-8m | ecosystem: Environmental > Aquatic > Freshwater >... | reverse complement strand
CATCGGTGGCCGGGTCCCGCGGGTCTCCCATGTTGAGCGTTTTTACCGCCCCAAGGATCTTTTCAACAGCGCGTTCGTAGACCGGGCGATGGATGAGCACACGCTGCACCGAGATGCAGACCTGCCCGGCGTTGATGAACCCCCCGGTGGCAATCCGCTGTGCGGCATAGTCGAGATTGGCATCCTCATGCAAAATCACCGCGGCGTTCCCACCGAGTTCGAGCCCGACTTTTTTCCTGCCTGCAATCTCTCTCAGGTGCCATCCGACCGTACAACTGCCTGTGAACGAGAGATATGCCACCCGTAGATCCCGGGCAAGATGTTCGGCACGCGCACCTGCGCAGGGAACCACGCTGATCGCTGCCGGTGGCATACCCGCAGCAAGGGCCATATCGCCCAGCAGCAAGCTGGAGATAGGAGTGGATGACGCGGGTTTGAGGATGATGGAGTTGCCCGCGGCGATCGCGGGCGCCAGTTTATGGCACGCAAGGTTGAGCGGGAAGTTAAAAGGCACAATCCCGACAACCGGGCCGAGCGGGAAACGCTGGAGAAAACCGGTGCGACCTTCTGTGTCATCACTCCAGTCCAGTGGAATGATCTCGCCATAGATCCGCTTTGCTTCCTCCGCAGACGTCCTTACGGTTAGTTCCGCCCGTGCAACTTCACTTATGGCAAACTTCCGGGTCTTTCCCCCTTCCATCACCAGCACTTCGGCAAGTTCGTCCCCTCTCAGGTGGATCTCATCGGCAAGCCTTGTGAGGATCTGGGACCGGGCGCCGGACGAGAGTTTTTTTGTGATCTCAAAACCCGTCACAGCTTCTGTGACTGCCGCTTTGAGATCGGACGTGCTTGCCTGGCAGACCTGCGCGTACACTTCACCCGTAAAAGGGAACCGCACGCTGAAGATCTCTTCGGTCTGCTTTTTTACTCCGCCGAGGATTATTGGATACGTCTCCATTATCTATCACTCCCGTAACTGGTGTGCACCTTTGTACTTGCACATTTTCTTTGTACACCATTAAGTGATATCCATAAAGAGTTCTTTTGAACACTGAGTGAGTGGTGCACGATAATTACTTTGTGCAGAGAAGATAACATTCCTTCACGCACGCAAATATCAGCGTCCGATAATACTACAAGAGGGGTTTTGTGAAGGAAGTCGCTGCAAACTTCAATGCAAAAGTTATAGAAAGCGCGGTGCAGGAGCACTGGCGCACCAACGATACATACGCAACCGTAAAACAGTATCGCAGTAGTGGCAAACCGTTCTTCTTTGTTGACGGACCGCCCTACACCACGGGAACCATCCATCTCGGCACCGCGTGGAACAAGATCTTAAAAGACTCTATCCTGCGCTACCACCGCATGAATGGCCGCCACGTGATCGACCGGGCTGGTTACGATATGCACGGTCTGCCCATCGAAGTAAAAGTTGAGCAGGCACTTGGTTTCAAGTCCAAAAAAGATATCGAGAAATACGGTATCAAAAAGTTCATCGAAGAGTGCAGGGAGTTTGCAATCAAGAACAAGCTCCTGATGGATGACCAGTTTATCAATCTCGGGGTCTGGCTCGATTTCCCCGGCGCGTACAAGACCGTCATGCCCGAATATATTGAAGCGGCATGGTGGACGCTCGCCAAAGCGGAAGAAAAAGGCATGCTCGAACGTGGGCACCGTGTTGTGAACTGGTGTCCACGGTGTGAGACGGCAATTGCAGATGCTGAAGTGGAATACGCTGACGAGAGCGACCCCTCGGTTTTCGTCAAGTTTCCTCTCAAAGGCAGGACCAATGAGTTCCTTGTGATCTGGACTACAACTCCGTGGACACTGCCGGCCAATGTTGCGGTTGCGATAGCAAAGGATTTCGAGTATGCAAAAGTGCTGGCTAAAAAAGACGATAAAGAGACGCTCCTCTGGATTGCCGAACCTCTGGTCAAAGCGGTGCTCAAGAAGGGGCGCTGTAAGGATTTTTCAATAGTTGAGACAAAGAAAGGCGCCGAGCTCATAGGATGGGAGTATGAATCCCCGCTCGCATCCTGCGTGCCACTCCAGCGCGAGATAGTGCATAAAGTCCTTGCAGCAGATTTTGTTGCGCTCGAAAACACCGGTATGGTGCATATCGCACCCGGACATGGGTGGGACGACTTCGTTCTCGGGACAAAGGAAGGGCTTGTCATTGCCTGCCCGGTGGATGGTGCCGGGAAATTTAAAGACGAGGCCGGAATCTTTGCCGGCCAGTATGTGCGGGATTCCAACGAGAACGTGCTGGTGGCGCTTGGCGATCACCTGTTTGCCAAAGAGACCGTTACCCACCGTTACGGCCACTGCTGGCGCTGCAAGACCCCGATCATCTTCCGGGCCACGTCACAGTGGTTCTTAAAGATCTCCGAAATGCGGGACCTGATGCTCAACGAAGTGGAAAAGGTCACCTGGTATCCTGAATGGGCAGGAAGCGCCCGCTTCTACGACTGGATCAAAGATGCCCGGGACTGGTGTATCTCGCGCCAGCGCTACTGGGGCATCCCGATCCCGGTCTGGGTCTGCCCGAAATGCGATGCGTACCGCGTGATCGGTACGATTGCAGAACTCGAAGAGCGCAGCGGTAAGCCCCTTGCGGATCCTCACCGCCCCTATGTGGATGATGTTACGATCCCGTGCACCTGCGGCGGCACGATGAAACGGGTCGAGGATATCTTCGATGTCTGGTTCGACTCGGCTGTTGCATCGTGGGCTACGATAGGGTTCCCGGGAAAAACGCAGGACTTCGAGAACCTCTGGCCCGCAGATTTCATCACTGAAGGACAGGACCAGACAAGGGGCTGGTTCTATTCCCAGCTCGGTGCCAGCACGATTGCATTTGGCAAGGCACCCTACAAGAGCGTCTGCATGCACGGGTTTGCCCTCGATGCCGAGGGAAAGAAGATGTCAAAGAGTCTCGGCAATGTGGTCACACCCGAAGAAGTGATTGCAAAAGTGGGCGTCGATGTGCTCCGGCTCTACATCCTCTCCTCATCTGCCCCTTGGGACGATCTGAAGTTCAACTGGGAGGGTGTCGGCACGATCAACCGTGCGGCCAACATCCTCTGGAACGTGTACCGCTTCCCGGTACCGTACATGATCCTCGACAAGTTCGAGCCTGCAAACAAGGGAGGCGTCTGGGATGATGCGTATATCCGGGCAAACCTTTACCGGATGCCTGATGAGGACCAGTTCATCATCTCCCGGATCAACTCGGTTGCCGCTACTGTTGATGCGGCAACCAGGGAATGCCAGCTCCACCGGGCTACCCGGGAACTGATCAACTTCATTTTAGAAGATCTCTCGCGCTGGTATGTCCAGCTCGTCCGCGAGCGTATGTGGATAGAAGGTGAGTCCGAGAGCAAGCACTTTGCCTACGAGACGATCTACTACGTGATGCGCCAACTCATCGGGCTGCTCGCCCCAGTCTGTCCGCATATCACCGAAGATATCTACAGCAACCTGCGATGCAAAAACGATCCTGCAAGCATTCACCTGCTAGACTGGAACAAAGGTGAACCTGCGCTAGTGAACGCAGAACTGGAACAGGCAGTCAGGATCGTCCGCTCATTCGATGAGGCGTGTGCCAATGCCCGCCAGACCGGCAAGCGTAAACTCCGCTGGCCGGTCTCTGAAGTTGTCGTGGTGACGGACTCAGAACACGTCAAAGATGCAATCGGACAACGCCTCAATGCGGTCTGCAAGGACCGGGCAAATGCCAAGACCGTCCGGGTTGTGATGGGCCGTTGGGAGCGGATCGGGTGGAAAGCAGAACCGATCATGAAGGCACTCGGGAAAGGATTTGGCAAGAATTCCTTTGCTGTAAAAACGCTCATTGAAACGGCCGATGGCAATCTGCTCAAGGCAGAGATCAGTGCCGGGCGGATGGTTAAACTCGGCGAGGGTAAAGCCATCTTTGATATCGGAGCTGATCATGTCACCTTTGCAGAGCAGCTTCCCCCCGAAGTGTTCTCAGCGCCGATGACGGATGCCACGGTGTATGTGGATGTCCAGCTGACGCCGGAACTCGAAGCGGAGGGCTATGCCCGTGAAGTGATCCGCCGGATCAACGAGATGCGCAAGCAGCTCGATCTCGCGGTCGAGGATTTCATCGTCGCCGATGCCGCTGTTGCCAATGAGAGGATCTGTGCCCTGATACAGGGTTCATGGCGTGCAGGGATTATGGAAGAGGTGCGGGCACGGGAACTCTCGATTCATAATACCGGTGCAGCGGCAAAAACGTATGAGATTGTAAAAGACTGGGATGTCGAAGGTGTTGTGATGACGATAAGCATCTCAAAGGCGAAGAATTAATCACCCACTAATTTTCTCAAAAACTCTTTTCCTTCCTCGCTCGAGAACAGTGGAAGATCCTTGTCCACCGTAACTGCGCTCCGTTCCGCAACCACAGTTTCTTTCGTTATGGGGTTGAACCCTTCCTTCTCGGTGAGCTTCTTGTACACCATAACGCCACGGCGCTGCCATGCCGGTGTCATGGCGAGATTAAAACCCCGCACATGCATCATGTTATGGAGTTCTTTTGAAGCGAGACCTTTGAGATGCTCAGCGGCTTTCTTTCCATTCATCCCTTCTTCGATCAGCACCTGCTGGCAATAGCCGTTGATGTGGTTGCGCCATGCCTCGTTCTGCCGGTTGGCCAAATATTCCATGGCAAATACCGGTGTTGCCGGGATCACCCGTGCATCAAAAGAGAGCAGGGTGGTGCCGCCAAGAGCGAGGGTGAGCGAACTTGCAGCAAACGATGCCGCCACAGAATCGATCTTCTCCACTCTCCCGCTGAACGGAAGTTGTTTGAAATACAGGCTGATCTCATCAGAGAACGTGAACGCAAAATCCGGATTCAGCCCGCTCTCCGCTAACAGTGATGAGCAGACCATGCACATCGAGGTGTTGAAAAAATCATCGAACGGTTTTTCGAGACCGAGCGTTTCTGTCAGCCTGTGGAATGCACGCCCGTCAAGCCGGACGAAAATCGGGGGAATCGTTGTAAGATTTGAAAATAGTTCCCGGTTTTCCATAGAGTGCCCCTGCTTTAAGGAGAGAAAAATGGGGTGCCGGTTCTCCCACAGTATTTATCCGGTTGTTACTCTTCTTCACTACCTGAACCAGAGAATGCGCCCGGAAGGTGGCGGATCAGGACAATGTCATCGATAGCGCTGATGATGCGGTACGGGATCTTGAGTCCCTTGTAGTTCTTGAGCTCAAAGAGCTGGTCGTTAACCTTGCCGACTACGATACTTTCTATCTTCTTGTTGTCCACATCAATGACAACATCATCGACTTCTCCGACAAACATACCCTTATCGGTGTAGATCTGGAGTCCGAACAATTCGGTAATCTGGCTTTCCATCGTTATCAGAGAGAGTATATACTTAAGAGTTAAAAAGATAATCCTTTCACATGGACGGATCTTTCAGGATTGGCCGCTTATTCGGGATTCCGATCCTGATCCATTACACGTTTTTAATAGTCATCCCGCTCTTTGCCTGGATCATCGGCAGCGAGATCCTGAACACCGCAGGAGTGCTCAAGAGTCTCTTTGCAGTTCCTATCGATACCTCCGTCATCACCAGTGGATATATGCCCTGGATTCTAGGAGTCATTGTCGCACTCGGGCTCTTTGCCGGTGTGCTGGTTCACGAGCTTGCCCATTCAGTGGTTGCATCGCATAAAGGGATCGCAATCAACAGCATCACGCTGATGATCTTCGGAGGTATCGCAGAGATGGAGGAAGGGACGCCAGACCCTAAAACCGAGCTCCCGATGGCACTCGTTGGGCCGGTTGCGAGCCTTCTTCTCGGGCTCATATGCTGCGGGCTCGTCTACGCTGCACCGTCAGTGACAGCAAACCCGGGTATGCAAGGAGTTTGGATCTTTGTCTTTGGCTATCTTGGCATGCTCAATATCATCCTGTGCCTCTTCAATCTCATACCGGCATTTCCCATGGACGGGGGCAGGGTGCTCCGGGCGTGGCTGGCAACGAGGATGCCACTCCACAAGGCCACAAAAATTGCCGCTGATATCGGGAGGGGTTTTGCCATTATCTTTGGCATTATAGGGCTCTTTACCTTCTCGCCATTTCTGATCCTGATTGCGCTCTTCATCTACATCGGTGCGAACTCAGAGTCCACTGCGATGAAGTACAGTCAGCTTTTGCAGAATGTTACTGTGGGCGACATGATGAGCACTCCAGTAACAAACGTCCCGCCAACCATGCCCATGAGTACGGTCATTGGCATGATGTATTCCAGCAAGCATCTCGGCTTTCCGGTTGTCGAGCGGGATACACTGGTTGGCATCGTCACCCTTGCGGATGTGAACCGCTCGTCACCGATTGACCGTGAGGCTATGCAGGTGCGCGATATCATGACCCGGGATCCGGTCACGCTCCCCCCGGAAGCGCCGGTGATCGATGCACTCCGGATCATGTCAGCACAGGATTTTGGCAGGATTCCGGTAGTGCAGGATGGTAAAGTCCTCGGGATCGTAACCCGGACGGATATTTTGAAAGTGGCGGAATTAAAGCAGATTTAAGAGCGGATGATCCGATTCAGAATTTCATCACCGAATCGATCACTGAGTTCCCCGCAACATTCCGGTACGCCTCAATTCCGGCAAACGGACGTTTTGCAATCACTGCGGCCACCTTCTTCTTCCCGACACCGGGTAGCCACCTAAGTGCAGAAGCAGGAAGCGTATTGATCTCAACTGGCACGGGCAGTGCAGTGATCGAACGCATACCCCAGTCCACCACTACTGCATCAGTGATGGTGTTTCTCTGCAGGTGAAGTGGAAGCCCCACAAGGATTGGGTATGACCCCAATTGCCGGCCGAATGACAGGTCACCAGTCACTTCAACCCGCACATCGCGGAGCACGGTGCCGATCGGAAAAACCCGCTGGAGCATCGGGAGATCTATTTTAGTCCGTACAAATTCCTTAAACGCCCTAAACCGCTGCTCGTGCCTGCCGAGCGTGTTGTTCGTATACGCTGGTGTGCCCTCAAACGGCATAACCTGACGGATGTTCACGCGCCGGACAGCAAGTCCAGCATCGCGGACCCGTACGAGGAACTGTTCGTTCAGAGCGTAAGTCTGCTCAGTTTCACCCGCAAGTCCGCAGACGAAATTTAGTCCCGGGAGCAACTCGGGTATGTTGTCCATTCGCATGCCCCCTTCTTCATTTACAATTTCGATTGCCCGGAATACTTCATCGGGCTGAGCCTTGAGATTATTGGCCGCAATAACTGCCGGGTCTGCAGTTTCCATGCCAAACGCAGCAACATCCCCGGATGTGTGGTGCCGGATGATAGCCCGCAACGCCTCTCGGCTATTCTCTTCGTGCCGGGCAATGGTGGCCGGGTTCGTGTTGTCGATGTGGAGCGTTTTTAATTCTGGGGCTGCGGTGCGAATCGATGCGAAAAGTTTGTCGAGCAGATCCGGCCGTGGTGCAGGATACTCACCGGCTCCTGCTCCATACGCAAGAATATCCGGTTGACGACCGACCCGGAAGTGCCGGGCGCCGTTAGCATGAAGTGCTGCAACTTCTGCTGCGATTCCAACGATGCTCCGGTACTTTGGCTTACCGTAGAAGGGCTCTGTGCAGAACGAGCAGCCGCCCGTGGCACCGTGAGAGCAGCCCCGGGCCGTCTCCAGCTCGCACATCACGTACGGGTAGTCAGGGTGCTGCGTGATGATCGTGCTGCCGGTAATGCTCCATGGATCCGTGCGGGTATAATTGAGCACCCCTGCGGGTCCGTTACCGCCAAGATAATTGTCGAGTGCAATGGCCGGCTCTCCGGTGAGCAACGCATCGAACCCGCTGATCACCTGCCGGATTGCCTTCTTTCCGCCTTCTGCTGCGTAGCCGAAACCGATCGGCCCTCCGATCAGCTTCTTTGGGCCGCGTACCATGTGACCAATCTGCTGGATCTCGGTAAGCGTTGCTGGCGTACCGCCAAGATATTTTCCGGGCACTGTGACACCGGAGATCATAACCAGCAGATCGGCCCGGTTCAGATCAGCGGTCCGCATGGGATTGAGGCGGAGCTGGTCAATGGTCAGGTACTGCACCCTATATCCATTGGCAATCAGAGCCCCGGCTACCGTGCGGATATACGGCGAGACGTACGGTGGCACGCCAAGGCACGCGGGCTCATCCACGTACCCGTCAAGGATGACTGCCACAATACTCATACTTGATGACCAATCAGTGCGAGCAGTTTTCTGGCCCAGATGAGCTTTCCGTGTTTCACCGGATCGACTGCCTTGTCATCGAGATCAAAACCAATGATCGTGATCTGTTCTGCACCAAGTTCATCGGCCGCAAAGACCGCACGGTCACCATCGGAAAAACCGCCAAAGTTATGGACATGGGGAAGTGGGGTGCTCTGCGTAGTCGCGACAAGCGGGCCCTTAAAAAGGGGTACCCAGTGCTTTAACAATGCCATGTTATCGCCATGCGCATGCACAACCACGATCGTACCCTCTTTATTTAGCGCAAGGAGCCTGTCACTCGCACCGTCGAGATCCGTAAAGACCGCGTCCGGGCGTATGCCGTGAGAATCGAGCACATCTGATGCTGCATCCGCAGCAAAGACCACACCATTTATTTTTCCCAGTTCGTCTTTTAAGCACGGCGCATTTCCACAGACCATGACCGGGTTATCACATGTCAGTGCGGCAAGGGAGAGCAGGTTGTCACGGGGCATAAGCGAAGCGAGCAGCCGGGCTGCCTCTTCATCCCCTGCCCGATCGAACCCGAAGTAAGAAAGGATCTCGCAGTAGTGCGGTTCCCAGTCCTTAAACTCCATTCTTCTTGCCCTCGTTCTCGAGGCCCACGAGGTTTTTGAACTTCTGTAGGATCGGCTCGATCACGATCTTCAAAAGATCTTCCTTGTTCTCAACCCTTCCAAAATAGTGGAGCGGGATTGCAGCTGCTGCCATGTTCGGGTGCCCGCCTGCATCGCCAATCTCCCCGAATGCCTCGGCGAGTGCGTTTCCGATGTGCAACCGGATATCTCGGTTGCGGGCCGAGATCACAATCGCGTTGTCGGTGATCCCGTAAACGAGCACCGTGTTCACCCCTTCGAGCGTGATAAGAAGATCGGCAGCCTGCGGGAGGGCGTCGCGGTTCATCACGTAGCCAACATCGGAGAAGAGATACCCGCTCTGGATACTTCGTTTCTGGATCGCCTTTCCGATCACTTCAAGCGTCTCCTGCGACATTGAAGGCGACATGATCTTGTCGAGCAGGTCTGCATCAGTGAGCGGCAGCAAAAAGCCTGCGTAATTGAGATCCTGCGGGGTTACGTTGCGTTTGAACTCCTTTGTGTCCGTGCGGATACCGTAGAGGAGTGCGGTTGCAACGCGTTTGTCGACCGGCACATCGAGCTCCTGTAAGTACTGGGTGAGGATGCTTGCTGTTGCCCCGACACCGGGCCGTATATCGACAAACGTGCTCTGCGTAGCGATATGTTTACCATCCTTGTGGTGGTCTATGACGATGTTGATCTTTGTCTGTGGCGGGATATCGTTGTTGGCGCCGGGTCCGGAACAGTCCACGAGAGCTAAGAAGTTGCACTGCAGCATCGCCTCGGAAGTCAGGTGCTCCATCTTAATATCGAGCAAATTGACAAATGTGCGATTCTCCTGGTGGCCAATGTTTCCTTCGTAGAAGATCCGGGTCGTGAGGCTCTTTGGGTTGGCCCGTTTGGCAATCTCAGCGAGGGCCAGTGCTGACGCGATTGCATCGGGGTCCGGGTTCTTGTGGGTGATGATCCCTAATGTGCCCTCCCAACCTGCGAGCAGGGTAAAGAGTCGTTGCGAGATCCGGCTGGAGTGCTGCTTTTTGATCTGGAGGATCGCGGAGCGTGCAACCACTTCCTGCGGGTATAGCACGAACTCGGCCCCGGCTGCAGTGAGTTTCTGGCCGTTAACCGGGTCAACCGATCGGGCAACTACCTGCACAGAGGGGTACCGTTTCTTGATGGTCAGTACTGCGGCAAGGTTCGCATCCCCGTCACCGGTCATCACAAACGCTATCTCGAAACCGGGCAGGCCAACTAACATGTCAGAAGAGGTGACATCGCGCTGGTAGGCATCGTATTTCTGGTCGCGGAGATGGCGCACGCGGGACTCATCCTTGTCCACGACCATCACGCGCTCCTGCTCTTTTAAGAGTTCAAGAATAATATTGTAGCCGTTCGTGCCGCACCCGAAAATGCAGTATTTTGTCGGTCCCGGCTGCTCATACGGGGCTGGTTCAGGCATGTAACAGAAGATATACTATTCTAGCGTATTAAGGAATTCTTTAATGTCGGTATCCAAAACCTTTATTCAGCATTATCGACTACATTATTAGGTCTAACAGGCTGGGTCTGTAGCTTAGTTCGGCATAGCGGCGGACTCTTAATCCGCAGGTCAAGGGTTCAAATCCCTTCAGGCCCGTTTTTCTGATTATTTTTCTTCAAGGGAATTTTTTTTCTTCGCAATAAACCGCTGTGCTTACGCTGTCAGATCCAGCGCAGGATATATGATTCCGGACGGGCAAGGATCACGTGGAGCAATGAGATTCATGGAGTTCAAAGGAAGCAAGACCGAGAAGAACCTGCTCGCCGCATTTGCTGGTGAGTCGCAGGCACGGAACAGGTACACGTTCTTTGCGAGCGCAGCAAAAAAAGAAGGTTACGAACAGATTGCAAGCCTCTTCTTACAGACCGCTGAAGAAGAAAAAGAGCATGCGAAACTTTTCTTCAAACAGCTCAAAGGCGGCGATGTGGAAATTACCGCAGCCTATCCGGCAGGTATGATCGGAACGACTAAAGAGAACCTTGCCGCAGCTGCGACTGGTGAGAAGATGGAGTGGGGCACGCTCTATCCGGATTTTGCAGCAACTGCTGATAAGGAGGGGTTCAAGGAGATCGCCCATCTATTCAAACTGGTTGCAAAAGTTGAGGCGCATCACGAGGCCCGGTATGCAAAACTGCACGCGAACATGGAGAAGGGGGCCGTCTTTAGGGCAGAGGCCCCTGCACAATGGTATTGCCGGAACTGTGGGTTCGTCCAGAGTGGAAAAACAGCGCCCGCGAAATGCCCGGTCTGCGATCACCCTCAGGCGTATTTCGAGTTTGCGGCTGATAACTACTAACTTTTTTTTAAAGAAAAAATTTGTGACTGTCCCCCCTCTCTGTAGTTTAGCCTATCCCTGTATTTTCGCCAACTCAAAATTGATCCAGAGCGCCAATCCATTGCAGAAAAAAATCATTACCTGATCCAGCCCATCCGCACCCACCGCTCATACTCTTCTGTGCGGAAATCACGGTTCTCAATCACAAGATCTTTGAAAAATTTCCGGTTGCCGGTAATCTCTGCTTCCTGTTCTGGATCGAAAAAACCATTCCTGATCGCCTCAACGAGTTTTCTTCCGAGCGCCCGTGCGGAAACTTCCGCTGCATCAACGGTTTCTGCATCCCCGCCCGTTGCAACACTTAAGCCACCCACCGCGATCACGCCAAGATAATTCAGCACATGATTCTGGTATGACACTGCCTCTTCACCTCCGGAGGTGTGCGTTGTCGCAACCGAGCAGCCATATTTCCCTGCGAGCAGCTGGTAGTGGATCGCGTCTGCCAGCCGGTCGAAGAAAATTTTCATCTGGCCGGTGACATTATCGATATAGACCGGTGATGCGAACACGATCCCGTCTGCTTCCTTCATCCGCTCAATAATAAACGGGGCATCGTCATCATTTACGCATACACCATTGAACGAGCAGGCATCGCAGGCAGTGCATGGCGTGACCCGGAGATCACAGAGATCGATCATCTCATTCTCTGCTCCGGCTTCTGCTGCTCCTTCAAGTACAAGACCGGCGAGTTTTCGCGTTGTGCTGCGAGTGGTGTGGGGACTCCCGTGGATGGCGAGGATTTTCATGAGGGGATATGCTCCGGATCAACAGTGGGGCACCGGAGGTTATATTGTATGAGGCAGCAGCTCGTTTCTGCCGGGCTGTGAGTAATTCTTAACATCTCGTGCCCGTTTTTTAAGAAATCATAGCCGGTCCGTTCGATCTGGACCACAAGACCGGATGCCCGGACCCGGCCCACGAGTTCATCAAAATATTCTGCCTGCCGGCTGTTTGTGTCCACGACTGGAAAAATCCTCACCTCTTCTGAAACCCTTGCCATCTCCCGGATTGACTGCAGATGAAAGTCGAGCCCGAGCGAACTATACAAGAAGAGGAAATGGGAACAGAGACAAAGGTCAAACTGCCGGTCACGGAACGGGAGATAAGGAAGCGTTGCCGGAATATAACGGCCTTGAAAAAGACCGGCATTGTAATCTTTGCAAAACTCCTGCATTGCGCTCATCCTCACCTGCTCAAGCTCAAAAGGTGTGCGAATGGTCTTCCAGACAAAATTCTGCATATTCTTTCTGACCTGCTGCATCACTTCATCACGGGCTGCAAGGATTGCCTGCTCGATCTGGTCGCAGGAATACATGTACAGCGGATCACAGGAAACAACTCGATATCCCTGTTCATGCATTCGGGCATTGAAACCCGCAGGACCGTCACCGCAACCGATAATGGACCGTTTTAAGTCATTATCAGATAGGTTGAACATCGCCACATATTCGTCAAACGATCTTCCCCAGGGAACAACCGATTTCAGGATAAAGGTCATACCTGATTACCTGTTGGGCGCCGGGAATTAATAGAATACGGGAGATAAAAGCCTTTTTCTCCCAATTCTCCATGGAATTTTTAGGAGCCGAACCCGGCCGTAGTGGCCCCATCGGGAAATTGCCGTACTGTCATTTTTATGCAGATTTCTTAAAAAACGGGATTGTGGGTATCACCCCACCACAGTATCTTTAAGGGTCACTCCTTCACGATACCCGATAACTTCCCACGGAATTGGCTCATGTAGAGATCAAAGTAGAATCCTTTCTTCTGCATCAGCTCTATGTGTGAACCACGCTCGATGATTGCCCCTTTGTCGATGACAAGGATCTGGTCCGCGTGCCGGATCGTCGAGAGCCGATGGGCGATGATGAACGAGGTCTTGTCTTTCTGGAGGGCGAGCAACCCCTCCTGGATCAATTTTTCTGTCCGGGTGTCCACGTTGCTCGTTGCTTCGTCAAGGATGAGCATACGGGGATTTGCAACGATCGCACGGGCAATTGTAAGCATCTGCCGCTGGCCCTGGGATAAGTTTGACCCGCCATCGACAAGGATGGTGTTGTACCCGTGCGGCTGCTGGAGAATGAAGTCATGGGCGTTTGCCTGCTGCGCTGCCTGCACGCACTCCTCATCGGTTGCCGATTCACGGGCATACTTCAGGTTTGCCATAATCGTGTCGGAGAAGAGGAACGGTTCCTGCTGCACCTGCGCGATCTGAACCCTGATAGTATCCTGCCGGACTTCCCGCACGTCCTTATCATCGATACGGATCGTCCCGTTCTCGATATCATAGTACCGGGTTAAGATGTTGATGATCGTGCTCTTGCCGGCGCCGGTGGGGCCGCAGAGCCCAAAGACCTGACCCGGTTGGGCGTGGAACGTATTATCAGTAAGGATCCGCCGCCCCGGGATATACGAGAAGTCCACGTGATCAAAGACAACGTCTCCGGCAACTGCCGGCATCGCGGGTGAGTCTTTGCGGTCATCTACGCTTGGCTTCTGGTCCAGGACTTCAAAGACGCGGGATGCCCCCACTATTGCATTCAAGATCTGGGCATACGATGAGAAGATGGTAGTAAAGGCTCCAAGGAGGCTCGACGAGAACCCTATGAACGCAATTAGGGTTCCGATCTCTGTCATCCCTTTCATCACCATAATGCCCCCGATAAGGAGGAGAGCAACGATCACAATGGTGGTAAAGATGTTCGATACCTGCTGGTTTATGAGAGCGGAGAACTGGGCTTTTTCACCGATATCGGCAACCTTCCGGCTCAAAACAGAAAACCGCCGAGATGCTGCATCTCCTTGACGGCAGGCAATCACTGTCTTTGCGCCGGAGATCCACTCCTCGGCAAATCCGTTTAAATCTCCGGTCCTGCCCTGCAGCAGCACAAAGGCAGGGCCGGATGTTTTTGTTATCAGCCATGATACCCCGACAAGCGCAAGGACAACAATATAGGAAAGGATTGTCAGGGCCGGGTTGACAAGAAGCATAACGATGCTGGTAATAATGATCGTCATCACAGCCTGACCGGTCTGGAGCGATCCTATGCTGATGAACTGCTCGATCACCTGGGTATCATTTGTCACCCTGCTCATCAGTTCTCCGATCGGGCGCCGGTCATAGAAGTCTAAGGACATCGTCTGGATGTGAGAAAAGAGATCGATACGGAGCCGATACAGGGCTTCTTGCGATATATTCGAGAGCAGTTTCTGGGAGACCACACCCGAGATCCATATGATAAGACCTCCTGCTACGAGCCAGATGATTACCTGGTATAATGGTCCAACCGGCCCGGGGCCGGCTGAGATGATGTTGGTCGCAGTCCCCATCAAGAGGGAAAAGACCGCTTCAAGCAGGGCAAATACGGCCATTAAGAGGATGACAATAGCCAGCTTCAGCTTGTGGGGGGCCATGTACATCATGAACCGTTTTACTGTGGGGATCATCGATGGATGGGCTTCATCATCCGAAAGCTCCTGCGTGCTCCTCATGCTGCTTCTCCCCCGAGGATTCCTTTCCCGAGCTGGGAATCGTAAATCTCCTTATACTGCGGGCTTGTCCTGAGCAGATCCTCGTGGCGCCCGGTTGCAATGATCCGGCCATTTTCCAAAAGGATGATCCGGTCAGCCGAGATTACGGTGCTGATCCGTTGTGCGATTAGCAGTTTTGTGACCCCGGCAAACCTCCCGTTGATTGCATCCTGGATACGGGCTTCGGTTGCCACATCACAGGCACTTGTGCTGTCATCCAAGATCAGGATCTTCGGGTCAGATGCCAGTGTCCGGGCTATCGCAAGGCGTTGCCGCTGGCCACCGGAGAAGTTTGCCCCGTGCCTTGCAACAGCATCATCGTACTGCCGGGGGATGTTCCGTATAAACCCGTCTGCGTCTGCATCTGTTGCTGCAGCAACAATATTCTCTTCAGATGGATTTTCTGTTCCGAACAGCAGGTTATCACGGATCGTGCCGGAGAAGAGGTTTGGCTGCTGGAGGCAGATCCCGACAATTCCCCGTAAGGTATACTGTGGGATATCTCGAACATCTATACCATCAATGGTAATTTTCCCTGAGGTGACATCATAGAACCGCGGGACAAGGTGCACGAGCGTTGATTTCCCGGAACCTGTGGGACCCAAAAAACCGATCGTCTCTCCCGGCTCCGTGGAAAAACTGATGTCCTGCAGAACCATAGGTCCACATTTTCCATCAGTGTCAATATACCCGAAGCTAACATGATCAAAGACCAGCCGGCCTTTCACGGACTCAGGAACGATATCAACAGGGTGATCGCTGTCCCGCACATCTGCAGTTGTATCGAGAAGCTCGAAGATCCGTTTTAACGATGGGCGTGCAGCAGAGATTGCTGGCAACACCGTCCCGAGGATCATAAATGGCATGATCAGGAGAAACAGGTACTGGACAGATGCAATAACCTCCCCAATGGAAAAACCGGTTCCCTCTAGAACGGCTGTTCCTCCTATATAGAATATCGCAGCAAGAGCAAGATTGACTGTAAAGATCATCGTTGGGATCAGGACGGCGATATAGGACTGGGCACTCAAAGAAGCCGCTCTCACCTTTCCTGCAACCGAGGAAAAACGCTCGTTTTCGTACTCCTGTCGCACAAACGCCTTAACCACGCGGACTCCCGACATATTCTCCTGCAGGGTGCCACTCATTGCATCATACTTTTCCTGCCGCACAGCAAAGACCGGAAGTACAAGCCAGAGGTAGGTACCCAGCAGGGCAGAGAATACAAGGAGAAGTATGACCATGAGCCAGATCAGGGACGGGGACCGTACTGCGATCAACAGGAAGGTGATGATGAGCATGATGGGTACGAGGGGAAGATTTAAGATTCCCTGTTGGATGGCGATCTTAATGTTCTGGATATCATTGGTCAACCGGACGAGGAGGTCGGAAGGACGCATGCGGTCGATGTTGCCAAACGAGAGGGTCTGGATCCGGTCGTACGCCTTTATCCTGAGGTAATGAGCAGTCTTTTCCGAGAACTTGACTGCGATGATAGTGTTGAGGACCTGGCAGGCCGCAGCAACCAGGGTGAGAATCAGCATGTAACCGCCGTACTGGATGATAACAGAGAAGTTATTGCCGCTGATACCCTCGTTGATCAACGTCTGCGAGAGCGCCGGGATTGCCAGCGTGCCGATCGCACCGCCTATTGTCAATACTATGGAAATTATCAGCCATTTCCGGTTTGGCTTCCACATCATCAGGAGGCGATTTATTCCTTCTCTCATTTACAAACCAGTCCGGGATTGTTTGTACCTGAATGGTAGTGTCTCAGGTTTTAATCATTTGTGTATTTTTCCACTCTGGAACCAGGAACCGGTTATCTGGAGAGAACAATCATCGCTCAGGCAACACCCGTCTGTATTGGCACCTTTGCGGGCTCGATGAAAGTCCTTAAAGATGGAGCGGGATTTCATTTTCCCAGACCCAGTTTACAAGCAGATAAAAAAAAGAGAGTTAGTGTTTTCTGGATGGTTTTTCATCCTGATGGATCAATTTGCACTTGTTGACGCACTCCCAGTTCTCTGGCAGGTACTTCCCGTCAGCACCGGGTTTCATCACAGCATTGTGCTTTGCCCCACACACAAGACATTCCATAAGTCCAGCAGATTCGTCTACTACCTTCATCACATGCTCTTTCTTTGTCATGCTTTCTATCTCGATCCGCTTTGGGGATAAAGCCATGGAATGAGGGGGTGGGGGGGTTATAAAAATACGCTCATGAACTATCGATGCGCAAATTTTTATAAATATTTCCCCGTTTTTTTTATGAATGGTTACTTCATGTCATACGTCCAATACATATGTGGTGACTTGTTCACAGAATACCTGCCAAACGGAGATGCACAAAAAGTTTTGGTTTACCGCAAATTACACATGCGATGAACCTATGCTACACCCACAAACGTACAAGGATGCTCCGCGATCTTTGAACAATCCTTTGCATGGCAACGGTATTTTGTGATCTGTTAATCCTATTACGAGGTTGAATTATGGAAGCTATATCATTTGAAGCCCCGCAAGTCTTTGTGCCTGACCCCATCCACATTCATATTCTTCAGGCAGTCGGCGATAAACAGGGTTGCCACATAACCCATGTAGTTCAGCAGCTTCTCACAAGTCATGGTGAGAGCAGTATCAGATCAAACGTTCGTATCTTACTGTCCAAGCGATTTCTCGATGGGGGAAGATCCAGCAGTGAAATTGTACTACGGCTCACATCGAGTGGTCGTCTTCTGCTCCAGAAAGCACCAATCGGTTGATCAACTCTTCGTGTGCTTACCCATCAGGGATAAGACCCACAGTACCTTTCTATAATTATTCGTGTTCAGCCGGTTTTAAAAAACCGGGTGCCATTGCACCCCGTCCTGATCAGGGCAGCGTAACAAAAATCTGCCGCCAGGGTTTCCTGCCAATGGCCCGGGTCTGGTGTCCTTTTCCGAAGATATCCTCTGCAAGGAGGACATCTCCCTTACCAAACCTGCGTTTCTCGCCACTGCCCGCTTCAATCTCGGCCTGTCCGTCAAGTGTAACCACGTACTCCCTGCACACAACATTATGCCATGGATATACGTAACCGGGCGGAATCTCCCGGAAAAAAACCGCCTTTGCTCCGATTGGTTCGGAGAACAGCCCTAATGGCCCTTTGGGATCGAAAGGTACCTCGATGTCCTCAAAATACGAGTGATTGTCCCGGCCTGTATAGAGTCGTGTAATTTTCATGGGACTTTTCCCTGATACTATCGTGTACCGGAAAAGGGAAAAACCAATGCTTTTTCTCAGGATGTGCGGATGGGGGTACCCGGCACCACGACCACATACGCCCGGTTCCTCATCTGTTCCGGGAAATAGTGAGCATCGAACCACATGGCATCAAACTCTCCGTAGTTGAAGTAGGTGATCCCGTCCACACGGTCATCATGAGAATCCACGGAATCGGCAAAGATTATGACATCGTCCCAGACCGTTTCTGTGCCCCGGGTATCATACCCAACCACCACCACCCAGTGTCCGCCCCAGTCCATCCATTCCACCATCGTTGGGATACCATTTTTTATGTTCTCGAGGAGCATCTCGCGGGTTCCACCGGTTCCCCATGTGGCATTCATGCCATTGCGGTTGAACCATGCTGCAACCTGTTCCGGGTTGATTCCCGTTTTTTCTGAGACATTGCGATACATCTCCCGGGCAACCCGTTCTTCATCGACATCGGTATTATTCACTGGATTTCCGTACAAGGACATTACGGTCATGGCTGCTGCTGCCCCACAGCTGTAGTTGGTCATTTGCTGCCGGTAACTTTTCAGTGGAATGACCGTGAGGTGATCGTTCGATTTCAGTGTATCGAAATCGATGCCGGTATAATAGTGTGGCCCGGGCAGTTGAGTGTCACGGGCGTATTTCACATCTCCTGTTAAAGAACTGGCAGCAGGTGCGGGTATTAGTGCTGGGCCGGTAAGAATCATGGCCACAGCCAGTACTACGATGATACCAAATATGCTGGCAATGACAAGAAGGTGAATCGGGCGCATGATTTTATCCCTCATCCATTATGATATCCGCTGAACACCAGCCCGGCAATTCCGAGGTGAATCAGGACAATAATTGCGATCATGATCTTAAGGTACTGGGTCCCTGCACCCTGCTTCTTCTTTGCATTGCCTTGCAAATCAGCGATGTGACCGCCACCCGTGGGAGTTGCCCCGCCGCCTTTTTATAGGATTTCCCTACGGCCGGACGGGGTTTACTGTTCCACAACCCGATATTTACGCAAGGGAGGTTGGGCGGCAACCGGCAGTCGGGGCAGTATTTCCCTCCGCATTGATCGCACCGGGTCATTACCCTTTTTTGTTGGCTGCCCGGGCATTAAGAATTCTGCTTTGGGCAGACCGGGAAAATAGCCCAGTCACCTCAATCCTGATCCTCAAAGAGGGAGGAATCCCCGTTAAATATGGATAACCGGCAACACACCCGCATGAGCAAAGGCAATGAACGCAAACCCGGCCAGGACAACGACAAAAAACCCGGTCGAGACCACGCTCTTGATCGCCCGTGAGCGATGTGCCGCTTTGTGGAGATCCTCCCATGCATGGGATTCAGAGAGATGAAGGAGGAGTGTGCAGAAGAGGTAGGTTGCATAAATGGCCAGCACCACACCGCAGACAAGTCCCCAGTTGAACACTGCAGCAACAAGACCCCAGATGCCAATTGCAAGGTTTGCATACCCTACCTCAAGCTGGAACTCCTTGTGCTCCTGCCGCCATCCCATCCGGATCTGGTCGGACTCGTAATAGACGGAGTGCCGGACAAAACTGATGATTCCCACGAAGCCGGCAAGGACTGCGGTTGCGATCCTGATGGCTAACTCAATGTTGATAAAAAGAAAAAAAATACCTATGAATATCCCGATCATGGATATAGCCAGGGTCGCTCCCATCAGAAGCGAGGCCTCATGCGCTGTCGGTTGTGTTGCTCCCATAATACTCCCTCATAATTCGTTCTTGTAGGTGAATGATCCATACAGGGAGAAAAACCCTACGTTTTAAAAAAAGAATCAAACGGCTTATGCCCAATGGTGCCGGAATAATTATGATATGGGGCGTTACCTGCGGGGCGATGTCATACTTGCACCAATTGCTTTTGAAGAGCGGGGTGGGGCAAAGACGCGCCCGGCCATTGTGATCTCGGCGGCTGAAAACGGGGACCTGCAGATCTGCCCAGTCAGCAGCCATCCACCAACTGATGCGCCATACCTGTCGATCTCACTTAACGATTTTTCCGAGGGCGGGCTTGATCTTTTTGAGGAGAGCTATGTTCTTACAACCCGCATCCGTACCATCCGTAGCGGAGAGGTAGTTGGCAAACGTGGGAGGCTCACGCAAGAATGTTTGACCTTGGTTATTGCCCAAACGCTCGGGCAGAGAGAAAAAGGCACAGAGATAAAGAAGAGATTCCGGTAATTTTTAGAAGGGATTAGTCCGCATTGAAATCGGGAACGCACCAGAGGCAGGTATAAAAAATCAACACACACTTTATTTCACGAGATAAAAACGCCATTTACAGAACAGTTCTTTGGGGTGTGGATCCGGCGGGGCAAACACGCATTCCACGCAGATGCGTTCATCGATCATCTGTGCAAAGCTCGTAAACTCTGCCCGGTGCATCTCGCGACAGACATACTCTCCCTCCCCCCGTTTGAGCCGTGCCTCCTGCGTTGGGCAAGACGGTACGGTGATGATCACCTCATCCGCTTTTTCCTCAATGGAATAATCGACAATGATCGCCCACGGGAAAAGCCGGAGCGCTTTAACAAAACCTGAAAGACCCTTCTCGGCTATACTGAACCGCCGCACGAGATCCTTTGCTGCCATGCCACCGGCTTTACCCCATACCTGCTCATTGATCTTCTCTGCCACGGGTTGACCATAGTGCTCTGCAACATAGATGAACCAGAACGCGTCAATAACCCTGTAGTGCCAGAGCAGGAATTCCAGGTACTCGCGTTTCTCTTCATCCGTCATCTTGTCAAAAATTGCAGGATTTGTCATTGGTCCTCACTAAAAAAGATCAGGCCGGGTTTACTTCTGCAAACCATTTCCTAATCACGAGCGAGGCTGGTTTTCCCCGCACAGATGATGATTTCTCAAAGGAGTACTTCGGGTTGAACCCGGGCTCGATCCAGTAACCCCAGGTGTACACACCACCAAGCCACGGCTCATCACCGGTGGATTTGAAGAATACCTCATAGAGGTCTGCCTGTGCAGGCAGGTCCTGTCGGACAGAGGGGGCTGTTGCCATCGGTTCAAACCAAGCTTGCCTTGCGGCATTGTCACGGCTCTGGAAGGGGAGCAGGAAGACGAGAGGTTTTTTGTACTTCGCGTATATGGGATCGAACTGCTTCCGGTTGAACCCGTCCATAGCAGATTCCAGATCCGAAAGGGACGGTCGTTCCTGATCCGAGAACCGGTTGTAATAGTAGATCGTGATGACGTCCAGATCGTCTGCCCACGGAACCTGCGAGGCATGATCTGACCCTTCGCTGGTGAAGAGCACCTGAGTCAGCTTGCCGTGATACACAGTCCGGACATTAGCGATCAGCTTACGCCACCGCTGTTCGTTGGCCGGAATCATTGCCCCATCGATCTGTTTCCCGAGCGCGAGCATGTCGATATTGTGCTTCTCTGCGATCTGCGCTGATTTCTGCATGAAAGATCCGAACTGTACAAACCAGCGATCCCAGTACGCATTGGCTTCTGGGTCGGAGGGGTTCTTTGAGAGCCGGTCAGCCATCTCCTGCACTGTCTTCTGGCCCTGCGTCCACTTGTTCTCCTGATATTTCATGTACGCATCGTTGTCATTCGATGGGAACTCACCGGGCATAACGGTCCACTCAAGCTCCGTATAGAGCGTGAACTTCAGCCAGCGTTTATGGGCAGCGTCAGCCATCAGTCCAATGGAGTTTTCATCCGCAGCATTCCAGATCCCGGCAGTGGCCTCGTCAACAATTTCTGGAGCCGAAGTGTTCGTGTACGCCCAGTAGTAGTCGTACGCAACCCACTCTCCGCCATCTTCTTTCATAGCATCGTACGTATTCCAGAGATTGCCTGACTTAGCTGCGGCAGGAATCGTTCCACCGGCATCCATCAGCGTGTGACCTTTCTGGAATCCCGGCTTCCGGATTACCTGGGTATCTGTCCAAGGGGCACCGGTCCGCAGTGACACGTTTGAAGACAAAGTTTTTACCATGTCCGCGGTCGTCTTTCCACCGCTACCAAATGAGTATCGGATCTCGTCACCGGCCGTTACCCCGATACCGTTGTGCCGGTAGTAATAATCCGTAACCTTCTCCATGGGGTACTGCTGCCCGTTGAGCGTGAGGGTTACCGGATCCTTCGTAGCTGGGACTGATGCTTCGACCGGGACAACAAGCTTTGTTCCGGCTGCAACCGTGGGAACTGCGCCGTACGCAGACTGCTGGGTGACAGGCAGGGAACCTAGGCCGGGGGGCTGTCCCGGAACGGAGCACCACGGAGGTAGTGGCCACGGGCCGGCCGGTGGGCAAAAGCCAACAGCCGCCATGCCAATAATTCCGACAACAATAACAACGAACAGCGCAAGGACAATCTTTACTGCAACATGCATGGAAAAGACCTGCACTTTAAAAAAATATATGGGTTGTGTTCGGCTTATTTCCCGATCTTGACCCGCATCTCTTCAAGTGCAGGGTACCGGGAATCTATCTTCTCGACCATTCCCCCCGCTCAACCTGCTCACGCGACTTGCGGTCGGTATTGCCGGTCCTGAGCAATGGTTGGTACTCGCAGCAACTGGGGGTATCATCATCATTCTTGGGTACCTGACCCAGAAATATGCTGAAAGAGTCGGGAAATCACATCACACGGGATGATGATCGGTAGTGTCTCTATATTGCTGTAAAATCAGCACAACCTGTATCCAAAGAGATCATTTCACTCTTCAAAGATAAATACCGGTTACCCGTGATCCATTCCTCGTTAATATCGATAAGGATCGACCCGGC
>Ga0194039_1000529_pt1 | contig 22801 bp, 19 predicted proteins | sample JunL228m_MetaG_FD_148679 | JGI IMG/M metagenome (GOLD analysis project Ga0194039, IMG submission 148679) | Anoxic zone freshwater microbial communities from boreal shield lake in IISD Experimental Lakes Area, Ontario, Canada - Jun2016-L227-8m | ecosystem: Environmental > Aquatic > Freshwater >... | reverse complement strand
ATCTGGAGCTGAACTTTTTTCAGTTAAATACTTTGATACTTTGGCATATTTAGCTCAAAGTCCTCAGTTTTATAAACAGATGGCGATGTCTGCTGGATTTGGAAAAGTATTTGAAATAGGTCCGGTTTTTCGTGCTAATCCTTCTTTTACTTCACGACACGACACTGAATTCACTAGCGTTGATGCTGAATTTTCTTGGATTGATTCTTTTGAGGATGTAATGTCTTTTGAAGAAAAATGGCTGTTGAACATTTTAACAGATATCAAAGAAAAATTTGGCTCACTTATTGAAGAAAAATTTGGTACTGAAGTAGTTATTCCCAGTGTTCCTTTTCCGAGAATTCCCATGAACGAAGCCTTGGAAATTGTAAAACAAACTGGTTACGTCATTCCAGATGAATACGCAGGTGAGTTGGACCCTGAAGGAGAAAGGATTTTGTATGAGTATGTAAGAAAAAATCTTAATCACGAATTTATGTTTGTTGTTGGGTATCCTAAGAGTATTCGTCCTTTTTATCACATGAGAAATGAGGATGGTACAACAAAAAGTTTTGACCTTTTGTATAAAGGATTAGAGATAACCACAGGAGCACAAAGGGAACACAGAGTAGAAATACTTACGAAGCAGGCCATAGAAAAGAATATTCCTATTGATTCGATTAGTTTTTATTTGGATTTCTTTCGCTATGGTGTCCCACCACATGGAGGATTCGGTTTTGGTTTAACTCGATTTTTAATGTTACTTTTAGGCTTGAAAAATGTCCGAGAAGTTACTTATATATATCGTGGACCAAATCGTTTGTTCCCATAATTTATCGTAAAGCCCTTTTGCAATTAAAAATTGCAAAAGGGCTTTTTTTATTCTTATTAATATGGTATTTTTTAACCATGGGTAAAATAATAGCTTTGGGTGGTGGTGAGATAGGACGACCTGGTACAAAAGTTGAAACTATGTCTATTGATAAGGAAATAATAAAATTAAGTGGAAAGAAAAATCCATTGCTTTTATTTATTCCTACTGCCAGCGGTGATTCAGAATCTTATTATGAAGTAGTAAAAAAACATTTTGGTGTTAGATTAAAATGCAGAACTGATGTCCTTTATTTAATAAAAGAAAAGAACTCAAAAGAAGATATAAGAAAAAAGATATTAAAAGCTGACATCATATACGTCGGTGGAGGAAATACATTAAAAATGATGAAAGTATGGCGTAAATTAGGACTCGATAAGATTCTAGAAGAAGCATATAAAAATAATATAGTTCTTTCTGGTATTTCTGCTGGTGCTATATGTTGGTTTAAATATGGAAATTCAGATTCACTTGTTTTTTCAAATAAAAATGCAGGCATGATAAGAGTGAAGGGGCTTGATTTTGTTGATGGACTTTTTTGCCCACACTATGACATAGAAAAAAAGCGAAAGTCTGAGTTGAAAAGGGTAATGAAAAATACAAAAGGATTTGCATTGGCATTAGACAATTGCATGGCAATAGAGATCGTAGATGATAAGTTTAGATTTATTTCTTCGAAAAGTACTGCCAATGCATATATTACACATTGGGAAAATGGTAAATATATAGAGACTGTTATAAAGAAAAAGCCTTTTTCTCCAGTTAGTACACTTTTTGTTCAATAATACATAGGCGCTACAACGACGCTTTACTTTTTCTGAAGTTTTTGCTACTATGAAACCTATGCAAGATAAGAAAAATAAAGATGAAAATAACATAATTGAAACATCAATGGACATAGATGAGGCGTTTTCTAGCGATCCTAGAGTCTATGAAGTTGGATATTTATTTGTTCCTAACATATCTCAGGAAGAATTGCCGGCAAACTATGGCAACTTAAAAGAGCTTGTTTCTTCGTTTGGTGGACATATCATCTCGGATGAAATGCCAAAAATCATAAATCTAGCTTATCCAATGATAAAAGTTATTTCTAATATTCATACCAAATTCACGACAGCTTATTTTGGCTGGGTAAAATTTGAGATTGATCCTGCTCGCGTATTAGAACTAAAGAAAAAACTTGATTTGAGTTCTAATATAATCAGATTTTTAATAATAAAGACAGTAAAGGAAAATACAATAGCTACAAAAAGATTTGTATACAGAGATGGGGCACACAGGAAAACTGTAGCAAAAAATGGCGAAGAAGCATCTGCTGAAAATACTGAAATAAATAAAGAAGAAATAGACAAAGAAATCGATGCTATGGTTGCTGTTTAATTATAAAAATAATCTAAAAACAATATGTATTTAAATAAAGCAATTGTAATAGGAAATTTGACACGCGATCCAGAACTGAGGTCTTTACCATCAGGGATAAAAGTTTGCAGTTTTTCTCTTGCCACAAATCGTGTGTGGAAAGACAAAAATGGGGCAAAACAAGAGTCTGCTGATTACCATAATGTTGTAGTGTTTGGACGCCAAGCAGAAACAGTGGCTCAATATATGAAGAAGGGGAATTCAATGTTGGTTGAAGGAAGAATGCAAACAAGAAGTTGGGATGATAAAACAAGTGGAGAGAAAAAATATCGTACCGAAATTGTTGCAGATCGTACCCAGTTTGGACCAAAGGGAACAGGAAGTAGTTCTGGTGGAGCACAAACTCAAGCGCAACCAAAAGAGACAAAAGGGGAGGAATTAGATTCGATAGAATACCCAGAAGAAGATATTAATCCAGAAGATATTCCATTTTAATTAATTAAAAATATATGAAACAAGATTATTTTTCAGCAAACAATATAAAACACATAGATTATAAGGACATAGAAATCCTAAAGAAATTTTTAAACCCAAACGGCAAAATAGTGGGTCATAAACGTACAGGGGTGACTTCAAAAAATCAACGTCAGCTAGCCCTTGCCATAAAACATGCTAGATTTCTAGGACTTCTTCCTTTCGTAGCAAGATAAACAATTGGAGGATAGTTTAATTATTTAACTATTTGTATTAAAATAAAAACAGCCTCGCAAATCTTGCGAGGCTGTTGTCTTTCATTTTGTTTTGTTGAAAGACTTAATTTGTTTTGACCTGGGACACTGTTGGCCAGTTCAAAATATACGTTCCGTTAATTTCTGTTGTGTTACTGACCATGTCGGTCCACAGAAAACAGCTTTTTTGTCCTAAGGAAAAACTTTCGGACTGGGTGCCTATTCCACCCGTTACTCCACTAAATGTGGCCCATACGGTGTATGTCTCAGACATGCCATCTGAAATTATTCTCGGAGTAGTAAGAATGAAATTTCCACTACCACTGAGACTTCCGGTTCCATTTGTTCCATTTTTACCAACAACAACAGTGTTGTTGTATTGGCTTCTCAGTTCCACTGTCTCTGGAACTATAGTTGCTGTACCATAAATACCAATTAGAACTGGTATTTGCGATATTGCGATAGCTCCGTGACAATCAGCAGAAACTGTAAACATTCCGATTTGAATATTCCCAGAAACAAACCCCGGTTCATTTGAAGCGGTCATATTAACTATCGGTTTAGTGCAGACAAGTTTATTGTTTACACTCATTGCTCCCGACCAGGTTGTTTTGGTTATTCCAGAACTGTTATTTGTGAAGGTGATAGATGTTATCGTGATGTTTACATCCGAATTTGAGACACCAGTACATTCTGACTGTTGTGGACCTATACAATTTAACGTGACCCCCGTTATGATATTAACTCCTGGGTTGCCAGCTGGTACGACGATGTTCAATCCATAGAATTGAGCAGTATTACCGGTTACATTTGCAGCTGAAATCATAGTACCATCAACGGTAAGACTTACTGAAGTTGAAGTATTGGCAGGCAGAGCAACAATTAAACTTTTTATTGTTACTCCAGTTGGGGAGTTTGACATGCAATTAAATGTTGCCATGTCAATTGTTGTTCCCTCAATTAAAAACTGAGAGGGGATTGAGAGACTTTGGACATAAGCTACCTTCAGTTCCTGAAAAGCATTTTTAGGCGAGGTAGCTGCAAGGTCTCCGTTACTTTGTGTTAATGTTTTAAACAGATCTGCTCCTTCATTTTTTTTACAGGAGGAAACAAAAATTGCCAAAAAGGCAACGAGTGCGACAATGGTTCTTGTTCTCATTTTCTTTTGTTTTTAGTTTAAAAAAATTGTGAATTTGGTATATATAGTTTAACTTTTTTCAATATAGCTCCTTAAAAACCAATAAAACTGGCACTCAAAGAGCCATATTGAAAACAAAAAATATGAGTTCATTTTTAATGAACTAGATACTTATAGAGCATAACATTAATTGTTAAAAAAGTCAAGTAAGAAAGTGGGTGACTCAGGGTCTCGCTCGTTTACACTCGCTCGACTCTTCGCCTTGTTAGGCTCAGAATGTTCACGTGTCTATACACGTTCCACATATTCTCCAGTCTCAGTGTTGACTCGGATGGTGTCGCCTTCATTTATAAACATCGGAGCATTTAGGGTTGCGCCGTTTTCCAAGGTTATTATTTTATTTCCGCTTTTAGAAGTATCTCCGCGAACTGCAGGTGGAGCTTCTTTTACCTTGAATTCCATTTTTACAGGTAAAGATACTTTAATAGTTTTTTCTTCATCATCGTCATCCCAGACGAGGGCGATTGCATTTTCATTTGGTTTTAAAAATTTAGCAGTGTTATTGTCCATCAATTGTTCGTCCAGTTTAAATCTATTTTTAGGGTCTTCTGGATCACAAAACCAAAATTCTCCACGATTGTGATATAAGAATTTTACTTCCTTTTTACTAATATCTGCTTCTTCTGCTGTATCAGCAACGTGGAAAGTAGCAGCAATAGTTTTTCCCGTGATTAAACTTTTCAACTTGACCTGATTTTGAGGTTTTCGCTGTTGTGTTCGAGCAACGTGTGACTCTACAACTTCACAAGGATCATCATTATAAATTATTATTTTTTTCTCTCTTATTTCGCTGTATTGTAATTGTGACATATTTCCATACTAACAGAATAAATTTTAAAATCAAACTTTCCCCTCCTTAATCAAGGAGGGGAATAAAGGGGTGGTAATTGTGACACAAGGAGGAGAGGATTTATGCTTCTTCTGCGAATTTTTTGCGGATTTCTTTCAGTATTTGGTCTGCTATTTTTGAATTTTCTTTTTCTTTCAAGAATTTACGAGTAGCGTCGTAACCCACTCCCAACTTTACTTTTTCAGCACCTTCTTTTCCTGAGGTGTAAAAATATGAATTACCGCTTTTCTCAACTACTTTGAATTTCTCACCGAGTGCTATGATTTCTCCCTCTTTTGAGATTCCTTCGTTGTATATGATATCAAATTCAGTTTGTTTGAATGGGGCAGCCACTTTATTTTTCACTACTTTCACTCGGGTACGTGAGCCGACGACGTCTTCTCCTTTTTTAATTTGAGCAATTTTTCGAATATCAAGTCTGACAGAGGTGTAAAATTTCAAGGCCTTGCCTCCAGGTGTAGTTTCTGGGTTGCCAAACATCACTCCGATTTGCATTCTGATTTGGTTGATAAATATGACAACAGTTTTAGATTTTGAAACGATAGCTGTGAGTTTTCTGAGTGCTTGAGACATGAGTCGTGCTTGTTTCCCGACATGATATGCTCCCATGTCACCCTCGATCTCGTCTTTCGGGGTAAGTGCTGCCACAGAGTCGACGACTATTACGTCAATCTTTCCAGTTCTGACTAAACTTTCTACTATCTCGAGTGCTTGTTCTCCAGTATCTGGCTGAGAGATCAATAGATCATTTATATTTACTCCGAGTTTTTTTGTATATTCTGGATCCATTGCATGTTCTGCGTCTATGTATGCACAGATTCCTCCGAGCTTTTGTGCTTCTGCCACTATGTGTAGTGATAGGGTAGTCTTTCCTGAAGATTCTGGTCCAAATATTTCAATAATTCTTCCACGTGGTATTCCACCTACTCCGAGTGCCATATCAAGGCCGAGAGAACCAGTGGGGATGACATTTATATCAACCTTCGGTGAATCGCCGAATTTCATTATTGATCCTTCGCCGAATTTTGTCTGTATTGCTTTTAAAGTATCATTTAATACTGATCCATCTCCTCCCATTTTTTTTTCTTCTTTTACTTTTTTGACCATGTTGTTATTCGTAAATTAATTTATAATCTTTTTCATCACTATTCCCAAATTTATCTCGGGCTTTTATGGTAATAATATTATATCCTGAAGATAGTGCAATAGTCTCATTGAAATTCCCAGCCTTGTCTATAGATATTTCTCTTCCATTTAATGTCAGATTTACTGCATTTTTTGCTACACCCGTGATATCTATAATACTATTCGTAACTTTTGATCCATCTACTATATTTACATTTTTTATTTTTACACCGAACACCAAATCCATCGAATTAATAAACGCAAATATTATAATAAAAAGAAAAAAAACAGAAACAGACACTATTTTTAAAATCTTCTTTGCATCTTTATTCATTTCCTATATTACATTATTTCCATTATCGTCCCGATTTATTTTTTCTAAAATCTCTCGTGGTTTTGCTCCATCAGCAGGACCTATCACTCCACGACTCTCAAGCATATCCATGAGTCGCGCAGCCCTCGCATATCCTAGTCCGAGTTTTCTTTGTAGATATGAAGTAGATGCCTTTCCGGCCTCGATAAGGCAGGCTCTGGCTTCTTCGTACATTTCATCTTCTTCCTCTTCTTTTTCATCATCAAGAACACTTTCGAAAATAGATTTATCTGCTGATATCGATCCGCTGCTTATAGATATTTCTTCTAAGATTTCATCTTTATAAGCATCTGCTAAATATTTGACGACTTTTTTAACTTCTCCTTCCGAAATAAATGCCGACTGTAGACGCTCTGGCTTGTGCTTCACCAGAAGAGTAAAGCATGTCTCCAGCACCGAGCAATTTTTCTGCGCCACCAGCATCGAGGATAGTGCGTGAGTCTATTTGTGAAGATACCTTGAGTGCGACACGAGCAGGGATGTTTGCTTTGATGAGTCCTGTAATGACATTCACCTCTGGTCTTTGGGTCGAAAGAATAAGATGGATACCGACAGCACGAGACATTTGGGCTAGTCGCACTATGGCTGATTCGAGTTCTCTTGGATATGCAGTCATGATATCCGCCAACTCGTCTATTATTATAACTATATAAGGTAAACGATCTACCTCTGGAGCAACGTCGTCTCCAGCTTCGATGGATTTTTTGCTTCTAGTGTTATATACGTTGTTATGATAAGACTCTATATCTCGTACAGATTCTGCTTCCAAAATATCATAACGTCGATCCATTTCTTTTGCTGCCCATTTTAAAGCAAGGATTGTTTTCTTTGCATCTGTGATAACAGGGGTAAGTAAGTGTGGGATTTTATTGTATAGAGTTAGTTCCACACGTTTTGGATCTATTAAAATAAGTTTTAAATCATCTGGTCCATTTCTGTATAGCAGGGAAGCTATCATGGAGTGTATGGTGACAGATTTTCCAGATCCAGTTGTTCCTGCTACGAGGGCATGAGGCATTTTTGCCAAGTTTCCAAATACAGCTTTTCCGGAAATTCCACGACCGAGTGCCACAGTGAGTGGCTTTGGAGAATTTTGATACTTTTCGTCGGAGAGGAGTGTTGCGAGTCCGACTATTGATTTTGATTTGTTTGGAATTTCGATACCTACAAGAGATTTTCCAGGGATAGGTGCCTCTATGCGGATAGGGTGGGCTGCGAGTGCTAGGGCTAGATCATTTTGAAGTCCCACAATGCGAGAAAGTTTTACTCCTTCTGCGGGTTTCAATGCGTAGCGTGTCACTGTTGGTCCGACTGTTATTTCATCCATCTCTACTTCGATTCCAAAATTTGCAAGTGTACGCTTTATAATATTTGCGTTTGCTTTTATGTCACCAGTATTTGGTTTTCCTTTATCTTCCTCAAGGAGTGAAAGTGGGGGAGGAACGTATGTTGAGATCAATCCGCCTTTTCTTTTTTTGATTGGGATATCTTCTTCTTCGATCTTTTCTTCTTTTTTATTTACACCTAGAGCTTTTTTTATTTTATCCATAGAAGAACTTTGTTCTTCATCTTGCGAAGTTTCTGGTGGAGTAGAATTTTTTAACTCTTCTTTTTCTTCGGCGTATTCTTCGGTCGAATCTGGTACATATTCTTTTGATTTTCTTCTAGTTATAAATGCCCAAATGTTTTTGATCAAAGGTAGTAGTTCTGGTCTTGCGTCGAACATGACTAGAATAGAAATTATTAAAATTGCTCCGAGAAAAATTATTGAGGCGTAGACATCAAAAAGTGAAACAAGAGGCACAGACAGGATTCTTCCCAATAGCCCCCCGGAATTATTTAGTGATGGAATATCTATTATTCCAAGTCCAGATAAAAGAAAAGCTATTCCGCTCAGAGTGCGGGTCCATCCTATGTTTGGTCGTTCTGCTTTTATAAAAGACCACCCGAGCAATAGAAAGAGTGCGGGCAGTAATACATATCCATAGCCAAATAAATAATACAAAAAATCATAAATAAATTTTCCAGCAGGTCCCGTCATCCCAAAGAGTGACAGAAAAAGAAATAGTGCTAGAACGAAGAATATTATTCCCCAAATTGTATGCCGTGTTTCTATTTTTAATCTACTAATTGGGGATAAAGATTTTGAATTATTTTTACCATTTTTTTGATACTTTGTGTCGTTTTTTTTATCATTTTTTGCCATAAAGTCATTTTACCACAAATCATGTTTTTTCTCTTCACTTTTTATTTAAAATGATTTTAATAAAAAGAGAAGGTTGTTGTTTTAGAATGCCTTGCGCAGGAGTTTAGAAAATAAAAATGGTACTCCATTTATTATTTTCTTGAACGACGAGCAGAGCAAAAATGAAGCTTCATTTTATGTGTGCATTATAAAACAATAACCTTTTCTTTTAACGTAGCTAGAGTCCGATATTGATGTTGACAGAAGTTGTCTTTTATATATAATGGACAACATGTTAGGGGAAAATAAAAACCTAAAGGACTCCTCAACCAACTCGGCTGAATCAAATATTGCCATAAAGGACAACGCTGTTCATATTGGTTATACAAAGACCAACAAGCTTATTACTGCATTATATATGGTCACAGATATAATGGACAAAGAAGAGCCCCTACGAAACAAACTCCGAATTCTTGGTGCTGGTATTATATCAGACATGCACTTAGTCCAATTGAACCATACAGAATATGGGGCATCATTGATGTCTGAGAAAATAGCCGAGATAATGTCTTTCTTGGACATCTGTCTAGGGGTCAGGATGATTTCAGAGATGAATTCCAATATTCTTAAAAAAGAGTTTTTTGAACTGCAACAATCTATCAAAGATTTCACTTCACAAAAGAATCCAATGTGGCTAGAAGAGTTTATGAAAGAAGATGAAAAAACAGGACAAACTTTCCTAACTTCTGAAAAACCAAAAATGAGTAATTCAAATTCTATCGGACATTCTCAACCAACTAGAATCGGTGTCCAAAAGGGAAGTACTTTATTAAAAGCATTGCGAGGGATAGGTGTGTCCGATAAGAATTCTTCATTTTCGGGAACCAAGTTTTATCGCCCGGCATCGCCACTGACTCATTCTACAACTCAGAGCTATGATGTCCTAAAAGGAAAGAGAAGAGAAGAGATAATAAGCATAATAAAAAACAAATTAATAGTACTTCCACAATCCGGTGGAGCCACAATAACAGACATAAAAAACTCTGCAGAGGGTGCCCTTGTCTCTTGCGGGGAGAAGACACTACAAAGAGAGCTTGTTTCTATGGTTCATGATGGTGTCCTTAAGAAATCTGGAGAAAAAAGGTGGAGTAAATATTTCATATAAAAGGCAGATTTTGGTTGCTTTTTTGGCAAAAATATGTAAGAATCATCTAGTGGAGTCGTCTATATTTATAGATCGACTTAACTAGTTTAAAAATATTTTCGTTATTTTAACTGGTTATCCACATAATATATTGCTGTATTTTAGTGATATATTATAATGTTATTGTGCTTACAGAACTACGCATTTGTTTATGTGGTGTTCTGTATTCGCAAATTGTATTTGTTTTCGCTCACAATTTCGTCGAAAAAATTTTGAGGGAAAACAAGGAAGGATCATTGAAAACAAGAATAAGAATAGTCTTACGGATTCATTTCGTAAGGCAATATTGTTATGTTTTCAATTAAGTTTAATCTGTTCACTATCATAAGTTTGTCTCATTATTATCTATTATTAATTATTGGCGAACGAGGGATGGTGATAGAAAAAGTGTGCTTTTAGTTTTGTCGAAACTTATTAATGGCACACAATTCGCATCTGAAATTTTTCTTGATTTAAAAGTTAAGACAAATTAAGACAAGCGAATAAATTAGAAAAATATTATGAGTAATTTATTAAAATCAAAATTCCTTCTTGGACTTATGATTGTCGCTATCTTGTTCGTAGGAGTAGTTGCTCTTCAACCAGCAAAAGCTTCTGCAGCAGATTGTACAATCACTAAGACTTTGAAATATGGAATGAGAGGAGCTGAAGTTACCTGTTTACAGGAAAAGCTTTCAGTTTCTCCAGCTACAGGTTACTTTGGTAATTTAACCAAAGCAGCTGTAAAAGTATTCCAGACAGAAAAAGGTCTTACTCCAGTTGATGGAATAGTCGGAGCAAAGACTCGAGCAGCATTAGCAGGCACAGTAGGCGGTACTTTCCCAGCAGGTTGTACATCAAACTCTGGCTTTAGTACTACAACTGGTCTTCCATGCTCAGGTGGAGTTAACTTACCAGCAGGTTGTACATCAACATCTGGCTTTAGTTCAACCACTGGTCTTCCATGCTCAACTACTACACCACCTGTAACCTCCGGTCCTCTAGTAGTATCTTTAGCAACTGATAATCCTGCATCTGGCACAATTGTCGCAGGTCAAGCAACCGCTGATCTTGCACACTTTGCCTTTACAGGAACTGGCACAATTAGCTCAGTTACACTAAAGAGAAGTGGTATTTCAGATCAAAATACTCTTTCAAATGTATACCTATACGATGGCATGACTCGTTTGACAGATGGATATTCATTCAACAACTCTGGTGACTTGACAATGTCAGGTTTAAATATAGCAGTAAGTGGTTCGAAGGTTCTATCAGTTCGCGCTGATGTTGCATCGACAACTTCTTACGACGTAGCTATAACCTTGACTAGCTATACAGTCACTGGTGGTACAGCAAATGCAGTTTCTGTAAAAGGAAATAGCATGTTTATTGCTTCAGCTCCATCAACACTTGGAGCATTGGCATTCAACGGTGGAAACACAGTTACTGGCACACCTACAGTAAATCCAGGAACTCTTGGCTATACAGTATGGTCAGCTCCATTTCAGGTTAATCAACACAATCTTCTTTTCAAGAGTGCAAATTTCCGAGTTATCGGATCAGCACCAGCTGATGCTCTTGCAAACGTAAAGATGTATTTGGATGGAGTAGCAATAGGAAGTGCAGGAGTATCTACAGTCATCAATGGCTCAACATACTTCGCATTCGATATGTCAGCAGCTCCAGTTACACTAAATACTGGATCACACACACTTGATCTTCGTGCAGATGTCGTAAAGGGATCAGCAAGAACAGTTCAAGTTTCAATCCAGCAAGCTTCAGACCTGATGCTCTTTGATGCACAAGTTGGGATAAATGTTGCTGCAACAGGTATCAACAGCACAAACACAACAGCAGTATCAATCATTATAAATGCAGGAACAATTTCTACATCCATTGATTCTACTTTCCAGGGTATGACTACAGTTACAGGTGGAGCAACCAATGTAACTATCGCAAAGTTCAAACTTCATGGTTATGGAGAAGATGTAAAGGTTAACACCTTAGATATCTTGCCAGTTATTACTGGTATGGGAACTCCAGCAGTCAATGGTCTTCAGAACGTAACTGTTTACTTCAACGGTTCACAGATTGGTTCTCAGACTGCAAACTGGTCTTCAGGAAACGTAGCATTAACTCCTGGCTCACAAATGATTGTGCCAGCTGGAGTTGATAGTTATTTGGAAGTTAAGGCAGATCTTAGAACAATCGCTAGTGTAAACTATGTCGATGGTTCAGTGTCCGCTAATCTTGTAGTAGGAGCAACTGGTGGTGAAGGTATGAATTCACACAACTCAGTAGCTATCGCTGCAGTTACGGGTAATGTCCTATCAGTACAGACTGGTGTAGTTGCTGTTGCAAAGAACGCCGGTTTTGCTAATAGTCAAACAGTTAGCCCAAATACAGCTAACACAAAGATCGCATCGTTCGTTATACAGAATCAAAGCTCATCTGAATCAGTACGCATCACCAACCTTCAAGTTGCTCTTGCACTTACAACCGTTGGTTCTACGAACTATTCAAATTTGAAGACTTCTGAGACTTCAGGAAATGGAGCAATACCTATAAATCCTTCAACTGCGGCAGCTGGTGAAACTTCAACAAATAATTTCTCAGTTGACTTTACAATTGCCCCAGGAACAACAAAGACTCTTGATGTATTTGCTGATATCGGCTCAACAGCTGGTTCAGCAACTGTTATCACTAAACTCTTTGTTACAGCATTGGGTTCTACTTCAAACGTATCACTATGTAGTCCTTCAAAGATCGGTGGCTCAATTAATGGTTGTAACTCAGGTACGATCTTTACTGGTCAAACAGTTATCGTAGCTGTTGGTACATTCGGTACCCCTGTAATATCAACAATTGGTACAACAGCAGGTCAAAACATTGCAGGAGGAACAACCGCTGGTATCACAAATGCAGCTACTGCACAATTCAAATTCACAGCAGCAAATGGTTCAGCAACGATTTCTGAACTCAAATTTGCTGAAACTGGTGGTCATGGTGCTGTTACAAAAGTTACTGTTGGATCTGTAGAAGCTCCAATGGTTTCAGGTGTAGCATATCTAACAGGACTTAGTATTCCAGTTCCACAGGGTGGAGCAGGAGTAACAGTAGACGCAAAGATGTCATATTCTGCAGTAGGTCCTACTGGTGTAGCAACTACCGTAACTGGTGATATTGATAGTCTAATGGGATTGAGTTATGTTAAATACACAATGGGTGGTACAACCTCAACACTATGTGCTACAGGATGTACAGCATCAACTCTTATGCCAGTTGATAGTGCTCAAACAATGATACTAGTTGGATCAAAGCCAACAGTAACAGTTGCAGCTCCAACAGGTGTAAACATTACTACGGGTTCAGTAGAAGCTATTGATGTAACGATCTCTGCAGACACAGCAGGTCCAATTACAATGGTTAGCTTCCCAATCAATGTTTCTTTGAATGGTGCCGGCACAGGTGGCTCATTAACTGTTGCTACAGGAGCTGGTAATCCAGTTATCGTAAAAGATGCAAACTACAATACGACTGGATTAAGTGCAACTGGTAACTTTACTGCAACCACAGGTGGAACAATCACAGTGACATTAAATAGCACTACAGGATATCTATTGGCTGGTGGTGGATCACAAACCTTCAGAGTATATATCCCAATTGCTTCTATCACTTCTGGTGGTTCAGCATCTTGGTATAACAAAATCACCACAAACCTAGTCGCTTCAAGCGGATTTGTTTGGGCTGATACTACTGGTGGTGGATCAATCACGGTCACTGACGTAACAGGTAAGATTGCTAACTATCCTTCAATGCAAGCAGTTGTTGTTCAACAATAATAGCTAGTTGAAATAATTAGACAATTATCTTTATGTAAAAGGTAAAACAAAAAACACCCTTCGGGGTGTTTTTTGTTTGCCCAAAACGTATTTTTTGGTATAGTTCTATATATGAATATTTTAAAGGCAACAAAATGGATAATAATGGCAACCTGCCTAACGCCTTTTATTGTCATGTCTAATATTATTTCTCCTTTTATTGGAGGGAAAGTTATGTTTCTCAGAGGAATATCTTTTTTGGTTTTTCTTTTAATTACTTGTATATTGCTTTTCTCCAAAGAAAAAGAAGAGATCTTTTTGTCGATTAAAAATATGGTTAGGAGTCATCTTTTTTTAGCTCTTTCGGCAAATATTTTTTTGTTGATTCTCAGTACTGTTTTTGCTTTTGATCACACAGTTGCATTCTTTGGAGATCCTCAAAGAAGTGAGGGATTTTTAACTATTTTTTCAATATTTACTTTATTTATATCTTTACGACTACTTTTTAATAAAAAAGACTGGGAACACTTTTTTGCTTTAACTTCTTTAGTAGCCATTGTTTTATTTTTTATTGAATTGTGGCAAGCGTTAAGTGGCACATTAAGACCAGAAGCCCTTTCAGGGAATCCAGATTTTCTAGCAATCCAGTATTTATTCTCAATTTTTGCTGGTTTATATATATTCCAAATTGGAAGATCTTTGAATAAAAAATGGTATTCAGTACTAGGATTATTTGCTAATATGCTTTCAGTTTTTGGAATTTTATTATCAAAAACACGGGGTCCTCTTGTTGGACTTGTTGTTTCAATTGTTGCTTGTTCGATAATCGCAGTAATTATTGGAAAAGAAAAAATCATTTTTAACAAATTTTCTTTAAGGAAATTAGGATTATGTGCTTGTGCTTCCATTTTACTTTTTTTATTAATTCTCGGCGTTACGTATAATTCGATATTTTGGCATAAGATTCCTGGCATTAACAGAGTGGTAGAGACTAGTTTAAATGATGGATCTATGAGGGCCAGAGTATTGCACCTAGAAACATCAATAAACATCTTTAAATCAGAATTAACTCCTGCAAGAGTTTTATTTGGCTGGGGTTGGGATAATTATATTTTTGCTTGGAGTAAATATTATAATCCAAAAGTTTTTTATTATGATCCTGCCATAGCAGACAGAGCTCATAATAAAATTATGGACTTACTTGTGATGAGTGGTTCTTTGGGTCTCCTTTCTTACCTTTCAATTTGGTTTTTTGCATTCAGGCGTATTTGTTTGTCTATTTTGAATGGACACGTAATTACTCCACTAATTATTCTATTCTTCTTAATTGCTTATTTTATATCCCTACTTTTTGTTTTTGATACAGCAATTACTCTATTTGCTTTTTTTGCGATGCTTGCGTTTTTAAGTTGTTTAAATTATGAGAAAAAAAGATAAAAAAATCATTTTAGTATTGTCTATTCTTATCACTCTCTTTTTAGGCTTAGTTTTTTTTGCTTGGACGGTTGTTCCAAATTTACAAATGGTTACTTTTTATAAAAACCTTAGAATTTTTATAAACAGGCAGCAAGAAGAAAAATTGCTAAATTCAAAGTTTACTTATTATCCTATGACGTATGTACAGTCAGAGTTGCGATATAAATTTGCAGAGTATATTTTTCGTGCATTTTTAGAAAAAGATAATCCTAGCAAGGAGTTTGTTGTTTTTGCAAAAGACAAATTAGAAGAAAGTGCACGCAAAGAAAATAATTATGCCAATAATTTTCTTGCACTAGGTAAAGCATATGATTTACTTGCGGATTTGTATCCAGATCAGCAGGTTTTAATGCGTTTAAAGGCAGAAGAGAATTATAAAAAGGCCTTAAAGTTACTTCCAGACATGCAAACTATTTTATATGCTCTTAGTGTTAATTTAACTAACCAGAGAAAAACAGACGAGGCCCTTGTTGTGTCAAAAAAAGCAGTAGAAGAAGATCCAAGGGTTGCCGAGTCACATTACTACTATGGAATAATGTTGTTTAACAAAGGAAGTAAACAGAACATGGATGAGTCCTTGAAAGAAATGGAAATCGCGTTCCAAAATAATTTTCCTGCTAATTCTAGTCTAGCAAGAGGTATTTATGAAAAACTACTTTCATATTATTATGACAAAAAAGATATTTTTAATTTAAAAACTGTGTTAAATAGGCTTATTTATTTAAACGAAAATCAGGCTGATGTATATAAAAAAATTATAAAGTATATGGATGACAATAAAATTGTTCCGATTCTTAACTTACGTCAGTAGTAATATTAACTATCCTTAGAATCGCTGTCTTCGAGTTTGTATAATTTCCAATATTTACTAGTTAGGGACATATTTTTTGTCAGTGGTACCCCTTTGTAATCTGCTAGAGTCATAGGTTTTACTTTGCTTCCACCAGTGATAGCGTATTCATACATAGACATTTTTCTATCTCCGCAAATATGTATTATTGGATATTTTGGTTTTTCTTGCACAACATCTCTGATCCCTTTTGCTACTCCTTGGGCAAATAAAAATGTTCCATATCTATCGGTAAATGCTCCAGGATATTCCCAAGGCATTGTAGTAAAATTTGTCCTTATTACTGTTACGAGCATTTCCTTGTTGTTGTATGTTTTAGCGATTTCCTCAGCCATTAGTTTAGTTAGACCATAGTAGTGCTTTGGATAGGGAATACTGTCTTCGTCTTCTATTGCTGTATTGTCTGTCCCAGGGAAAATACAGGCGGTATTAAGATACACAAAGTGTTGCACTTTATATTGCCTAGAAATTTCCAGCATTCTTTTGGTACCCATTACATTCATTTCATAGGCTTCCTTCTTTTTTTCTTCACAAATAGGTATGCTTGCAATTGCTGCCAAATGTATAACGATGCTGATGTTGTGGTTAGAAAAATAATCGTCTATGCTTTTCTCGTTCAGGATATTTAATTCTTTACTTGCAGGGTATTGAGCTCCGGGAAAGATCTTTTTGCATGCCTTTCCAAGTCTGCCTGATCCTCCTGTAAACAATATTTTTTCTTCTTCAATCATGTGTATTTAAATAAAATTACCGTCTTTAAGCATTTTTTTTATTTCTTGTTTATTCATAAGTACGTCACTTGAAGAAAAATCTCCACAAGTAATTTTTTTAAGATTTTTGTATTTTTCTTTTAGCCCGTCGATTTTTACTTGGGGCAATATAATATAATGATTTTCATCATATTGATAAGCAGAAGAGAATTCATTTTTGCCTATTAAGCATTCGTGCATTTTTTCTCCAGGTCTTATTCCTGTTTCCCTTAACGATATTTTTTTATTCTTATTACCGATTTCTTCTATTAATACTTCTGCTAAATCAACAACTTTACATGTTGGCATTTTCATTACAAAAGTTTCCCCACCAAAACTATTTTCTGCTGCTTTAAACAACAAATGAATGGCCTGTTTTTGAGTCATATAATATCTTGTCATCTCTTTATGTGTTATAGTTACCGTTTTAGTGTTATGTATTTGTTCAATAAAAAAAGGAACAATGCTTCCATTTGTACCAAGAACGTTACCGCCACGAATGCAAACGAACCTTGTTTTGCTAGAATGAAGGTTGGCATTAATGATAAGTCTTTCTCCTACAGCTTTTGTCATTCCGTAAAAATTGAAAGGATCCACTGCTTTGTCGGTGGAAACATCAATAACTTTTTTTACTCCATTTTCCTTTGCTGCGGCTATGACATTTTGTACCCCTAAGATGTTTGTTTTTATTGCTTCTTCTGGTTGTTCTTCGCAGATAGGTATGTGTTTTAAGGCAGCTAGGTGAAAAATATAATCCACTCCTATTGAAGCTTTGGTGAGCTGCTCGCGATCTCTGACGTCTCCTATCACAAACTTTACTTTAGGATTGTTAATTTTTCTAAGCATGTTAACTTGCCCCAACTCGCTTCTTGAATAGATGATAATTTTTTTTGGTTTTTTTTCTAACAATTGGTTAGTTAGTTCATTTCCCCATGACCCTGTTCCTCCAGTTATTAAGATGACCTTGTCTTTAAAGATTGACATATTTTAGTTACCTAGAATTAATTTAATAATTTTATCTGATACTTTTTTATCAGCATAGCCTTTTGGCTGTTTCCAGTTCTTTTTTCTTTTTAACATTATCTTGACACATTTTAATATATTATCGCTATTTAAGCCAGACAAAATATTACTACCGCACTCTATTGTTTCTGGTCTTTCTGTAGTTACTCTTATGGTTACAGTAGGCACTCTAAGTATGCAGCACTCTTCTTGCACAGTTCCACTGTCACTTATTGCACATATGGCATTTTTTTCTAATTTTACAAAATCAAAAAAACCAAATGGTTCCAGCATTTTAATTAATTTACTTTTTGGTCTAATTCCAAATTTTTTCATTTTTCCCCTTGTCCTTGGGTGTAGGCTTACGATGATCGGCATATTGTATTCTTTTGCTATAAGATCAAGCCCTTTGAAAATCTCTTGTAGTCTTTTTAAATTATCTACATTTTCTGCCCTGTGTGCTGTGCATATAAAATATTTTTTTTCTTTTAAGTTTAATATTTTTAATATTTTGCTATTGTCGATTTCGTTTTTAAAATGTATCAAGACTTCGTTTATCGGGTTTCCAGTGATAATGGTTTTTTTAGGTGAATGTCCCTCTTTTATTAAATTATTGTAACTACCAGGTGTATAGGGGAGATTGAAAGAGGATATGGCATCAATGATATGTCTATTTTTTTCTTCAGGAACTAGTAGGTCGTGACATCTATTTCCAGCTTCCATGTGGTAGACTGGAATCATCATTTTTTCTGCAACGATTGCCGAAAGCCCACTATTTGTATCGCCTAAGATTAAAACCCTATCAGGTTTAATTTTATTTAAAACTTTATAAGTTTCTCCCATTATTTTACCTAGCTGTGGTCCTACAGATGAATTAGTAGCATTAAGATAAAAATCAGGTTTCCTTAATTTTAATTGCTCAAAAAATATATCTTTCAGAGTGGTTGAGTAGTTTTGTCCAGTATGTATAACCGTATGATCGGTTAATTTGTCTAATTTTTTTATGATTAAATTGAGGCGTATTATTTCTGGTCTTGTTCCTAGTATTGTGACTATTTTCATGTGTTGTTGATTATTTTAGTGAATATCTTTGCATTTATCGTTGCGTCGTGATTTTTGGAAAATGTTTTTTGTGCGTTTTGTATTAACATACTAACATATTTTTTATTATTTACTAGTTTATAGATGGCACCCTTTAATAGCTCTTTATCCTCTTTATCTACTATTTCTGCAAAGCCATTTTCTTTTGCGTATTTTACTAGAAATGTTGAAGCGGGTGCATGGATTAGCATAGGTCTCCCTGAGATTAAATAATCAGTTAATTTACCAGGAGTGGCTGTGTCTATTATTGCTTGGCTCTTTGTGTTCCACGAGAGGGGAAGAAACAAAATGTCCGCGCTGCTTTGTATTTCCGGCATTTCATCTGGAGAGACCACTAAAATTTCTACTTTTTCTGATTCGACAATTCCTATTTTTTCAAGATAATCTTTTGGGTGTGGTGAGTAAATTTTTAATTTTATTTCTATATCGTTTATATCTGAAATAGCCTGGATTAAATTTTTCAGCGATTCAATTTGTGGCCAATATATTCTTCCAGTATATATTATTTTGTATGGTATTTTAGGGACATATGGTTTGTTAAATTTAAGGTATGGTTCTTTGAAGGTAGAGTTATGAATCACAATAATTTTCTTTGAAATTTCTTGCCCATATCTTTTGATATAAAAATCACGAGTTCCTTCATTTGTAACAACGATACTGGCAGCAGATTTAAACATATGAGATTCAAGAATGTTTGCTAGTAAGTTTCCTGAAAACGGGAATAAATTTCCTTTGTAAATATCGAAAAGAAAAATTGTGTATTTTTTTCTAGTAAGCTTGTGTAATATATATGCTCCTATCATTGCAGGTCCATAATCTGAGAACCCAACAATTGAAGTAATTTTTTTATTTTTGATTACTCCTTTTCCCACCCAAACTATAGCTAGTATGGGGGTTAATATAATAAATATTCCAGCAATTTTTTGGATCAAACTTGATCGTTTTGCAAAATGTTTTATTTTACTAACAGTGTTTCTTCTTCGTACTGTTGAAGCTGTGTCTGTCTTTTTTTCTCCTAGGTTTTTTTTAATAGATGTATTATCATAATAAATGTATTCTCCCTTAAGCCAAGTTCCGATTTTTGCTGAAAGATTATCTATACTATAAAAACTCGTTAAAATACAATAAGAATCTGGGTTAGTGTCCTTTAGTAAGTTGTATAAATTTTGGGGGCCTCCTAGCGATGGGGGAGCATAAGATGATATTAATAAAGCTTTTTTAAATTCATTATGCATAAAAAAATAAAAGTTGCTTTTGTGATAAATAATTTTCTAATAGGTGGAGTTGAAAGACTCTTTTTCGATATCATATCTAATTTTGATAAAAATAAATATGATGTTGAAGTAATAACCATACTTGGCTCTGGTCCTTTAGAAAAAAGTTTTTATAGCTTAGGTGTGCCTATTCGTTTTGCTTGTCCATGGAAGCTCTCTTCTAGACGCTTACCATTAAAAATTTACTGGTTGATAATTGCTCCAATTACTTTACTAAGATTAGTTCTTTTTTTGCTTAAAAGCAAGCCCGATATAGTTTTTTCATCATTATACCAAGCAGATATTGTTGGCATGGTTGCATCAAAAATAGTAGGGATAAAAGAAAGAATCATTTTTCAAGGAGATGTTCAAAAATTTAATAAAGTTATTAATCATGTGAAAAAAATTTTTGCTTTAAATTTATCCACGCATATTATTTCGAATTCTGAAACAGTGAAGCGCTTTCTTATAGAGCATTTTAAGGTTGAATCCCAAAAGATTACCACAATTTATAGTGGGATAAATTATGTCAGGTTTGAAAAGGGAAGAAAGGATGAAAAATTTTCAAGTATTCCGACTATTGGCATTATTGGTAGGTTGGTAGAAGTAAAAGGACATATTTATGCATTGCAAGCATTAAAAATCTTAAAAGATAAATATAATTTGTCCCCAGATGTTTTAATTGCTGGTGATGGGCCCCTTCGTCATGAATTAGAAAAATATGTTTCAGAGAACGGACTCTCTGGGGTGAAATTTCTTGGTAGTATAACAGACGTAGTAACCGTTTTGCAGAAAATAGATATTTTAGTTGTTTCGTCTCTAAGTGAGGGTTTTGGTCTTGTGATTATCGAGGGCATGGTCTCTGGTAAGGTCGTAGTTGCTTCAGATATCGAGGTAATGCATGAATTAATTGTTGATGGTCAAGATGGATTATTATTTAAGCAAAGAAATTCTGTTAGCTTGGCGGAAGTTCTTAAAAAAGTTTTAGTTAATGATAACGAGCGCAAAGAAATACAAAAAAATACTTATATTTCTGTAGAAGAAAAGAAAAAATTATACGACGTAAAAGAAGTCTCTCTTTCTTTTCAGAAATTTATTGATTTTTTGTTTCGTACGTAATAAGGTAGAAATAAAACAATTTGTGCTACAATAATATTGTCTTATTTTATGATAAAAAGTCACGAAAATTATAGAGAGCTGGTAATACGTCTTGCGAAAACTGACTTTAAGCTTCGTTATCATGGGAGCTATCTTGGATATTTATGGGCAATCTTAAAGCCACTTTTGATGTTTACTGTATTAAATTTTGTTTTTTCTACTCTTTTTCACCTAGGGGGTATATCTGATCCGTATTATTCATTAGAGCTCTTAACCGGATTACTTATATTTAATTTTTTTGCTGAAGGTACGACAACCGGGTTAACTTCACTCGTTTCAAAAGCACAACTTGTGACAAAAATTTATGTTCCTAGGTGGACAATAGTTCTTGGGTCTACGATGAACTCTCTGTTTGTTTTTGGCATGAATCTTATTGTTTTGGCTTTTTTCTTCATTCTTTACAACAAAGTTCCATCTTTTTTTGGAATAGTAATGTTTCTTATTTATGCGATTCTCCTTTATGTTTTAATTGTAGCTTTTTCTTTACTTACTGCTCCCTTTTATGTACGTTTTCGTGATCTATCTATGATCTGGGAAGTTTTACTTTCCATACTCATGTATGCTGCACCCATTGTATATCCTATTACATTGGTTCCAGAAAAATTTAGGCAAATTTTTCTTCTGAATCCTTTGGCATTCATAATAAATTATTCTAAGCAGAGTTTAGTTTTTGATCAATATACAAACTTTTGGCATTTTTTGATTTTGTTTTTTAGTATCGTGATCGTTTTTGTTGTTTCAGCTTTAATATTTAGAAAATCAGAAAGAAAAGTAGCTGAACTTATATGAAAGAGTACACAGAGCAAAAAAAACAAAATGCTATTGAGGTTAAAAATGTTTCTAAACAATTTTCTATTCCTCATGACAAGATAAGTACACTTAAGGGTGCCTTTGTTAATATATTTAGACGAAAAACTTCGGAATCTTTTTATGCGTTAAAAAATGTTTCTTTTGAAGTAAAAAGAGGAGAATTTTTTGGTATTATCGGACGTAATGGAAGTGGCAAATCTACACTGCTTAAAATTTTGGCTGGGGTATATGCAAATGATATTGGTACAGTTGGTATAAATGGGCGTATCTCACCTTTTCTTGAGTTAGGCATAGGATTTAGTCCTGAACTCTCAGGAAGGGATAATATTTATCTTAATGCTACCGTTTTAGGTCTCAGCAAAAAAGAAATTGATAAAAAATTTGATTCTATTGTGGCTTTTTCTGAGCTGGAAAGATTTATTGATCAAAAGTTAAAAAATTATTCTTCAGGGATGTCTGTTCGCTTAGCTTTTTCTGTATCAATCCACGCGAATAGGGATATTCTACTTATGGATGAAGTGTTGGCAGTAGGAGACAGCAACTTTCAGGCAAAATGTCTAAAAGAATTCAATAAATATAAAGAGACAGGAAAAACGGTTGTACTTGTCACACACGATGTAAATACTGTAAAAAGATATTGTGATAGGGCAATGCTTCTTAGAAATGGTGAAATTAAAAAAATTGGGAGTGCTGAAGAGGTTGTAGATGAGTATGTTCATCAGAATATATC
>Ga0194039_1000528_pt1 | contig 22880 bp, 19 predicted proteins | sample JunL228m_MetaG_FD_148679 | JGI IMG/M metagenome (GOLD analysis project Ga0194039, IMG submission 148679) | Anoxic zone freshwater microbial communities from boreal shield lake in IISD Experimental Lakes Area, Ontario, Canada - Jun2016-L227-8m | ecosystem: Environmental > Aquatic > Freshwater >... | reverse complement strand
GGCGCGCTGTGTTCCTTCCCTGGCCTGCTGCTGATCGTCGCGGTGCATGTTGCCCAAAGCGTCAACTGGAATGTGGGCCGAGTTCTGTTGGCCGCAGCCGCTTTCGGCGCACTGCGTTTGGGCGTGAGTGTTTTTTGGGTGGTCGTCATTGGCACAGGACTGTCGTTGCTCATTTGCCGCTAACCCGAATAATTCGCATTCAGCACGAACTCCCGACAGAGTGGAGCGCCGGTCTGCAGACTCTGATCGTGATCCTTGCCATCTGCCCGTGAAGCCGGTGGAGAGAGTTGATGATTATCCCGCCTTCCAAAGGCAGCGCTACTTTACAAATAGTCCGACTTTAAGCAAGATACGCCTGCATGTTCGCAAGACCTTTTTGGCTAAACCGGTTGCAGGAGACTTGGCGCGCGGTCCCCATCGCCTGGCTCGCCGGCGTTCGGCGCTCAGGCAAGACCACCATCGCCCAGAGCCTGGGCACCGATCAGTCGCTCTACGTCAACTGTGACCTTCCGGAAACCGAAGACGCCGTCAAGAACCCGTCCCTGTTCTTCAAAGGCTGCAACAAGCCGATTGTCATCTTCGACGAGGTCCATCACCTCAAAGACCCCAGCCGGCTGCTTAAGATCGGCGCCGACGTTTTCCCGCACCTCAAAATCCTGGCCACCGGCTCGTCCACACTGGCGGCGAGCAAGAAGTTCCGCGACACGCTGACTGGCCGGAAACGCGTCGTGCATCTTCCACCGGTGCTATGGAGCGAACTGTCAACTTTCGGTGGCCTGAGCCTGCAACAAAGGCTGTTCCATGGCGGCCTGCCCCAGGCGCTCCTGGCCTCCAGCAAGCCGGTGGCGTTTTACCGCGAGTGGATGGACTCCTTCTTCGCCCGCGACATCCAGCGCCTGTTCGAATTCCGCGACCTGAACCGCTTCAGCGCCCTGCTCGAATATCTCCTGCGCCAAAGCGGCGGGATTCTGGATGTCACCAAAGCCGCGTCCAGGGTGGGGATTTCCCGACCGACCGTGGACAGTCATCTGCTGGCCCTCCAAATTACCCAGGCCATCACGCTGCTGCGTCCCTTTCACAGCGGTAGCCAGAAGGAGATCACCAAAATGCCTCGCCTCTATGCCTTTGACACCGGCTTCGTCAGCCACGCGCGTGGCTGGAATCCCCTCCGGCCCGACGATTGCGGTTTCCTCTGGGAACATTTGGTTCTTGAACATCTGCAAGCCTTTCTCTCCGACCTGCCGCTCCACTACTGGCGGGACAAGACCGGCCGCGAAGTGGATTTCGTCATCGTCCGCAATCGCGACCTGGTGGACGCCATTGAGTGCAAATGGGACTCGTCCGAATTCGACCCCGCCGGGCTGAAGGCGTTTCGCGCGCTTTATCCCAAAGGTAACAACTACCTCGTCTGCCCGTCGGGCGCACCTCCCTATCTCAAGCAAGCGGGAAATCTCGAAGTCAAAGTCTGCGACCCAGCCGGCATCGCAACTTGACAAAACCTCATGCGCACTCCGCACTCCGCACCCCGGATTTCCTCTGATGCCCCTCGACCTTACATGGAACTGGCGATCCCCCACTATTTCGATTGACGGTGGGCGACTCGAAAGCGAGAAGGCCGATTTTACCCGCGGACTGGTCCTGCACTCGCGCGGGCAGCGGAGAGCCTCTTGCTTGGGGAGAACGCGCCCATGTGGACGGAGAAGTCAAACCGAACGAGGCCAAGTGCCTTATTGACGCCCTCCACTCCAACCCGGTCAGGTCTTCCATGTCCGACATCCTCAACCGCCACCCGTGGAAGAGCGAAAAGGACACCGAAATCGACCCAGCCACCTGACAATTCTCCCAAAGTTGAGAGTGCTTTCGCAAACAAGCGCCATAGCCCTATGAGCACTTTGCGTGGTTTTGTTTGTGAAATGACTCTCAACTGCCGTCTCATTTTGGCTGGGTCGATTTCGCCCACAGGTGGCTGGTTCGAACCGCCCCCTGACACCTGGAACGTCTTGCTGCCGGTCGTGGATCGATTTCCAAAGGAGCACATCATCCGCTACAATTTGGCCTGTTACGCGTGTCAGCTTGGGAATCTGAAACAAGTCCGGGACTGGTTGAAGAAGGCAATCAAGCTCGCCAACACGAAAGATGTCAAGCTGATGGCGCTGAACGATCCTGACCTGGAGCCATTGTGGAAGGAAATTGGGGGGATTTGACCGTTACCAAATCATCAACAACCTCCCAACCTACCGCGCTGATATCACTGGAGTCTGTTTCGTCGAAGGCGCACTGCCTGCCAGTTTTCAAGTTGCGGAAAGCACCGCACGGCAACGGGGAAAATGTGGACAACCCCAAAACGTTCCTTCCACGTTCGAACCTGACTTGGCTGTTCTGAGCAACATGGTGGCCCCGCATTTCGGGCAAACGGGAGCCCGACCCGAGGATCCAGTCGGCCTTCCCACCGCATGCTCAACGACCGTGGTTGCCGCAACAGTTTTAAGGTATGGACCAAGCAGAGCTTCCACGTCCATTGGCGCGTAGGTCGATTTGACCGCTACCCGGATCAGAGGCAATCCGGCCACCGCGGGAGCAATGTATCACGTGATGAATCGGGGTGAGCGCCGCGAGGATGTTTTCCAGGACGACGAGGACCGGCAGCATATTCTCTCCACTTTGGGCGAGGCCTGCCGGACGACGGGATGGCATGTTTACAGAACCCAGATAAAAGGAACGCACAGGGACGGCATGGTGCGAGAGGCAAACCGTGAGGCAATGGACATGCCGCCCCTAACGGGGTTGGACCATCCGCAGGACGCCCCGTCTATAAACATGCCGCCCCTAGCGGGGCTGGACCGATCGCAGCACACGCCCGGTCTATAGACAAGCGGCCCCGGGACTGGGCGTGGCTAATCTCGCTGGTTTTGCCCATATATCGTTGGAGCGATCCATCGCCTGGAATGCGGTGGCGCGGCAGGATGCGTTCATTTCCGCTTCCGCGGTCGCCACGCTCTTTACGGAAACGATGAAGCGGAGTAAATTCACGACAGATGTGCAAAATATGCCGAAAGCGATTCTCCCTGACGCACGTAGCGTCAAAGGCAAATTCCTGAGCGCCAAGGTGAAGTCTTGCTGCTCCGAGGGTGGAAGTCCCTCAAGGCCAGCGCCGTCATGCCGCCAGCTGGACTACGACCAGATTAGGGCAACCCGCCCCGAGATTGCGGACCTATTGCGTTAGCTCCTACACCTGAAAGAAGAAAAAACATGAAAACCCGGATTAAGCGAACCGCTCCGCATTTAAGAGTCGAGAATTTCGGCCCCATCAAGCAAGCCGATGTTACGTTCGGCGACCTTACGGTCTTCGTCGGTCCCCAGGCCACCGGTAAAAGCATCTTGCTGCAGTTGGTCAAGTTGCTGGTGGACACGGCCTACATTAAAAAGGAATTCAACCTGGCCGGGGTGGACTGGTCAGGAGATTTTTCTGGTTTTCTTGATGTCTATTTTGGAGAGGGGATGCACGCGCTTTGGGAGAAAGACACCCGGATCGCTTACAATGGGGTATCTGTTGAGCTGCCGCATCGCGTTGAGGAAAAGCTGGCCCTCCGGCAGGAGTCCATGTTTTATATCCCGGCGCAACGAGTCCTTGCGCTGCGCGATGGCTGGCCTTCCGCGTTTAATTACTACGATGCCAGCGTCCCTTTCACGCTGCGTGCGTTTAGTGAGCACCTGCGGCTGCTAATGTCGGATTTTGGTGCGGATGGAACCCTTTTTCCGGTGCCCCGGCGGCTGAAGTCGGAGTTTCGCAGTTTGTTGCAGAGCCATATTTTCCCCGGCTTTGATCTGAGAATTGACACTCAACATGCACAGAAGCGGTTGGTCCTTGCCAGCAAGGAGAAAGGCGGGGGCAGCCTTCCTGTTGCAGTGTGGTCCGCAGGCCAGCGCGAGTTTGTTCCGCTGCTTCTCGGACTCTATTATCTGATGGTCCCGTCGAAGGCTCCACGGCGCAAAGGCGTGGAATGGGCCGTCGTCGAAGAGTTGGAGATGGGCCTGCACCCGCGCGCCATCACCGTGGTGATGTTAATGCTGTTCGAGTTGATGACGCGCAGTTATCGCGTTTGCATTTCAACTCATTCACCACAAGTCCTCGACGCAGTCTGGGCCGTGCAGAGATTGAAAGAACACGGCGCCTCAGCCTCTAACCTGTTGCAGGTCTTCGACGTGGAACAGACCCAACCGATGATTCAACTCGCAGAGAAAGTCATTAAGCGGAGTATGAAAGTGTACTACTTCGACCGCACCGGCGGTGCGACGCGTGACATTTCTGCGCTCGATGCTGCTGCCGAAGAGGAAGGCGAGTCGGGCTGGGGTGGATTGACCGAATTCAGTGGCCGAGCGTCAACGGCTGTGGCGCGGGCGGTCGCCAACTCCAAAAAGGAGGCACCGTGACCGCAGAACAAGCTGTCAACGCCACTCCGCACTTGAATGGCAAATGGGAGAAGGGCCTTCAGGCTCTCAGGCCAGAGGACAAGCCTTACATCAAGGCTGCTGATACGCGAGCCATCACTGGAAGTGTGGATGTGGACACGGCTTTGGTGAGGGTTGATCCAAACGCAAATCGCTGGGATTTTGCGATTGGATACCAGCATGAGGATCGAGACTCCGAATGCCTGTATTGGGTCGAGTTACACACCGCCCGCAATAGCCAAGTGGATGTCGTCCTCAGAAAGTTGCGCTGGTTATTGCGCTGGCTCGCAGGTGACGGTAAAGCTCTGGACAAGTTCGAGAGGGACTTTGTGTGGGTCTCCAGCGGACGAACCGACTTTACCCTCAATGGTCCCCAGCGCCGAGCTTTTGCTGATCTCGCACTACGCCAGACAGGGGGATCGTTGCAGATTCCCAACAAGCGTCAATAACCATGTCCACTCACTTCGCTGACAAACTTATCCTCGTGCCGTGGGCCTTGAAACAGCGTGTTGCTGCGGTGAGCCTGCGCTGAGGGGGCACCGGGCAACCGGTGTCCCTACCTCGACATCAGTTTGATCGGAAGGTTGACCAAGCGGCGGTTTGCGCCTAGAAAGGGTGGATGATTCGATATTGCTTTGAGGCGCAGTGGCCGCGGTTTATGCAGTCGGTCCTTGTGTTTTGCGTTGGGGCAACGGCCTGTTTGCAGCCGGCGTTTGCGGAATTCAAAGTTGGGTTGGTCCTGGATCGAGGTGGCAAGGATGACAAGTCGTTCAACACGTCGGCTTATGAGGGTGCCATGCAGGCGCAGAAGAAGCTGGGGGTATTTCTCAAGTATGTCGAGGTTTCGGATGACAATGCATTCGAGCCGATGCTTCGGGCCCTTGCGCAACGCGACTTTGACATGATCATCGGTGTCGGCTTTGCCCAAAAGGAAGCGATCAAGAAGGTGGCGGCGCAGTTTCCCAACCGGCATTTTGCGATTGTGGATTCGGAGGTGGATGCGCCCAATGTGCGGTCGTTGATGTTCGAGGAGCATGAGGGGGCGTACCTGATCGGGGCCATCGCGGCGATGACGAGCAAGACGGGAAAGATCGGGTTCGTCGGCGGAATGGATATTCCGCTCATTCGCCGGTTTGCGATGGGCTATGAGGCCGGGGCGAAAAAGATCAATCCGGAGATCGTGGTGCTGGCCAACTACGTTGGGGTCACGAGTGAGGCCTGGAATAACCCGCCGAAGGGGAAGGAACTCGCGGTATCCCAATACGAGGGCGGCGCAGATATCATCTTTGCCGCGGCGGGCGCGTCCGGTCTTGGGGTCTTCGACGCGGCGGAAGAGAAGAAGAAATTCGCAATCGGGGTGGATGCCAACCAGAACTGGACCAAACCTGGTTTGATCCTGACGAGCATGCTCAAACGAGTGGATGAAGCGGTGTTTGCAACGATTCAAGAGACCAAGGCAGGCAAGTTTAGCGGCGGAGTCAAACGGTTTGGCCTGGGCAACAAAGGAATCGATTACGCGTTCGACCAGTACAATGCCAAGATACTGACTGAGTCGGTGCGGAAACGCGCTGATGCGTTGAAGGCGGAAATCATCGCCGGGAAGATTGTGGTGCCGGATTATTACAAGAGGCCCCGGTAGTTCCTGCTTCCCAGGTTCCTTTCGGAAACGGCACTGCCGCTCAGAGTAGCCGCCGACGGCAGTCGGCGCGCTTTGCCTCATTTACGGAGATTAGCGCCGACTGCCGTCGGCGGCTACGGATTCTTGAATCCACCCTGAAGCGGGGAGGTTCTGGGATGGAAGATGATTGCAGCAAAAGACAGGTGCAATTACACTTTTGGTCGTACGCAGCCAACTCAGCCAACACTAAGAGAAGAACAAATGAAGCAAAATCCGGGAATCTTCCCAGCACAGCGAGGTCCAATTGCCCAGGACTGGAAGTGGGCATTAATCTTGCCAGCCTGCTTGCTTATCGCAACGGTGGGCCAACCGGCGCGCGCGGCGGGCAATTTGCTGAAGAATCCGAGCTTCGAGGAAGCTGGGTTTGATCGGGATAGCCCGGCCAACTGGGTCAGCCGGTCTGAAGGCGCGAAAGGCGGCGCTGTCGCCGATGGGAACCCACACACGGGCAAGCAGTGCATCGCCATTCCGGCCTATACCTCCGTGGAACAACGGGTCGAGCGCCTCGAGGCGGGAGCCTACATTGCCCGGTGCTGGGTCAAATCTCAAACTGAACAGCTCGTGACTCTAATGCTCCAGGAGCCTGACCGGCCTTGGGCAGCTTACACTTGCGCCGAAGTCCAGGTTCCAAGCAATCGCTGGATTCAAATCGAGGCATTTTGTTCGCTGGACCAGAAAGGCACTCTGATTTTCACGCTGGGTGGCACCTCAAAGGACTTTCGATTTTATCACGGCACGGCAGGGGAAATGCGGGGTCCCATTTTGGCGGACGACTGCGAACTGGTCCGTTACGAACCTAAATCACCTCCCTTGCTCGCGGTCTGGGATGCAACCAGGGAATTGGGGGGCACGATTGATTGGCTGGCAAAGGGCCAGTGGTCTCCGGTTGAAGGTCAGTCCCATGCCTTCGCTGGGACTCCCATCTTTCAGAGCCGCCATCTCGCGGGAGCTGTCCGCCAGGACGATGGCGGACTGATGGTTTATTCGGTGCAGGAGCAGACGGTCAAACCACGCGGAGTCGTTTTGCCATCACCCGCTTTCAAAGTGTCGCAGTGTGTTCTGGTTCGCACCAATGAGAGGACCGGCATTCACGTGGCCTCGGAGAATGGCGAACGCTCCTACACGGCGTGGATTGATCCCAAAGGTGTCATCAGCATAGAAGCCCGCCAGGTGCCGCGCTTTTTCGTGCGGGATTGCCGGTTGCGCTACGGCCTCCTGCCTTCATTCGTCGGGACGGATATCTGCTATGCTCCGCAAAAACTGCCTGACTTGAAGCAAATCAGCATTCCCTCGACGCAATGGTTCGTGGGATTGGTGGACGGCAACGACAGCATGCTGGTGGCCGTGTGGGGCGCTGACTCGCAGGCCGCCACGCTGGGGCTGTCGGGCGAAGGCGAGAATCGGATGATAGATTCGCTCTCCATCGCTACGGACACAGCGGGATTCTCGCTTTCATTCGTCGGCCATGCCGGTCTTTGGCACCAGGAACCTCTCAAGGAAGACTGGCTTGGCGAATACGTGCCGATTGGGTGGGAACGCCCTTTTCCGGCGCGCTGGATGGGCCAATTCTTTGTGACTTCGGGCCGCAAGGCATCTTTTCGCGAGCCTTACATGCTCTACTCGTTTCCGATAGCGAACACCAAGACGCGGATGTGGGGCGTTTGGTTCGAGGATTGGAATTACCATCCGTTCTTCTTTGACGGCCCACGCACCGTGTTGCATTTTGAGAAGACATTTATCCCCAACGGAGATGCGCTCATCTACTTTCTCGAACCGGCGGCGGCGGACCTCAATTCCCCATGCGAGATCGTCGAGCAGGTTTTGGGACGAGACAAAGCAGCGGCGCTGTTCGATTTTGACGGCAACGGGATACGGAAGCTAAAGTATTCCACTCCGAACGAGTTTATGTACGATCGGCCCGTTTGCGCTACGACCACGCGTCTCTCGAGGATCAAGCAGGAGGAAAAGAAGACCGTTGGGCTAAACCTGGCCACCCATCTTTATGAGTTCATCCGGGAAATTCGCGGACGCATCGATCAATACACCGCCTTCTTCGGCCAGATGAAGAGCTACCTCGATGATGCAGAAAAGGCGCATCCGGAGTGGCACCCCTACTTCGCCGAACTCCAGGCCATGGTGGCGGAAGGGAAATCCAAAGCCGGTGAAATCTATGCCACGCCTCTGCCCGCAGTGGAGCACAAAACCGAGGCCATAAAGAAACTTCTGGAAGAGGGAAAAGGAGATGGCTTCGATTGCGGCAAACTCGATGTCCGAAGCCCCGCGGGTGCGCAGGACGATCTTTGCCGCCGCTACAACCGGGTGGTAATAAGGCTCTTCCAAACCAGCGCCCTGACCTGCGGCGACTCGCCCGAAAAGGCGGCCATCGCCAAACATATCTGGGATGAATCGCGGAAAGTCTTGCGCCAGCCGACCCGTTGGGAGTCGCGGCGCACCTTGTATTTCTTCGAGCCGTGATCGAGAATTCCCACCTTATGGATATGAACACCGAAGCTGAACGCAGATGCGTTCGTGGGGTGGCAGGTGGAATTGCCGCCCTCCTTGCCGCCGTAGTCATCACCGGTTGCGGTGTGCAAACCAAGACACCCGATCAGACGCTGGAAAGTTCCGAAAACCGCGTCATCAAGACCGCGTCCGGGCCGGAGATGGTCTCCATCCCGGGTGGCGAGTTCACCATGGGCGCGGACGATGGCCCGGTCGATGTCAGGCCCGCGCATCGCATTAAGGTGGACGGCTTTCTGATGGACCAAAATGAGATCACCCAGGAGGTGTACGAAAAGGTTACTGGCAAGAATCCTTCCCGCGTCAAGCATCCCAGGAAACCGGTGGAGCAGGTCACATGGACGGCGGTGGTGAAGTTTTGCAATGCCCGGTCCGCCCAGGAAGGATTAACCCCCTGCTACGATCTGAAAACGTGGGAATGCGATTTTTCCGCCAGCGGCTACCGCCTGCCCACCGAGGCCGAGTGGGAGTATGCCTGCCGGGCCGGCAGCACGAGTCCGTTCTACTTCGGTTTCCGGGCTGAGGAACTCAAATCCTACGCCTGGTTCGACGGCAACTCAGAGTCCAATCCCCACATCGTTGGACAGAGAAAACCGAATGCCTGGGGGCTGAACGATATGGCGGGCAACGTGTGGGAATGGTGCCACGATTTCTACGGAGCCAAGTATTACCGGACCAGTCCCACAAACAATCCCCACGGACCACCGCAGGGTGAGAAGCGCGTGCTTCGAGGCGGAGCGTGGTCGAGCAGCGCCGACAGTTGTGCTTCCTGGGTTCGCAACTGCGACGAGGCGGGTCTCACCGACGTCTGTCTGACCATGGACTCAAACGGTTTTCGGTGTGTTCGCAGAAAATGAACCGACCATGCGCCATCCCAGACGGCCAATCTGATTAAGGAGCGCTGGTTTTGCACTTCAATGGCAGTCGCAGCCCCTTGATGATGCATCATCAGAGAATCCCGGGTGCCATTTTCGAGATCACGGGGATCGAAAAGAGCTTCCACGGGGTGAAAGCGCTGCGCGGCGTGGATCTGGTGCTCGAACCAGGCCGCATCCACGCTCTCATCGGAGAAAATGGCGCGGGGAAATCGACGCTCATTAACATTGCCACCGGCGTCTTGCAACCAGACCGGGGACAAATCCTCGTTGCCGGGCAACGGACAAGGATTTCCAATCCGCGCGAAGCCGCCCGTTTGGGAATTCACGTGGTTCACCAGGAAGCAGAGCATTTTTCACAACTTTCCATTGCCGAAAACATGCTGCTATCGGAGGGCCTGGTTCCCCGCCGCGCCCTGCCGCTGCTCATCGATTGGCCTGCCACAAACGATCGAGCGCAACATGCGCTGGCATCAATGAAAGTGGCTGGGAACGTGCGGCAGGCGGCGGGCACTCTGAGCATTGGGCAGCGGGTGCAGGCAAATATTGCCGCGGCGGTTTCGGGTCAGGCCCGAGTGTTGTTCCTGGATGAGCCGACAGCTTCTCTGACTCATGTCGAGACGCGCACATTAATTGAACAATTGCTGCGCCTGAAAGCCGCGGGAGTCGCCATCGTTTATGTCAGCCATCGTCTGGAAGAAGTGCTCGAAATCAGCGACACCATAACCATCTTGCGCGACGGTTTCCGGGTTGCCAGCGAGCCCGCACGAGGCATGACGGTTGATCGGTTAGTGGCGCGAATGGTCGGGCGCAAGTTGGATGCGTTTCAGCGCGGCGCGCGGGCGACCCCAGGCAAGACCGTATTCAGCCTCAACCACTTTAGTTCCCCCAAGGGCCTGTTCCGGGACATTTCCATCGAGGTGTGCCGTGGCGAGATTGTAGGGCTGTATGGCCTGGTTGGCGCGGGCCGCAGCGAGTTGGCGCGAGCGGTGTTCGGGCTGGACCCGCACATTGGCGACATTACGCTTCACGGCCGCCGGCTGCGGATCCGGCAGCCGATGGCCGCCATTAGAGCGGGGCTGGCGTATTTGCCCGAGGATCGACTTAGAGAAGGCATTTTTGCCACGCATTCCTGCCAGAGCAACCTGACCGCCGCGGTATTGCGGCAGATGGGACGGTTCGGTTTTATATGTGGCCGCCGAGAGCAGGATGTCGCCACACGGGTCATCCGGGAGTTTCAGGTGAAGCTGGATACACCCGAACAGCCGATCAACACGCTTTCCGGTGGCAATCAGCAGAAACTGGTTTTGGGGCGGTGGCTCGAAACGCAGCCGGAGGTTCTTATCCTGGACGAACCGACCCGCGGTGTGGACGTGGGCGCCAAGGCGCAGATTCACCGGATGATTGGTGAGTTGGCCGCCAGGGGCAAGGCAATCCTCCTGATTTCCTCCGAGCTGCCCGAAGTCATGCAGATGAGCGACCGCGTGCTGGTGCTCGCAGAGGGCCGGCTCGTCGGTGAATTTGATCCTCGAAAAGCAGGGGAGGACACGCTCGTGACGGCAGCGCTCCCCAAGAGTGTGAAACGGACCGGTTTGTTGGGCAAAGAACGACCGCAGCGCGGTTCCATGCTCGAAGCGTTTTCGCGTTTTCGCGAGTTTGGCATTTTCGCGGCGTTGACCATCATCTTTTTATTGATGGCCATGGCGCGACCGAACGAATTTGCGAGCATGAAGAACTTTCTGGATGTCCTCACCGACGCTTCCATTGTCGCCGTGGGGGCAACGGGTATGACGCTGGTGATCATTACCGGCGGCATCGACATTTCAGTCGGCAGAATGCTCGGATTGGTTGGTGCGGCGGCGGGAATGTTGGCGATGCGAGGTGTGCATCCGTTGCTTTGCCTGGGAGCCGCTGTGGGGCTGGGAGCATTGCTCAGCTCGCTTAACTCAGCGCTAAGCGCGCTCGGGCGCATTCATCCCATCGTGGTAACCCTGGCCGGAATGAGCGTCTATCAAGGGCTGATGCAGAAGTTAACTGGTGGCTATGAAGTTCATCCGTTGCCAGACGGCTACCGCGCGTTCGCCGATGGTGATCTCTGGCATATTCCTAAAATGCTTTTGTGGGCTATGCTGGTTCTGGCGGGTTGCTGGGTTCTGCTGCAACACACCCTGCTCGGACGACGAATGCTCGCCGTCGGGAATTCGGAAAAAGCCGCGCGGTTGATCGGGCTTTCGCCTTGGCGACTCCGCCTGACGGCGTTTGCGATCATGGGGGCCCTGATCGGTTTGGGTGCGACCATGTGGGGCGGCTACTACGGAAAAGTTCAGCAGAATACCGGTGAAGGATTTGAGCTGAAGGTAATCGCCGCAGCCGTCGTGGGTGGCTGCTCGATCATGGGCGGGCGCGGCACGGCATTGGGAACCTTTCTGGGCGCCGTGCTCATTGCCTTGATCTACAACTGTTTGGTCATTCTCAAAATCAACGCCTATTGGCAGGGACTCTTTGTCGGCGGACTGATTTTTCTGGCCGTCCTGGTTGATCTTTGGTTGCCACGCCTGGTTGCGATACGGCGGCGGGAGGGCGTCCAATGATAAGGATCAAATCGCTTTTTGTTTCCCGGCATTCCGGCCTCTTGTGCGCGTTGACTTTACTTTTGGTCGGTTTTGGCTGCGCCAGCGCGCAGTTTCGCGACCCAGTCAATCTCCTCGACCGCTCGCGCCTGTGGATCGAAGTTGGCTTGGTGGCTGTGCCGATGACCTTCATTATTGCAGCCGGTGGAATTGATTTGTCGGTAGGCTCGCTGCTGGCCTTGAGCGCGATGGTGGCTGGGCTGTGCCATCGCGATTTGCATTGGCCGCTGTCTTTGGCCATGGGAATGGCGGTGTTGACCGGAACGGTGGGCGGAGCGGTAAATGGCTTTGCTGCCAGCGTCCTGCGGGTGCCGCCATTGGTGGCCACGCTTGCCACACTCGCAATCTTCCGAGGCTTGGCGATGGGCATGAGCCACGGGCAGCCCATTGGCAATCTTCCCGCCGGCTTTGAAGAATGGGGCGGCTTTGCCACCGTGGGCAAAGGCACTTTCGCTCCGCCCCAGCAGCTTGTTCTGCTCCTATTGTTTGTGGCGCTGGGTGAACTCATCCTGCGCAAGACCCGCGCTGGCCGTTGGACGGTCCAACTCGGGGAAAATGAGGTTGCCGCCCGTTATGCCGCTATCCCGGTGAACCATGTCCGTTTTGGTTTGTTCCTGGCCTCGGGGGTGGTCTGCGGGTTTGGCGCGATCACTTACATGGCGCATTACGCCAGCGCCCGCCCCAATGCAAACATCGGATTGGAACTGGAAGCGATTGCCTGTGTAATCGTCGGCGGCACACGAATCACTGGCGGAAGCGGGTCCGTCATCGGAACATTCCTGGCATTGCTTTTCCTGGGCCTGTTGCGATTTGGTCTGGATATGACGGGCGTGCTCCAGCAGACTCAAACCATTCTGGTGGGATTGCTCGTGGTCGTCACCGCGATTTTCAACCAATGGCTTGCGAACCGACATGACCGCCGCAGCTCGATGGCTTTCAACGTGACACAAACTGAACAGGTTATATGAAATCAAGAACAAGAACCGTAACTACAATCGTGTTGGCGGCGATGTTGGCTGCGTCTGGCATCTCGTGCTCGAAACAATCCGACCCGGGCGCGCCAGCGGTAAAGCCAAAGGTCACCGTCGGAGTGCTGCCGAAGTTAGTAGGCATCCCGTTCTTTAACGCGTTTGAAAAAGGGGCGATGGAAGCCGGCAAGGAGCTCGGGATCGAAGTAGTATATGACGGGCCGGTGACCGCCGATACCGCCAAACAAGTGGCAATCGTTGAGTCGTGGATCGCTCGCAAGTTCGACGTGATTGTCGTGGCTCCGAACGACCCTGAGGCCATGGCTCCGGTGCTCAAGAAAGCGCGACAGCGCGGTATTCGTGTCCTTGCCGCCGATTCGGACACCGATCCAGCAGATCGAGAGTTCTTCGTCAGCCAGGCGACCCCTGAAGCCATAGCAAAGGCGCTGGTCGAGGCCATGGTCAGGGGGATTGGCCCGAGCGGCAAATTCATCATCCTCACCGGTTCACTCACCGCCGCCAACCAAAACATCTGGATGGATCGCATGGAGAAATATCGTCAGGCGCATTACCCCAACATGAAGAACCTCTCGTCAACGCCGAAAACCAGCGAGGAAGACCAGGCTCTGGCGACCCAGGTGACCATTGACCTGTTGAAAACCTACCCGGACCTCCAGGGTCTCTACGCGCTCACAACGGTCGCCCTGCCGGGAGCCGCCGAGGCGTTGCGCAAGGAGAAAGCTTTCGACAAGGTCTATTTGACGGGGATAGGCACGCCAAACGCCATGCGCGACTACGTAACTGCCGGAGTTGTCAAAGAATTCGTGCTCTGGAATCCCATCGACCTCGGATACCTCGCGGTCACCTCAGCCAAAGCGCTCCTGGATGGCAAGCTGACCAGGGAAACTACTCATTTGGAAGCGGGCCGCCTCGGCTCGATTCAAGTCATCGACCGGGTGGTCTTGTTGGGCGAACCGTTGGTTTTCAACAAGAACAATATCGACAAACATGATTTCTGAATCGGCGCCACCGATGCTCAATCCCAGGCTGACCCCTAAAGCATGGATAAGGCTTCCGTCAGGTATTCATATTCGGCCAGGGAATTATAGATATGCGCCGAGATACGGAAATAGCGCCGTTGCGGCTGGCCAATGCGAAAGAGCGGCACTTCGATACGGAACCGGTCATAGAGCCGCTCCTGCTCGGCATCAATCCGTCCGGTCTTGAGCGCCGCTTGGAACCTCTCCGGCAGCGGCAGTGTGGCCATGGCCCCGAGCATGTTTTCCGGGCAAGGCGATTCCACCTCTAACGCTTCGGAAAGCACTCGCCGGGCTCGAATCGCCATCTGGTGATTGCTCTCCCGCAACTCGCCCCAGCCGCCCGGCAGCAATTGGCCGAGCCAGCGAATGGCCTCTCCGGCGCAAAACCACCCCGTGGGATCGAATGTGCCGGCCCAGTCAAACCGGTCCTGAAAAGACCCGTAGTCCGGTCGGGGGGTGTTGTTCCCATGACTGATGACGGCTGGCTGCACCTCCCCCTGCTTGTCCTCACGCACCCATAAGAAGGCTGTTCCCTTGGGCGCACAGGTCCACTTGTGCAGATTGCCCGTGTAATAGGCCGCGCCCAGGCACGAGAGGTCCAACGGCACCATACCCGGGGCGTGCGCGCCGTCCACCAGCGTATCCACCGAGCGCCCCTCCAACTCGCGGATGAGCCGCGCCACCGGGAACACCAGCCCGGTGCTGCTGCTGACGTGGTCCAGTAAAACCACTCGGGTGCGCCGCGTGACCGCGCCAACGACGGCTTCGACCACCTCATCGTCTGAGCTGAGCGGAAAGGGAACGTGCGCCACGATGAGTTTGGCGCCTGCCCGGCGCGCCGCCTCAACCAGCACGTTGCGGCAGGCGTTATAATCGTGGCAGGTGGTGAGGATTTCGTCGCCCCGCCTCAGCCTCAGTGACCGCACTACGGCATTGACGCCGGTGGTGGCGTTCGTGACAAAGACGAGGTCCTGGGGCCGGGAGCCGACAAACTTCGCCACAGACTTGCGCGCCAACTCCAGCCGCTCTTCGTAGCGCCGCCATAGAAACTGGACCGGCTCAGCCTCCATCAGACCGCGCAGTTCCGCCTGGAGTTTGAGAATCGGTTTGGGACAGGCGCCGAAAGAACCGTGGTTGAGGAAGGCCACGCCTGGCGCCAGCGTCCAGTAACGACGAAACTTGGACGGGGACGGGAATGCCAGTCTGTTTTGTTTCACGCAGTAAGATTAGTAAAAAAGACCCCGATGCGAAGTGTGAAATCTCGGGCCTGTCCAGCCCCGTTCCAGCACGATCCCTGTGAAGAGTGATCTCAAAAGGCCAGGCGCTGGCGATGGACCTAAAACTCCGCATTCCCGGGCGTGCGCGCGAACGGAATCACATCCCGGATGTTCGACATACCGGTCAAGAACATCAGCAGCCGCTCGAAGCCCAGCCCAAACCCCGCGTGCGGCACGGTGCCGTAGCGGCGCAGGTCCGCATACCACCAGTAATCCTCGGGCTTTAGCTTGTGCATCTTCAGGTTCTCGATCAGTTGATCGAGGCGCTCCTCGCGCTGAGCTCCCCCAATGACTTCACCGATCCCCGGCACCAGCACATCCATCGCGGTCACGGTTTTTCCATCCTCATTGAGCCGCATGTAAAAAGGTTTGATCTCACGCGGATAATTAAAGACCGTTACCGGCGACTTAAAATGCTCTTCCGTCAGGAACCGCTCATGTTCCGATTGGAGATTCAACCCGGGCTCGACTGGGAACTCGAATCGTTTGCCGCATTTCATCAGGATTTCCACCGCTTCCGCGTGCGGCACTCGAATAAATGGCCGCTCGACCACGAACCTCAGCCGTTCATGGAGGCCCTTATCAACGAATTTGGCAAATAGCGCCAAATCCTCGGCACAGTGTTCCAGAGCGTAGCGCGCCATGGCCTTGATGAACTCCTCGCCCATATCCATATCCCCCTGCAAATCGCAGAACGCCATCTCGGGCTCGATCATCCAGAACTCGGCGGCATGGCGCGCCGTGTTCGAGTTTTCGGCGCGGAAGGTCGGACCGAAGGTGTAAATGTTCGAGAGCGCGCAGGCGAAGGTTTCTCCTTCAAGCTGGCCGCTCACGGTCAGGTAAGTGGGTTTGCCAAAAAAATCCGACTGGGGCGTTTCGTCGATCTTCCCTTTGAGCGTCGTGACACGGAACATCTCGCCCGCCCCCTCGCAATCGCTGGCGGTGATGATCGGTGTGTGGACATAGACGAAATCGCGGTCCTGGAAGAACTGGTGAACGGCAAATGCCAGCCGGCTGCGCAGGCGGAACACGGCTCCAAACAGATTCGAGCGTGGCCGCAAGTGTGCAATGGTGCGCAGAAACTCCTGGGTGTGGCCCTTCTTCTGCAGCGGATACGTCGCATCGGCCGGTCCGATCAGCTCGATCCTTGAGGCGCGCAGTTCCCACTTCTGCCCCGGTGCCGGGGAGGGCACCAGCTTCCCCTCGACCACCGCCGACGCGCCGGTCGTGAGTTGCGCCAGGTGCTCTGAGCCGGGCGTGCCGGCATCGACAACTATTTGGAGGTTGGCCAGGCAAGAGCCATCATTGAGTTCGATAAACGAGAAACCCTTCGCGTCCCGCCGGGTGCGAACCCAGCCTTTGACGGTGGCTGCTTCCAGCGGTTCGGCCAATCTCAAAATATGTTTAATCAATGTGCGCATGAAAATCAGCTCGACGGTCGAAACCCGGCGTCAGAGCGGCGAAGGATGTTGGCGAAAAACACCGATTGGTGGCAAGCGAGAATCAAGCTCAGGTTCATTTCAGAATCCTGGCGCCGGCGGCGGGGCGAGACGAGAAGATGGTGGCCTGCTTGCCTGTCTTCTTCTCGTAGGCCACGTCGATTTCCCGGGTGATGCGCCGAACCGCCTCCGTCCGCACCAGGCTAACGACGCACCCGCCAAAACCTGCGCCGGTCATGCGGCACCCGATCATGCCGCCCTGCTCGCCAATGGACTGGGCGATGTCCACCACCACATCCAGTTCGGGGCAGCTTACGGCGTAATCGTCGCGGAGCGAGGCGTGGCTGGCATACATCAACTGGCCGACGGTGGGCCAATCGGAGGCTTGAATGGCCTTGGCGGCCTCGAGGGTGCGGTCATTCTCCGTGATCACATGGCGACCGCGCTGGAACACCACCGGGTCCATTTCGCCGCGCATCGCTTCGAGCGCCCTGACGGTCGCATCGCGCAGAGCCGGCACTTTGAGTTCACGTGCCGCTGCCTCGCATTGTGAGCGCCGTTTGCCGTATTCACCCTCCGCCAATTTGTGGCGCACATTGGTGTTAATGATCAGAACCGTCACCGTCAGATCGGTCATGGGCACCGGTGTCGTCTGGCGCGAGCGGCAGTCCAGGAGCAACGCGTGATCTTTACGGGCCAGAATCGAGGTGAACTGGTCCATGATCCCGCACGGTACGCCCGCAAACTCGTGCTCTGCCCGCTGGCAAAGCACGGCCTTGTCGAGCGGTTCGAGCACGCGGCAACCCATCGCTTCGAGCAGGGTCGCGGCCGCAACTTCGAGCGCGGCGCTGCTGGCCAGCCCGCCGCCGTAAGGGATGTCGGATTCGATCACCGCGTCGAAGCCCGTATCCTTCTTCCCGGCTTCCTGGAAACCCGCTACGACCCCGCGGACATAGTTGGACCACTCCGGTTGGCCGCGCTGGACAGCGCCACGGACACTGAACGTCGCGGTTTCCCCGGTAGTCACACTGTGCAACGTCACATCGCGGCTGGTGTTGGGGGCGGCCGCCATCACGGTGTAGCGTTCAATCGCCATCGGCAATACGAAGCCGTCATTATAGTCGGTGTGCTCACCAATCAGGTTCACACGCCCTGGGGCCGCTGCCACGCAACTCGGAGCATGGCCAAAGCACCGAGTAAACAGCGCGGCAGCCCGGTCAGCCATTAAACTCAAGGACATAATATCAACAACAATATAGGCTTGAAAGACGAACGAAGCCAGTTGATTAGTGCAAAGGATTCCGGATCCCTATAGGGTATATCCATGCAGCAACTTCCACGCTCATTTTATGACCGGAACACGATCGTGGTCGCCCGGGAATTGCTGGGCAAGTGCCTGGTGCATCGGTCAGGCGACGGGGAGCGCATCGGCCGGATTGTAGAAGTGGAGGCTTACCTGGGGTCGCACGACTTGGCTGCGCACTCGTCCAAAGGGCTGACTGAGCGAACCAAGGTGATGTTCGGTCCCCCGGGCCACGCCTACGTTTACTTGGTTTACGGAATGCACTTTTGCATGAACGTGGTGACGGAGCCGGAAGGCCATGCCTCGGCGGTCCTGCTGCGGGCGATCGAGCCGGTGAAAAATCTTCAGGGCCGAACCCAGGGCCCGGGTTTGCTTTGCCGGGCAATGGGTATCACTAAAGGGCTTAATGGACACGACCTGTTGAGTGACGACTTCTATATCGCTGTCCCGCCGCGGGCCAGCCCGATTGAGATAGTTAAGCGGCCGCGCATCGGCGTTGATTACGCGGGACGTTGGGCCAGGCGCCACCTGCGGTTTTACGTCCGAGGCAATCCATTTATCTCGCGGCCGTAGTCCGATCTGCACTGACTGCCAGGCGTCGCGTGCGAACATTTTGACAGGCCCCCAAACCGTCTCAGGACGATTGTTCCAATCTTGGAATTGGAGTATCATTAGGAGCATGACCCGCAATGTGGTTCCCAGCCGCGGTGCCGCGAGCAATCCCGCCAACCGCTTCGAGGCCATTCATATCGAACCGGATGCCGATTGGGATTCGCATCAAGACCCGTTGCCGCGCACGCAGTTTCTGCGCGACCGCAGCACCAAGATCATCAGTTCCAACGACAGCCCGGATGTCGCATTTGAAAGCAGCATCAATCCCTATCGCGGCTGCGAGCACGGCTGCATCTACTGTTACGCGCGGCCAACTCATGAGTACCTCGGATTCTCGTCCGGCTTGGACTTCGAGACGAGAATTATGGTGAAGGAGGACGCTCCCAAGCTCTTGCGCGAAGAACTCGCTTCGCCGGTCTGGGTTCCCAAAGTCATCGGCTTAAGCGGCGTGACCGACCCCTACCAGCCCATTGAGCGCCGGCTTAAACTGACGCGCGGTTGTCTCGAGGTGTTGGCGGAATTCCGGAACCCGGTGACCGTAATCACCAAGAACAACATGGTGACGCGCGACGTGGATTTACTTTCGGAGCTGGCGAGATGCCAGGCCGCCGCGGTGTTCATCTCGCTCACCACGCTGGACACTGAACTCCGAAGAATCCTGGAGCCTCGGACCTCCCCGCCAGCGGCACGCCTGGCAACCATCCGCGCTTTGGCAATGGCCGGCATCCCCGTCGGCGTGCTGGTCGCTCCCGTGATTCCCGGCCTCACCGACCATGAGATTCCCGCGCTCCTGGCCGCCGCGGCGGCAGCGGGCGCGAAGTATGCGAGCCATGCCATTTTGCGGTTGCCCTGCGCGGTTGCATCATTGTTCGAGCAATGGCTCACCCGTCATCTGCCGGAGAAGAAGGAGAAGATACTGAATCGACTCCGCGCCATGCGCCGAGGGAAGCTCAACGACTCCCAATTCGGCGTGCGCATGAGAGGCGAAGGCATTTTTGCCGGCCAGATCGAGGCGCTGTTCTCCCTGGCCTGTCGCAAAGCAGGGATCGAAGGCGACTCTCCTGAGCTTTCCACGGCCGCATTTCGCCGCCAGCCCGATCAACAGCTTTCGCTATTTCGATAAACTGAGCCGCCCGCAAGCGGGATTCCAGCTCTGCGAACGGCGCACATTCTTCGGCAAAGTGCAAGGCCACGGCGGCGCTGGCATCAATGGCGAGGCTCACTTGCGGCTCTCCTGGATCAACTGGCTGATCTTAAGACAGCTTATGGAGTTCTGGCCAATTCTGCGCAAGAGGCGTTGAAGAATTTCACGCACTCAGCGATCTCGGGCATGGAGTTGTCCCAATTATATTCATACTCCACGCAGAATGCGCCGTGGAAGTGCTGGCGCTTGAGTTCGGCCATCTGGGCTTTGACGTCGCCTACGCCGGTGCCCCACGGGACGTCGTGCATCGCGCTGGCCGCGCTCTTCTTCTTCTTTCCGGCTGCCGGCGCCGTGTTCTGTGTCTTGGACTCTTCGATCACCAGATCTTTGAAATGAAGACAAATCACTCGGCCATCGAGCTTCTTCAGGCACTCGACCGGATCGAGGCCGGAGCGGAGCCAGTGGCCGGTGTCGGCGCAGGAACCCATCAACGGTGTGCGGCCTTTGACGGCATCAAGGACGGTGTCCGGATTCCAATACTGCGACGGCTTGGGATGATTGTGAATCGCCACCTTGATGTTGTATTCCTTGCAGAGCTTCTCGACGGTGTCCAGGGCCGCCGGCTCCGGTTCGGCGACCAGCGTGTCGATGCCCATCTTTTTGGCGAACTCGAAAACCTTGCGGCTTTCGGCCTCGTCGGGCGGCAGTTTGACGACGCCAATGTTCACCAGTTTGATCCCTTTGGCTGCAACCGCTTTTTGAATCGCTGCGGTGTCCTGGTCGGTGATTTGGACGGTCGTGACGGTGTTTGTGCCTCCGAGGTTCACGCTGCCGGACAGGCTCATATACTTCAGGCCAAGTGCGGCGGTCTTGTCGATGCACTCGAATATCGAGAATTTGCGGAACGTGTAAGCGTGAATGGCCATCTGCCAGCCAAGCTTCTCAGCCGCGCTCGGCGTTTTGGCTGCATCCTGCGCCACAACACACGTCCCAAGCAGCACAGCCGCGGTCAATAATGTTAGCTTTCTCATAAATGTCGGCCTCTAGTGACGCCTTTCGCCCGGCTTCTTTCAAGGGAAAAATGATTGTGGCAGGCTTGAAGTTATTGCTTGGCACTCCGGGTCGTACCGGTGTTAAGCTGGCCGCGCACTATGGCGCTCCGTTTTCTGGCCGAACTGTTCCGCTCGCGAAGGCATCGGGCTTGGCTCGTTGCGGGTCGGATATCAGTTTGCCTTTGCCTGACGCAGGCAATCGCCAGCGCCCAGCCCACAGACCCGACTAGTCGGGGATCCTCCGCTGCCTACCGCGAAGACCAGATTCTGGTTCAGCCAAAATCGGGAACCAGTGCGGCTGCGCTGGCCAGGTTCCATGATGCACAGAAGGGTAAAGTGCTGCGAATCTTCGAAAAGATCGGTCACCTGCAGATTGTTTCGGTTGCCCCGGGAGAAACGGTCCCTGGTTTGGTCGCCAAGTACCAGCAGAGCGGCCTGGTCGAGTTTGCCGAACCGGACTACATCGGCCACGTTATGGCGATTCCCAATGAGCAGAACTACACGAATGGCACGCTCTGGGGTTTGAACATGATCGAAGCGCCGGCTGCGTGGGATGTGCTCTCCTCCGCCAGCAACATCCTGGTAGCGGTGCTGGATACGGGAGTGCGTTACACTCATGAGGATCTGGCCTCGAATATGTGGACCAACCCGAACGGTGGCGGCCACGGCTTGAACGCGCTCACCGGGTCAAACGATCCGAGCGACGATTCCGGCCACGGAACCGAGGTGGCGGGAGTGCTGGGCGCCGTGGGGAACAACGGCAAGGGTGTGGTGGGGGTTGCCTGGCGGGCGCAAATCATGGCGTGCAAATGCTTTAACAACTTTGGCGTCGGCACCCTCTCAGCCTGTATTGCCTGCCTCGATTATGCTCGAACCAACGGCGCGCGAATCGTCAACGCGAGCTGGGGTTTCGCTCCAGGTTCTCTCGCCTTGTCCAACGCCGTCGCCAGCCTGCGCGACGCGGGCATCATCGTCGTGACTGCCTGCGGCAATAGCGCCAGCGATGTTGATGTCAACCCCGTCTATCCGGCCTGCTACCCGCTCGACAACGTCGTCTCGGTCGCGTACACCACGCGCGCTGACACCCTCGCCACAGTCTCCAACTACGGCCGCACCAACGTTCATCTGGCGGCGCCCGGAGAACAGATCTATTCCACCTTCGGCGCTGCGGACAGTGGTTCGTTCGCATACCACACGGACACTGGCACCTCGTTTGCCGCACCGTACGTCACCGGCGTTTTTGCATTGATGCTGGTGGGATACCCGGGCGAAAACTACCGGCAAATCATCAACCGCGTTCTGAGCGCCACCGATCCGTTGCCTTCCCTGGCGGGCAAATGCACGACCGGCGGCCGGCTTAATGCGCGCAAGGCGCTCACGCCTATTCGTTTGACCGTGACCGCTTCCGCGGGTGGTGGGACCTTTCAACTGCGCGTGTCGGCTGCCACGAACCTCGCCTGCGTCATTCAGGTCTCCACCGACCTGGCGGGGTGGTCACCCATCTTCACCAACGCCACCTCAGCCAGCGGGATATTTGATTTCATCGACCCCCAGTCCACCAACTCGGCCCTGCGGTTTTATCGCGCAGCCACCTCGCCATGATCGTCGCGCTCGCGATGCCCATTGTCCATTAACCATTAACCATTAACCATTAGCCATTAACCATTAGCCATTAACCATTAACCATCAACTCATCACTAAAAAATGAAACTTGGATTCGTTACTGCCATTCTACCTGAACTCAATCTCAACCAGATACTGCAATTCGCCGCCGCGGAGCGGTTCGCGTGCATCGAGGTCATGTGCTGGCCCGTCGGCAAGGCCGAGAGGAAATTCGCCGGGGTCACGCACATTGATGTTACTGGCTTCACGCGGACACAAGCCGATGATGTC
>Ga0194039_1000527_pt1 | contig 22896 bp, 20 predicted proteins | sample JunL228m_MetaG_FD_148679 | JGI IMG/M metagenome (GOLD analysis project Ga0194039, IMG submission 148679) | Anoxic zone freshwater microbial communities from boreal shield lake in IISD Experimental Lakes Area, Ontario, Canada - Jun2016-L227-8m | ecosystem: Environmental > Aquatic > Freshwater >... | reverse complement strand
AATGTAGTATTCCCATGCGCGTCGTTAATTGACAAAGATACTGGTAAAATGTGCATTTATTACGGAGCAGCAGATACAGTTACGGCTTTGGCATTTGCCTATGTAGATGATATAATTGATTTTGTTAAGAATAACAAAGCTAACTACTAATATATAAAAGAATACCCTACAGGCGCAGAAATTGCCGTCCGCGCCTGTTCACCTAAATAAATCATGCTGATAAACCATCTGAAAAAGATATTATTGATTTTACTGCCATTGCTTGCAATTCTTTCTATATATTTAGGGTTTCTGGCTTACTCCAAGTCAAAAGGGATTAGCATAGAGATTAATCTGATCATGAAAGAGGAAGCAGTTTTCTTCTATAAAATTGACCATTTTATTTCAAAAACTGAAAATATTATCACCGATGTCGGCGTATTTATAAGAGAAAATTTTAAAACGAACGACCCTGCTAAGACTCAAAACTTTGATGGTTTTATCGAAGATGTCGATCAATATATAAAGGCTATAATGTCAGAAGATAATGGATTTCAAGGCGCATGGTTTGTGATGAATCCTGACATTAATGTCCAAAGAAAAGGAAGCAGTGTAATGCTTCAGAACTACACGCTTACATCATGGTATTATCTAGGTGAAGATAAAAAACTAGTTAAAGGTCCCAGAGACAATAAAAGGCTGACTCCAGAGGAAGACCCCTATTATTTTGAAACCATAAAAGAAGGCAAGGAAACTATTACCAATGTTTATACCGATACTGATAATAATACCCAAATGATTTCGATTACAAAACCTATCTACAAAGGCGATCAACTTCTTGGAGTTGTCGGAGTGGATATCAACCTGGAAAAACTTGAAGTCTATTTCAGAGAAATTAAAGACAAATCATCAAAACTAAATGTTTATCTTTTTGACTCAAAGGGCAGTTTTATAATAGGAACCCAAACCCCATCAAAAGCATTAATAGACTATGCGTTGCTCGTTATGAATGACAACCAGATTGACATTATAAAAACATCCTTGATGAATGACAACTGGGTTTTTATAGAAAGCCAAAGTAGCAAGTCGCCGTATCTTGCAGGCGAAATATCACTTAAGGAAATCAATTCTAACCTCACCTTTATACTCAACTGCCTCTATACAGTTTGCGTACTCCTGTTAATAAGTCTTGTTACAATTCTAATCATCTCAAACATAAGTACACTGAATGCCATAGGCTATAAAACTTTTGAAAATGAATAGCCTCTTCTGAAGAAGAAAGCCAGCTTTGAACACATTAGAGCGCAGAAGCATAAATAGTTTTTGAATTCTGGAATTCTCTCATGCCATAGTATGAAAGTTCTCGCCCAAAACCACTTTCGTTTATCCCACCAAACGGAAATCTCGGATCGGAACGAACAAAGTCATTAACCACGCAGGTTCCTGCATTAAGCCTATGCTGCGCTATGTAAATTCCTTTCTCAATATCTCTAGTAAAAACTGCCGCTCCAAGTCCAAAGGCTGTATCATTGGCCAATCCTATTGCATCCTCTTCATCTTTTGCCGTAATAATTGGAGCAACAGGACCAAAAGTTTCTTCTCTTAAAACGCTCATATCAGGCGTAACTTTATCTAACAATGTCGCCTCATAAAAGTAACCTCCTCCTGATGGCATTTTGCTGCCCAAAAGACATCTTGCCCCTGCTCTAATAGAATCCTGAACTTGGCTATGTAAACTATCTCTTATGTCATGCCTGGCAAGCGGTCCGTAGGTCGTATCTGGATCAAGAGGATTACCGAACTTAATCTTTGACATCTTGGATAACATTAGTTCAGTAAAGTTTTTCATGACTCTTTCTACGACGATAAACCGTTTGGCTGAAATACAGGTCTGCCCTGAATTTACCATTCTGCTCTTTATGCAGATATCAGATGCTTTATCAAGATCAGCATCATCAAGTATGATATATGGGTCGCTTCCGCCAAGTTCGACAACGCATTTCTTCAGGCATTCTCCAGCCTTGGATGCTACAGCTCTGCCTGCCCTACAGCTTCCTGTAAGCGTAACACCTTTGATATAAGGAGACTCTATAACTTTTGATGCTTGTTCTTCTGTAGCAATAATAGAGCTGAAAACGCCTATCGGAAATCCTGCCTTTGTGAAGAGTTTTTCAATTGCAAGAGAGCATCCCGTCACATTGGGAGCATGCTTCAAAACTACAGTGTTTCCTGATATAAGCGTCGGAACTGCAAACCTGAAAAGTTGCCAGTAAGGAAAGTTCCAGGGCATTATGGCAAAGATAGCTCCCATGGGCTGAAAGCAAACAAAGGATGATTTGTATTCAGTTTGATGAATTTCAGAAGCTAAAAACTTTTCTGAATTTTCTATGTAGTAATCGCAGAGTTTAGCGCACTTTTCCACCTCAGCAATTCCGTCTCTAATGGGTTTGCCCATCTCCAGTGCAATCAATCTGGACAGATTATTTTTTTCGGCAAGTAAGGAGCTTTTGAGTTTAGCGACTAATGAGAGTCTATCATTAAGTCTGGATTTTTTCCAAAGCCTAAAAGCTTTATCAGATCCGCTCAGGACATCTTCTATTTTTCTGTCTGTAAAGACACGGTAAGAAGCCAGTTCATTGCCGTTAAACGGATTTACAGTTTTAAATTCCATTTTGAATCTCCATCTAAAATTCGCTCTCGCTATAGTTCATAAACTCTTTATTCCTTTTCATAATAACGATTCCGATAAAGATGATTAAACTCATCAGAAGAACTGAAATTATAATCCGTAAGGGCTGTGAAAGAGTAAATGACTTAGCCGACATAAAGAAAATATTAAATATTGAAATTGAAGAACTTTGGCAAACATACACTATTAGACTGATTATTGTGCTTGCCTGACTTGAGTCGGACTTGTCTATTCTCTGAAGAGTTAAGCCATTCAAATAACCATAATAGAGGGACGATGATAGACCGCAAAACATAAGTATCACGATAAAAAGTATCACGCATTTATAGTAAGTCAGGAAAGCAACCCCGAGGATTGATACAAATATGCATATTGAAGCATAATAAATAAGTTTCTGTATCTTAACATATTTGCTAAGAACAGGAATTAGAAATTTACTTACCCATATTCCAAGACCATAGAAAAGAAGAATATTGCCGATCCTCTCATCCGAAAAACCATAGCAGATACTCAGAATTAATACGAAAACAAATGACATGGCGCTCAACCCATGACGGGTAATGATGGACATAAGGATTGAATCCCTGAATATCTTATCCTTAAATAATGATGTGTTTATTATATTCACAGGCTTCCTTCTGGAATACAGATAATACGACAGAGCTGAAGCTAGAAGGATGGCTGTGATTATTATTATTCTCTTGTAATCAATTACCCAGACAGACACATATCCACAAAGATATAGGAATGATGATATAGCTATAGTTAAACTAAGAAAAGAAAAGATATCAAAGCGCCCGATTTTTTCCTCTTTAATATTCTTTAGAAAAATGTAACCCAATACTATGGCAAATAAACATATAGGCACATTTATAAAGAACACCCACTTCCAGTTAAAGTGAGCAGTAATCATGCCGCCTACAAAAGGTCCTATAGTCTGGGCGACAAGGCCGACAGATAAGACATTTGCCATGTTATTAACGATGGTTTCTCTTGTCGAATATTTGATGACTATGCTTCTTGCTACAGGAGTGAAAAACGCGGCGCTCATTCCCTGGACGCCTCTCATTATCTCCAGCATAAGGATGCTTGTACTCAAAGCGCATAAAAGAGAACTTATTCCAAATACGAAAGCGGCGGCAATAAATATTTTTTTAACACCGTATTTATCAGACAGAAAACAACCAATTGGAATACTCACTCCATAGATAAAACTGAATAAAATAAGTACATTCCTGGTGGATATCAGAGTAATGCCGAAATCCTGCGCTATGGCAGGCAAAGCCACATTAACAATAGTGGTGTCGAGGTTTGCTATAAAATAGGCAAGCGAACAGACAAAAAGTATTACTCTTTTGCGCCTGAAAGATAAAAGATGAGGCATAACTTTTCCTCGGAAAATTCACTATTTGGCATCTTTAATCATGACCAGCAGAGGCATAATCCCATTCCACATTACCTGCATGCCTATTGCCATCAAAATGAATGCTGAGAGCCTGGTTACTACATTTGAACCAGTCGTGCCGAGTTTAGCAAGTAAGTAGTCGCCAAATCTGTAGCACACTGCTATAAGAATAGACATCCCGAGTATCCCGGCAACGGCTCCTAAATACATACTTGTCGAGTGCATCGTTATTTTGGTAGGAATGTCCACTGCAAGCGCTACAGTAATTGCTATTGCTCCTGAACCAGCTGTCAAAGGCAAAGTCAGAGGGAAAAATGCCATCTGCTTCCCGGTTTCTCTCATTTTATGCTCTTCGCTTTCTTGTTTAGTGAGTCTGGGGGCAATGTTAAGCATCTGCCATGCTGTGAATGCAACAAGCAAGCCTCCTGCAATTCGAATAAAAGGAAGGGTCAAACCAAAGACTTCCAGAACAGCTCTCCCGAAAAATAAAACACAGCAAAGCAGAACAAAAGAATTGAAGGCTACCATATAAGCTGTTCTATGCCTCTCTTCCGGAGAGAGATGATCAGTCATGGAAAGAAAGAATGTAGCCATTCCTACAGGATTAACTATCGGAAGCAACGAAAGAAAAGTCACCGTCATCATTTCATAGAAACTCATAATGCACCCTTTTTTGGAATTATCTATTTTGTTTTCTAATCATATCATAAATCTAAAAAACAAACAGTTGCCTTTAACTCACTTTTCTTTATAATTGTTCTCGTCTTTCACTATTTATTTTATTAAAAATAACGGGAGAATAAAATGTTATCCAAGAAACTTCTGGCATCAATTCTGACTGCCGGTACAATCGGACTCGGCGCTTTCACAACAGTCGCCCAACCATTCCAACAAGGAACAGTTAATCCTCAAGCCATGTACCCTTACGACATCACAAAGTCAAAAGATTACGAAATTATAATGCTTGGCACTCTGCAAGGCGTTGTAGCAAAGCAAAGCCCTACTCAGCTTTACCTCTATTCTACTGTGGACGGCAGTTATACTCCTACTCCCCAGGACCAGGCGCTTGGTCTTACAACTGGACCGTTGTTTTTTAAATATTATTTAAATAATACCAGAAGCCCTATCATTCCAGACATACAAAATCCTTCTAAAAATATTTGGGATGTAGTTAGCTACTACAAGGAATATGTAAATGGATATGTTCTCTATAATGTCCAAACTGATTCCCAAGACATCGCAGTTACTCTTTGCGGACTACTTAACTGCATAGCACTAACACCAGATATTGCCCAGACTGCTCAGGCTAATGGGATCAAGCAAATTGCAGACGCAACAACAATGAGTTATACAGATATTATCAATCAATACGCTGATCAGCTTAATAAGACATTTACGGTTGAGCTGATTCCTTATTACACAAATTGGCCTGACACTACAAAATATACGAAAGCTGATGGACCTAAAGACTATACTGTAATGCTTAATGGTATGATGTTTTATTCTTACGCTAACAATGCGACAAGAGATCAGGTGCTATCCTTCATCAGAAAAGCCAACCCTAATGCCTTCCCTGTATATGGATGGAATGCCGAGCAAAATGGTGAGGAAGGTTTTGTAAGAGATGTTTCAGCTAATGGCGACTTTGTAGTTGCTTCAGACAACTCTATAGACCTTTCTTTCTTTGCATCGAGCAATACAAAACCTCTTTCTGTCAAAGCCGCTCCCTCACTAAAGTACGATTCCAAAATGAGCTATGTGACCTTTCTGGTATCCGATGGAGACAACCTCCAGTTAGTCACAAACAAAGCCAATGATGCAAGATGGTGGGGAAATTCCAATAGAGGCAAATTTCCTGTAGGATGGACTATGCCCCCTTCAATGTATTATCTGGAATCAGATGTATGGAACTATTTCGTCACAACCTCTACTGATAATGATGAATTAGTAGCTGGTCCATCCGGCATAGGTTACATTTTTGGCGGCGTGGCAAGCACATCTCAATTCGCTAATCAGCAGAGTGATTTAAATGAATTCATGCTTTCTGCAGGCGTTAAGACCGTCGCTATATTTGGAGATACATCAAATGACTGGAGTAATAATAACTTCCTTAGTCCTTACCTGAATAATGCCGCTGTATCAGGCGCATTCTATTGTCAGTATGCCTCCTGGATGGGACAGACTTCTTATGATACAAAATGGTTCAACAATAAGCCTATGATGCCTCAAAATGAATATCTGAATAACAACCCTTCAGTTATAGCAAATGAAATAAACAGCAAACTCAAAAACAAAAATAATGGCTTCTATGCTGTCTATGCTATAAGGAATGATGGCTGTAATACAATGGACTGGTTAGCAACTCTATATAACAGCCTGGACAAGACTAAAGTACAGGTCGTACTTCCATCACAGCTAGCAGACTTAGCTACACAGGCAAACAAAAAGAAATTCTAATTTCAGTAATTCTGGGATGTAAGCAATCGCATCTCAGTTTTTTTATTTGAATATTGATAACCTCAACAAGCATAATAAAGGCAGTTTATGAAAAAAATACACCTTATAACAGGAATTGTTTCTGCATTCTTAATTTCACTAGCAACACTTTCGGCTGATACTAAAGTAGGAGTACTTGTAAGAGATGAGGCAAACTCCTTAAGCTGGTTCAAATATTTAAAAACAGCTTATGAAAGCTCTCATCCAGGATCAACAGTTAATCTTAATATCATAGGCGGAACAGAGAGCGACTTCTTTACCAAATCGGCTCTTATGCTTAAAACTTCTACAAGCATAGATGTCATGTATGAAGACAGTTTTATGCTTCTTAGCGATGTGGATGCAGGGGTTTTGTCTCCTATAGACGGAATAGAGAAATGGCAGGATTGGGCTCAATTCTACCAGACATCCAGAAACTTCGCCACAATAAAAGGCAAAATCTATGGAGTGCCGCTATCAACCGACACAAGAGGAATTTATTATAACAAAGATTTATTCGCAAAAGCCGGAATTAAATTACCGTGGCAACCCAAAAACTGGAATGATATTATTGAAACAGCTAAAACCATCAAAGAAAAAGACTCTGGGGTTGCTCCTTTCTCCTTTGCTGTATCAGCTTCAGGCGAAGGAACATCTATGCAAACATTTGAAATGTTCCTTTACGGCACAGACAATACTCTTTATAAAGACGGTAAATGGGTAGTCACAAGCCAAGGATTTCTTGATTCTCTAAGGTTTATCAACACTATTTTTAGGGAAAAACTCGGCCCTTCTCCATCATTGGTATTTACTCCTCAGTATGGTGCCAACATTGCTATGACAGTTATGCCACACAATAAAGCTGCAATGGTTCTCGATGGTTGCTGGCTAACCGGAGTCTGGAAAGGAGCTTTAGCCAAAACTCTTAGCGACTATGATTTCGCTGCTATGCCGACACAATTTGGTCAAGGGCAGGGTTTTACCACAATGGTAGGCGGATTCTTTCTTTCAATTCCTACTAATTCGAAACAGAAAGAGCTAGGACTTGAATTCATAAAGTTTGCTTTAAACAAGGAAAACGAACTCAAGTACTCATTAATGGTTGGCAATCTCTGCACAAGAGAAGACGCTGTATCTGATGCCACATTTCCTGCTCATCTCAAATATCCTTCATCTTTAATCAAGTACGGCTATTACAGACCTGCAAACCAACAGTACCCGACAGTTTCGACATATATCCAGAGCGCCGTAGAATCTGTCGCTCTAGGTTCTGCTACTCCAGAACAGGCAATGAATACATACGCCGCATCAGTAATCAGATCTCTAGGCAAGAACAGTGTGATTGAGCTTCCTGTCAACAACCAAAAATAACTTAATATTCAATTCAGCAAGGTAAACATTATGACTAACTTCAAGTGGTGGCAGACGGGCATTATCTATCAGATATATCCTAGGTCTTATCAGGATTCTAATAATGACGGCATCGGAGACATCCCGGGAATTATAAGCCGGCTTGATTATCTCAAGGATATTGGGATTCAGGCTATCTGGATGTCCCCTTTCTATCCATCACCTATGAAAGATTTTGGTTATGATATTTCTGACTATAACGATATTAACCCAATGTTCGGAACGATGAAGGATTTCGACAAACTGCTCGATGAAGCTCATAAGTGCAATCTTAAAATAATTATAGACCTCGTTCCTAACCACACATCAGACCAGCATAAATGGTTTCTTGAAAGCAAAAAATCCAAGGACAATCCTTACAGAGACTACTATATCTGGAAAGATCCGAAAAAGAACGGCAAAGCACCCAATAATTGGCTTAGCTATTTCGGTGGTTCTGCGTGGGAATTCGACGAAATAACAGGGCAATATTATCTGCACCAGTTCGTAAAAGAACAGCCTGACCTTAACTATCAGAATCCTAAAGTGCTTAAGGAAATGCTTGGAGTCATAGACTTCTGGCTTGCAAAAGGCGTGGATGGATTCAGAGTCGATGTTATCTGTAATATGTGGAAACACCCTGAATTTCCGAACAACCCGAAGAACCCCAAATGGACAAAGAAATCGCCTCCTTTTGAAAAATTCCTGATGAAATACACTGTCAACCAGCCTGAAGTTCACACAATCGTCAAGAAGATGCGTAAAGTTCTCGACAAATATAAAGACAGAGTACTCATCGGCGAAACATATCTTCCTTATGAACAGCTCCTTGAGTTTTACGGCAAGAATAACGACGAGTGCCATCTCCCATTTAACTTCCATCTGCTCGGGGTTAAGTGGAATGCGCCTATCATCAAAAAGAAAGTCAATGATTATGAAAAGATACTTCCTGAAGACTGCTGGCCTAGTTATGTGCTTGGAAACCACGACCAGAAGAGAATCGCTTCCAAGATCGGAAGCGAAAAACAATCTAGAATTGCCAATATGCTACTTCTTACTCTCCGCGGCTCGCCTACAGTATATTATGGCGAAGAGATATGTATGAAGAATGTAAAGATACCCAAAAACATGATCCAGGATCCGCCGGCGCTCAATCAGCCTGAAGTCGCCGATATTGTAGGCAGAGACCCGGAAAGAACACCGATGCAGTGGGATGATTCGCCAAACTCCGGATTTTCTTCTGACGGAGTTCAGACCTGGCTTCCTGTAGCTAAAGACTTCAAGACTAACAATGTCAAATCCCAGCTCAAAGAGAAAGATTCTATGCTTGCGCTCTTCAAATCATTAACTAAACTGCGTTTGGATCTCTCCTGCCTCAATTCAGGCAAGTACAAATACATCCCGACTGCTCAAAAGGATATTTTTGCCTATCTGAGATATGATGATAAAATGACCGTTCTAGTCATCCTTAATTTCAGTTCAAAATCCTACAAGCTTGACCTATCGAAGAAATTGCCTAAAAAAAGAGCAGACCTGCTCCTTGCTACAGACATGGATAAGAACCACGAAACAGACCTCCGGGCTCTCAAAATTAAAGCAAATCTTGGACTGATAATGGAACTTAAATAAGAGGAATACTTATGACTCAATTCAAATGGTGGCAAACAGGCATTATTTACCAGATATATCCGCGCTCTTTCAAGGATTCAAATAATGACGGAATCGGAGATATTCCTGGCATTATAAGCAAGCTAGATTATCTAAAAAAACTTGGCATTAAGGGGATATGGATTTCTCCGTTCTATCCTTCCCCGATGAAGGACTTTGGATATGACATCTCCGATTACAAGGATGTAAATCCTATATTCGGAACAATGGAGGACTTTGATAAACTTTTAGAGGAAACACATAAAAGAGATCTGAAAATCTTAATAGACTTAGTCCCAAACCACACTTCAGACGAACACAAATGGTTTATTGAAAGCAAAAAATCAAAGGATAACCCCTATAGGAATTACTACATCTGGAAAGATCCCAAACCAAATGGAGATCCGCCTAACAACTGGTTAAGCTGGTTCGGTGGCTCTGCATGGGAATATGACAAAAAAACTAAACAATTCTATTTTCATCACTTCCTCAAAGAACAACCCGAACTCAACTACGCCAATCCGAAAGTACTCGACGCAATACTTGATGTAATAGATTTCTGGCTAAAAAAAGGCGTGGACGGCTTCAGAATGGATGTCATCTGCAATATGTGGAAACATCAGGATTTCCCTGACAATCCCCTTAATCCAAACTGGGATGGAAAGCTTCCTTTCGACAAATACATCCACCCATACACCTCCAATCAGCCGGAAGTCCATAGACTAATTAAAGCTATGAGGAAAGTAGTAGATAAGTATCCAGATAGGGTAATCATAGGCGAAACATATCTTCCGTATAATGATCTTCTTAAATATTACGGCGATAATGACGAGTGCCATCTCCCATATAATTTTCATCTTCTAGGTTCGCCCTGGAAAGCATCTGTCATCAAGAAAAAAGTAAATGACTATGAAAAGATTCTTCCTGAAAATTGCTGGCCTAGCTATGTGCTTGGAAACCATGACCAGAAAAGAATAGCATCAAAGATAGGAAGCGAAAAACAATCAAGAATAGCTAATATGCTTCTGCTGACTCTTCGCGGCTCTCCTACAGTATATTATGGCGAAGAGATATGTATGAAGAATGTAAAGATACCTAAAAACATGATCCAGGATCCGCCGGCACTCAATCAGCCCGAAGTCGCCGACATTGTAGGCAGAGACCCGGAAAGAACACCAATGCAGTGGGATAACTCCCCGAACGCAGGTTTTTCGGCAAAAGGTGTTAAACCCTGGCTGCCTTTGGCTAAAGACTTTAAAACAAATAATGTTGGGATTCAAAAGGCCCAAAAGGATTCAATGCTTGCATTGTTTAAGTCATTAACTAAACTGCGCTCCGAAATATCCTGCCTCAACTCAGGCAAGTACAAATACATTCCTACTGCACAAAAAGAGATCTTTGCCTATCTGAGATATGATAACAAAATGACCGCTCTGGTCATCCTCAATTTCAGTTCAAAGTCATTCAAACTCGATCTCTCAAAGAAGCTTCCTAATAAAGGAGCAAACCTGCTCCTGGCTACAGACATGCTCAAAGATCACAGCACAGACCTTGCGGCGTTAAAGGTAAAGGCAAACCTCGGACTGATTCTGGAACTGCACTGAAAGAATTTATGATTTCGGATTGAATACAACAGGACTCATTAGGCCTTTATGACAGTCTTTGAGTCCTTTGTTATTTATTTGTTTGAACCCTGGGTAATTCCTTCAACAATATGCTTTTGAGCAAAGAAGTAGAAGATGATTACAGGTATAATTGCAAGAAGCAGTCCGGCCATGGCCAGATGCCATTGCTTTGAATATCCGCCGAAGAAAAAGAACATTTTAAGTGGGATAGTCTGAAGACCTTTCTCATTTATCATCAACTGAGGAAGAAGGAAGTCGTTCCAGATAGCAATCACATTAAGCGCCGCAACAGTGATATGGATAGGTTTCAAAGTAGGAAATACAATCTTCCAGAAAACTTGCCATGGAGAGCATCCATCCACAATTGCCGCTTCTTCAATAGAAATCGGCAAACCTTTTATAAACCCGTGATATAAAAACACCGAAAGACTGGAGGAAAATCCCAGATACATAAATACCAGTCCGCCTCTGTTCTGTAGATCCAGCTTTCCGGCGATCGCCACAAGCGGAAGCATGACAGCCTGAAATGGAATGAGCATGGCAGCAATAAGCATGAAAAATATGAAGGTGCTTATTTTAGACTTTATTCTAACAAGCATCCATGCGGCCATAGAGGTAAAAATAATTATTATGATTACAGACGCAATAGTTACTACAAGAGAATTGAATAGTGAAGAGCCGAAGGCACCGATAATGCTTAAAGTTTGATCATCGCAAAAAAATGAAAGTTTTTCTGAAGCAATTTTAAAATTATCAAAAGTCCATATCGTCGGCAGGCCGAGAGTATTTTCAAGGATTTCTCTTTTTGTTTTAAAAGAATTGACGAACAGGATATAAAACGGCGATAAGTAAATCAAAGAAACCAAAGCCCCGACAATATAGAAAATTATTTTTGTTAAATTTTTCTTTTTCATTACATCTCCACTTCTCTTCTTTTAGCAAAAAACACCTGCACCAATGTTATAATAGCTACGATAATAAAAAATATGACTGCCTTAGCCTGCGCTTCGCCGAATTTCGAAAAAGTAAAGGCTGTCTTGTAAATGTTAAGAGCTAACATTTCTGTAGAATTTCCCGGACCGCCGTTTGTCAGCGCCAGGTTCTGGTCAAAAAGTTTAAAAGAGTTAGCCAGAGTAAGAAAAACACTTATTGTAACAGCCGGCATAACCATCGGTATTGTTATATGCAATGTCCGCCTCCAGGCGCTTGCTCCATCTATCTGAGCCGCTTCAATGAGCTCTTTAGGGATATTCTGCAAGGCAGCTATGTAGATAATCATCATATACCCGGCCATCTGCCAGATTAAAATTATTACTAAGCCCCAAAAACCTGTACTTTCATTCGATAGCCATCCTTGAAAGAAAGGCAGGTTATAGTTGTCTCCGATCGCCTCAAAAACGCCTATAAAAATAAACTGCCAGATGAATCCCAGAATAAGCCCTCCAATCAGGTTAGGCATAAAAAATATAGTTCTCATCGCATTGGAGAACTTTAGTTTTCTGGTTACCAGAAGAGCCAATGAAAATCCGATGGCATTAACCAAAATAATTGACGCGACAGTATATGTAGTAGTGAACCAGAAAGCATTCCTGAATCCTGGATCCTTAATTGCAAGCATGTAATTTTTTAGCCCTGAAAAGTCGGGAATAATATCCATTCTTCCGTTCCATTCCGTAAAAGAATAGCATATTCCCGATATCAGAGGAATTATTACTGTTATTGCAAAAGCCAACAATACCGGCGAAACAAAAAGCCAATACCATTTTTTGCTGTATTTCATTATAGTTATTTCGCCTGAACTTTAATTACTTTCTAGAGTCTGCCCAAGATTTTTTGTCGTGTGCAACAAGCTTATCCCAGGTAATCTTGCCGTCGATGTAGTTCTGGAGGTCCACGCCGATAATTTCCATTCCCCAGCCTGTAGGATATCCCATGAATACCCATGAAATAGTTTTCCCGGCTTTTACAAATTCCATTATGCTCTTTGCTAATGGATCTTTAGGCTGAAGACTTTCAGAATCGTATCCTTTGAATGGAGGGATAAAACCAAATTTGTTGACTATTGCATCCTTTCCTTTGTCAGATGAATACATCCAGTTCAAAAAGGCTTTTGAGGCATCCTGAGTTTTCTGGTTTTTTGAAGCATTTACTGTCCAGTACATCGGAGTACCTACAGGAATGCAGTCTTCTTTCCCGCCAACTATCGGCATAGGAAGGAAAGCGATTCTAGTTGCAAGATCAGGATTAACGCCTTTGATTGCGCCCAGCGTCCAATTCCCCTGTTGCATAATAGCGACTTTTTCGAGTGAAAAGAGTTGTTCGACCTGAGTAGAATAGTCAACAGAGTTTACAGGTTTCTTTGCATACTTAATCTGGAGGTCAAAAAGTTTTTTCATCCCATCGGAATATTTAAAAGCGACAGTCTTAGCATTGTATGCATCGAACACATTTGCGAACTCATTGGCCAACCCTACATTTGAGAAATGCAGTCCCAATACCCAGGTTTCTTTGCCCGGAACCGCAAATACAGCTTTCAGTCCCAGTTCCGATTTTTTAGAATCAAGAATCTTAACTGCTGCTTCGAGCTTATCAAAACTATTTATATCCGCCGCGTTAATTCCTGCTTTTTCGAATATTGCCTTATTGTACATAAAACCGTATCCTTCCTGATCGAAAGGTATCCCGTAAACTTTCCCGTCCAAGGTTACTCCTGACAGAGTTCCTGGAAACGCATCTTTCATAACCGGAACACCAGAGAGGTCGGCTAATTTATCCTTCCAGTCAGAAACATCCTGAGGTCCGCCTACATTAAATATCTCTGGCTCGTTTCCCGAAGCCATTTTAGCTCTTAATGCTGCTCCGTAATCTGATCCTCCTCCAACTGTTTCTATATTGATCTGGACACCAGGGTTCTCTTTCATGTATTCATTTGCCAGATCATTAAAAGCGTCTGCTATTTCGACTTTAAACTGAAAAATGTTTATATTTGCTTTTTCCGCTTTCGCTTCGACCCCAAATAATAGAGCCGCGCTTAGTATTGATGCCCCAAAAACTGTTAATTTCTTCATGAACTCCTCCCTTTAATTTTCATATGTTATTTGATCTTTTTTCTAAATAGAAGTTATAGGCTGTTAATAAAATGAAGCCACAATGACACAAGCCTTCTCCGATTTTACTTGAGTAGTTTTATTTAGCAATACTAATCAAAACATTTTTTATGGCAATATCCAAGAAAAAAACTAAAATGACTGCAAAACTTAAACTTAAACTTAACTTATAAACATAATATGAATCTGACCGCCCAATTCCTTGCTGAAACAGCTAATGGCAGATGGATCAATCTTGATAACGATAAAATAACTATTTCATCTGTATTTACCGATACGCGTGAGAAATCACTAAATGGTCTTTTCGTCGCGCTTGTAGGAGAAAACTTCGATGCGCACAATTTGCTTGAAGATGCCGCAAAATCAGGTGCAATTGCTCTCTGCGTTGAAGAAGGCAGGTATAAACCTGCCCTTAATAAACAAAAACTCCCTGCCCTGCTCGTTAAGGATACACTTAAAGCGCTTCAGGATATCTCGAAAGCTTACAGACAATCGCTTACTGGGCTAACTTTGATTGGAGTTACAGGGAGCAATGGAAAAACCAGCACCAAAGAGATATTAAGTCAGGTACTTGCTCAGGAGTTTGGAGAAGATGCTGTTTATGCCACTAAAGCTAACACCAATAACCACATCGGCGTCCCTCTTAATATCCTTAAACTCACTCCTGATCATCGTTACGCAGTCATCGAACTAGGTACAAACCATCCCGGTGAAATATATACTCTAGCAGATATAGCTCGCCCTGATATCGCTATAATCACATCCATAGGGGCCTCTCATCTGGAATTTTTCAAAAGCGTCTATGGCGTTGCCGAAGAAAAAGCAACAATTTTCAACTATTTCGACGCGTCACAAGAATCAAAAAATCTTGCCGTTATCCCCGACGAACTCCTTAAATGCAAAGTTATTAGAGAAAAACTCTACAATCAAAACTTCATGACTTTCGCTGAAGAAGGTCATGGCAAACCCAGCATCTCATACAAAGAGCTTTCTTCATCCATTGAAGGATCATCGTTTAATCTCTCATGGCAGAACCAGGCAATATCTGAAACCATCCGCTGGACTGTCCATGGCAAACACCAGATGGGTAATGGAGCCATTGCCGCGCTTGTCGCCGCTCATCTTGGAATCACTTCTTCAAATATCGCAAAACATCTAGGAAACTGCCATCTGACAGGAATGAGGATGAAGATCAGAAAGTCCGGCTATACAACAATTATCAATGATGCCTACAACGCTAATCCGACAAGCGCCAAAGCTGGACTCGTGTGGCTTAGCGGTGTCCTTTCTAAAGAATCTCCCGAGAGAAACTTCATAGTTATAGGTGATATGTTAGAGCTTGGAGAGGCAGGCTCTGCCCTTCACAAGGATGTGTTGCAAACATACTTATCCCTTATGTCTGATTGCACACTCATATTGGTCGGTACGATTATGGCAGAAGCAATTAAATCTCTGCATGTCAGAAAAGCCTTACTTTTCCAGAATTCAGATCTTGCTGCTGAATATATCAGAGAAAATATCAAAGATATTGATACAATCTATCTAAAAGGTTCAAGAGGCACAAAACTAGAAAAAATAGACCAGGTGTTTCCTTAATTATGAATATCGTCGTCTGCATAAAACAAGTTCCAAACTCCAGTGAAGTTGAGATTGATCCTAAAACCGGCACACTCAAAAGAGATGGCGTTGAGGCCAAAATCAATCCATACGATCTATATGCCATCGAAACAGCAATGATTATTAAAGAAAAAACCTCAGCGAAAGTTACTGCCATCACAATGGGGCCTCCGCAGGCAAAAGAGATACTCAAAGAAGCCATGATGATGGGCATTGACGATGTTGTGATTCTCTCAGACAGAAAGTTTGCGGGTGCCGATGTGTTAGCAACCGCTTACGCTTTATCTCAGGGCATCACTAAATTAGATTCGCCTGATATTATTATCTGCGGCAAACAAACTACTGATGGGGATACAGCGCAAATAGGTCCGGAAGTTGCCGCATTTCTCAATATTCCTCATGCCGCGTATGTGTCTCAAATCATAGATGTAAAAGATAAATCAATCACTGTCGAGTGCGACATGGATGAAACCATCCAGACTTACGAAATAGAACTCCCATGCCTGATTACTGTCGGAGTAGAAATAGGACAGCCTAGACTCCCGTCTTTCCGCCTCAAAATAAAAACAAAAGATAAAAATATCGATACATTCACAATGAATGACTTCCCTGATAAAAATGAGAATAATTACGGTCTGAATGGCTCCCCAACTCAGGTTATAAAGATTTTCCCGCCGGAAGTCAGAAGCGAAAGGGAAACCTGGGAAGGAGATGCAGACACTATCACCGACAGATTAGTAACCAAACTAATAGAGTTTAAAATATTGTAAGGACTCGCCGCTATGCCAGAAATCAAGATAGACCAGTCGAAAATACTTAATATTGTAGAAGTCCAGAAACTCTGCCCTTTCGGATCCATAGAAGTAAAAGACGGCAAAGTTACCATTAACGAATCATGCAAGCTCTGCCGTATCTGCGTAATAAAAGGTCCCAAAGGCGCATTCGAACTTGTTGAAACCAAAAAAAGCAAGATAGATAAAGAAAACTGGAAAGGCATTGCTGTTTATGTGGATCATTTCAAAGGACGCATCCATCCCGTCACTTTCGAACTCATCGGCAAAGCCAGAGAGATGGCCCAGAAAGCAAACTTTCCTGTCTATGCTTTTATCTGCGGTCACAATATCCAGAAGAGCGCTGAAACACTGCTTTCATGGGGTGTGGACAAAGTTTATTGTTATGATTACAAGGAACTGGAACTTTTTAAAATCGAACCCTACGCCAATGTATTCTGCGACTTCGTTTCTAAAGTCAGACCATCTGTTGTCCTGGTCGGCGGCACTAATCTAGGAAGATCACTTGCCCCGAGAGTTGCCGCCACTATTAAGACAGGACTGACCGCAGACTGTACTCTCCTTGATATTCAGACCAATAGCGACCTCGATCAGATAAGACCGGCTTTCGGCGGAAATATCATGGCTCACATCAGGACGCCCGAACACCGCCCGCAATTCGCTACGGTTAGATATAAAGTCTTCCCGACTCCTGAAAAACTAAAGAAAGACGGCGCTCAAGTCATCTCCTGCTCAATACAAAGAGATAAGTTAATCTCAAAAATAAATATCATCTCCATCAAGCAAAAACCCAAAACTCTTAATATCGAAGAAGCTGAAATCATCATAGCCGTCGGGCGAGGTTTTAAGAAGAAAGAAGATATTGCCATGGCAAGTGAACTTGCAGAACTCCTCGGAGGGCATGTAGCGTCTTCCAGGCCTTTAATAGAGTCTGGATGGATCGACCCTCATAAGCAGATCGGGCTAAGCGGCAGGACAGTAAAACCAAAACTCATCATCACATGCGGCATCTCAGGTTCTATCCAGTTTAGATCGGGAATGTCTAATTCAGATGTGATTGTAGCCATCAATAAAGATAGAAATGCTCCTATTTTCCAGGTAGCTCATTATGCAATAGTCGGCGATGTCTATGAAATCATTCCGAAACTCATTGAAAAGATAAAACTTCATAAAAATATGGAGGGTCATGCTCCGTCGTGACCGCTAATTATCAGGATATAATTATGAACTATAAAAAGATAACTCAAGAAGATATTGAATTTCTAAAACAACTCCTTGGCAATGAAAGAGTTTATGTAGGCGAATCTATCAATGAAGATTTCAGCCATGACGAGCTTATCGGGGAAAAACACTTTCCCGAAGTCTTAATAGAGGTCTTATCCACGAAAGAAGTCTCTGAAGTCATGAAATATGCCAATAAGAATAACATACCAGTCACTCCCAGAGGACAGGGAACTGGACTGGTTGGTTCAGGCGTTGCCATCTATGGCGGCATCATGATGAACCTTAGCAAAATGAATAAGATTCTGGAACTCGATGAGAACAACCTTACTCTCACTGTTGAACCCGGTGTCCTTCTCATGGATGTAATAAGTTTTCTTGATGGAAGCGGTCTCTTCTATTCACCTGAACCTGGCGAAAAAAGCGCCACTATCGGAGGGAATATCAGCACAAATGCCGGCGGCATGAAAGCCATGAAATACGGTGCCACACGCGACAACATTCTCGGACTTGAAATAGTTTATCCCGATGGAATAATTGATGATATAGGCGGAAAAATCGTTAAGACGAGTTCAGGATATAATCTCATGCACTTGATTATTGGTTCGGAAGGAACCCTTGTCGTCGTAACAAAAGCCATCCTAAAACTTCTTCCAGTTCCCAAGTACAATATCAGTTTGCTAGTCCCATTCCCTACTCTTGATAAAGCAATTGAAGCCGTCCCTCTTATCCTCAAGTCCAAAGTCATTCCGACAGCTCTGGAATTCATGGAAAGAGATGTAATTCTCTGCGCTGAAGAATACATCGGAAAAAAACTCCCACACAATACTGCCGATGCTTATTTGCTTCTGACATTCGATGGAAACACCAAAGTCGAAATTGAAACAGCCTACGAGAAAGTCGCTCACACCTGTCTTGATGCCGGAGCCATAGATGTCCTCATCTCCAATACTCCCGAACGAAATAAAGCAATCTGGTCAGCCAGAGGAACTTTTCTCGAAGCAATCAAAGGATCAACCACCGAGATGGATGAATGCGATGTGGTTGTACCACGAAACATGATTGCCGAGTTTGTTCACTTTGCCAACTCTCTCCAAAAAAAATATGATATCCGAATAAAGAGTTTCGGCCATGCCGGAGACGGCAATTTGCATATCTATTTGCTTAAAGATCAAATGGAAGAATCAGTATGGCACAAGAAGGCGAAAGCTATCTTTGACGAGCTATATGAAAAATCAAGAAGAATCGGTGGGCACATCTCAGGCGAACACGGCATAGGCTATGCTAAAAAAGAGTTTCTGAAGAATAATATCCATCCAAGAAACATTGAAATCTTCCGCGGCATCAAAGCTGTTTTCGACCCGAACAATATCCTCAACCCAGGCAAGATAGTGTAAGTGAATTAACGAATTGGAGTGACGAACTTTGTTTCGTCCGCAAATTTACGGTCTTGACGAAGCAAGACCCTCCACATGCTTTTGTATTTCTTAATTCACCAGCATTGATTAACTTTTAGTTTGGAGGGTTTTTATTTCGTTATTGGGTATTCAAAAAGGCTAATCTTCTATAAGATTTACTTCAATATCCATCGAACTGTAATTTACAGACGGTCCAAAATTTGTATAAACTGCGACATCTGTGGCATCACGCCCGTAAGCAGTGATTACCCGTCCCCCCTGAGGCGCAGGAAGAATTGGGTCAAAAGTGTACCATCGGCCTCCAATATATGCCTCAAACCAGGCATGAAGATCCATAGGTTCCAATTTATAAAGGTAACCTACAGTAATCCTCGCCGGAATATTTATTCCTCTGCATAGCGCGATACAAAGATGTGCAAGGTCACGACAAACCCCATAGCCCTGATCTTTTACTTCCACTGCACTCATTGGGAAGTAGCTTGAACCAGGCGAATAATTTATAGAATTTCGCACCCATTCATGAATGCGTAAAACCTGACTGTACCCATGCGATGCTTCCCCCCACAATATCTTCGGCAAGCTCTCCTAACCTGTCTGACTCACAATACCGGCTTGGCAGCAGAAAAGGTATCACGCTGTCCGGCAGATTCTGAATCTTTTCAAATGGAGCATCTAGCGATATATCCACATTATCAGGAGTCATTACATCAACATTAGATGATATGCTGAATTTCCCTTTTGGAGCAGTAAGGCGCTGGCACCGATTACCAAATCCATCTGTATATTCAAGTATCTTCTTGCGTGGCTGTAATACAAGTTCTTCACGCCTGAGTATCTGGCATAAATCATTTCTGGGACGCAGAATAAATATAAAAGGTGTCGGCGCACTCAGTTCAAATTTTAGTATAGATGATACATTCAACCACATAGAATTTAGTTCCTTTAGTAAAGATTGTGCAAAACTTCTCGGGCTGAACCAAGAATTGCCATAAATGACTTGCTGGGATTTTATTTGGTTTCTAAACCAATGCCGCTAGCGCCGAATATTTAATTAATCATACGGCAAGAACTCATAAACACAGCATTAGGAATTCTTATATTGTTGAGGTATTTGCAAAACTATTTTTCTGGAATCTTAAAGAAATATCAGTTTCTCTTGTTGCACTGCAAAATTTTGAGATATGCTTTCATCTATAAAATAGAATACTTATTAAATGATATACCTATCTTTCCAAGGAGAGGATTTTGCTTAACTGATACTCTACAAAATTTAATTCATAAACCCCAAATAAAGGAAAAAGGAATGAAAAAAAACACCTTCCTATTAGTTTCAATAATGGCTTTTGTAATGCTTTTCTGCGGTCAGTTTTTCGCCCACTGCCAAATTCCGTGCGGGATATATGACGATGAAACTCAATTCACACTGATGCTTGAGGATGTCACAACTATTGAAAAATCCATGACTCAGATCACAAGCCTCAGCAAGGAACAAAGCCCAAACTATAACCAGATCGTCAGATGGGTGGACAACAAGGAAACTCATGCGGACAAACTTGCCGAAATAATAACTTTCTACTTTATGACACAGAGGATAAAACCTATTACAGATACGAGTTCTCCTGATTATGCCAAGTATAATAGAGAGCTTGATCTCCTTCATCAGATGCTGATACTTACCATGAAAACCAAACAGACCACAGACTTGCAGAACTGTTCTGACTTACGCAAACTCATCACTGAATTCAAAACCACTTACACTCAGCACTAGAGTCTGCCTGTACTACAATTCCCCGTATCACGGGCATCTTGCCCGTGTTTCCTCTTCTTTTAAGCTAGTTTCACTAAAAACATTGTTCATGCATTGCGCATTCATAATTCATGCAATAATATTTCTTTATCGAAATATCACTAACTATAATTGAGGCAATTTATGGCAACACTGCAAGTTAGAGCTATTGATGATAGGCTCTATAGCATACTCGGCAAAAAAGCAAAAATGGATAACCGCTCAATTAGCCAGGAAGTTATAGTCATTCTAAAAGAACATCTTTCAGAACCAAGAAGAGGTAATGCGTCCACTGCCACTGATAAATTTTTAGATATGTGCGGAACATGGAAAGATGAGCGTTCTGCAGAGGAAATCATAGCCGATATAAGACAGAACCGAACAAATTCTGATAGATTCAAAGGAGATATTTTTTAATGTATCTTCTCGACACAGACATCATAATTTACTCTTTAAAAGGCGACAGAAATGTTATTGAAAACTTACTCGCTTTTAGAGAACAGCCGAAAACAATCTCTGTAATAACTTATGGAGAACTAATCTTTGGCGCGCAAAAATCAAAACATAAAATTTCCAATCTCGCCAAAATACATAATCTAAAAGAAACATTCCCAATAATTGACATTACCCCATCAATAATGGATACATTCGGCGCATTGAAAGCAGACCTTCAAAAGAGTGGAAATACTATTGATGATTTCGATTTACTCATAGCTTCAACTTCCATTACCCACGGTTATACACTCGTTACAAATAATGAACAGCATTTCAAACGAATCCCCTGATTGGAAATTGTTAACTGGAAACTTCTATAATTTACAAAAGATATTTCACTAATTCACGGACAATATGCCCGTGGTACTCTTAGTGTAGCATACTCGTCTCGAGGGTTTCTAAACCACTTCGGTACGAGGCGACTTACGACGAAGGAGCAATCGAGGTAAAAAATGAGTTTCAATCCACGCTCCCCGTGTGAGGAGCGACCGAAAAGGCGCTTGTATTTGTAATAACAAGTTGTGTTTCAATCCACGCTCCCCGTGTGAGGAGCGACTTCCAGGCTCAACCGAGTATGTAGGTGATATAATGTTTCAATCCACGCTCCCCGTGTGAGGAGCGACTTAACAACGCCGACAATAGCAGCAAAAAGACTTGGTTTCAATCCACGCTCCCCGTGTGAGGAGCGACTAGACCCCTTGACCAATACAAATACGATAATAGGTTTCAATCCACGCTCCCCGTGTGAGGAGCGACAAAAACCTTTACAAAAGTGACAACTCAAAAAGCTGTTTCAATCCACGCTCCCCGTGTGAGGAGCGACTTTGAAGCTACTACAATTTCCTCTAGGGTAGAAGGTTTCAATCCACGCTCCCCGTGTGAGGAGCGACTAAGGATACTGCCAAAGCTTGCATAGGATTATATGTTTCAATCCACGCTCCCCGTGTGAGGAGCGACAAAAACTTTGCGTTGATTCTGTTTTAGCAGATACGTTTCAATCCACGCTCCCCGTGTGAGGAGCGACGATTGTCCAAATGTCTCAAATTATGTTTTTACTGGTTTCAATCCACGCTCCCCGTGTGAGGAGCGACTAAAAATCTCCTAGAATCCATTTTTTATCTGGATTTGTTTCAATCCACGCTCCCCGTGTGAGGAGCGACCTCAATTTCTGGAACAAAACTTAAAACTGTTTTGTTTCAATCCACGCTCCCCGTGTGAGGAGCGACGTTTTGACATGGTTGACTAATTCGGA
>Ga0194039_1000521_pt1 | contig 23052 bp, 8 predicted proteins | sample JunL228m_MetaG_FD_148679 | JGI IMG/M metagenome (GOLD analysis project Ga0194039, IMG submission 148679) | Anoxic zone freshwater microbial communities from boreal shield lake in IISD Experimental Lakes Area, Ontario, Canada - Jun2016-L227-8m | ecosystem: Environmental > Aquatic > Freshwater >... | reverse complement strand
GACACACACAGATGATGATGGCAAGCTCGTCTGAACTCTCGCAAATGGTCAAAACCGAAGCCATTGAAGTCGAGCAGAGAACAACCCTTATTGTTTCCTCCTCGATTCTGGTGCTCATGGTATTCGTCCTGCTCAATTACCTTCTCATCAACCGTTCTGTGCTCAGGTCCATTTCTGCGCTTGGTAAGGGAGCTGGACGTATCGGATCGGGTGATCTGGATACAAAAATTGAGAATGTGAGCAATGATGAACTTGGCGACCTTTCGGTAGCAATCACGGACATGGCTTCTAATTTAAAGACAGTCCTTACGTCCAAATCAGAGCTCGAAAAGGAGGTTGCAGAACGCAAGCAGGCTGAGTTGGCACTCTATTCAGTCAATGAGGAGCTCACTGCAATTGAAGAGGAACTCCGTACCAATTTAGATGAACTGACCCTGCAGGAGCAGGTAGCCCGCGAGAGCGAGGGGGTATTACGAAGCATTCTTGACTCAACTCCCGCAGGAGTTGGACTTCTTGTCAACCAGGTGCTTCAGAAAGTGAATCATTCGCTCTGCAAATTAACCGGGTATTCCGAGGAAGAGATAATTGGGCAGAGCTCACGAATGCTTTACCCGGACAACGATGAGTATCTCCGTGTGGGTCGGGAATTATACGAACAGATGGAGAGGTACGGATTAGGCACCGTGGAAGCCAGGCTCATGAAGAAAGACGGTGCGATTATCATTGTAATGCTGAGTATGTGTCCGTTTGACCCCCAAAATTTAACAGTTGGAGTCACTGCAACAGCCCTGGACATCACCGATCGCAAGCGGGATGAGGACGCACTCCGCCAGGCAAATAAAAAGCTCAACCTCCTCTCCGGCTTAACCCGGCATGACATTACCAACCAGCTGCTCGTTCTGAATGGATTCCTGACGTTATTGCAAAAAAAAGCCACGGACCCGGCATTTCAAGACTTTTTCACCAGGATAACAAATGCAAGCTCCCGGATCTCCGCCATGATCCAGTTCACCAAAGAATACGAACAGATCGGTGTCCATGCACCCACATGGCAGGACTGCCGCACACTCGTAGATACTGCGGCAAAACAAGCACCGCTCGGAATGGTCATGGTAGAAAATGATCTCCCTGCCGATATGACGGTGTTCGCCGACCAGCTTATCACCAAGGTTTTTTACAACCTGATGGATAACGCCGGGCGGTATGGAGGGAAGATCACGACCATCCGGTTCTCTGCCCTGAAATCTGGTGATGACCATCTTATCTTGTGCGAAGATGATGGCGTTGGTATCCCTGCTGATGAGAAGGAGAAGATCTTCGAACGCGGGTTTGGAAAAAACACCGGGCTTGGTTTGGCCTTATCAAGGGAGATTCTTTCGATAACCGGCATCACGATTACAGAGACCGGTGAGCCGGGTAAAGGGGCACGGTTCGAGATGATCGTGCCAGATGGGATGTGGCGAATGGCATTGAAGGGGGCATAATGGCAGACAAACTCCGGGTCCTCTATGTTGATGACGAACCCGACCTGCTCAGTATCGGCAAATTGTTCCTGGAACAATCCGGAGATTTCGTTGTAACGACGGCAATTGGTGCACCCGAAGCGCTCCAGGTGCTCGAAAAGGAAAAATTCGATGCCATCATCTCCGATTATCAGATGCCAGGGATGGACGGCCTCCAGTTCCTTGTTGAGGTGCGGACACGCTTTGGACCGACCCCGTTCATCTTGTTTACCGGCAGGGGCAGGGAAGAAGTAGTCATCCAGGCGATCAACAGCGGCGTGGACTTCTATCTCCAGAAAGGCGGCGATCACAGGGCACAGTTTGCCGAACTGGTCCACAAGGTCAAGTCAGCAGCATCCAGCAAAAAGGCGGATGATGCGCTCCGGAAGAGCGAGGAACAGTTCCGTTCTCTTGCCGAAAGCACACCTGATTATATCATGCGGTATGACCGGCAGTGTCGTCATACCTACATGAACCCGGCGGCACTCCGGGTTGCCGGACTCACCGAAGAGCAGATAATAGGCAAAACCCACCGGGAAAGTGGGTTTGATGAGGTCCAGAGCCAGTTCTATGAAGAGAAGATCGATCAGGTCTTTGAAACGGGAAAACCCTACCAGACCCAGTTTGCATGGGACAGTATCAATGGACCCGTTGTTCTTGACTGGATGCTGACACCCGAATTTTCTGAAGCTAAAACAGTCCAATCTGTATTAGGCATATCAAGGGATATTACACAACTTAAATCGGCTGAAGAAGAACTCCGGAGAAAAAACGAAGAGCTTGAAGCATCATACGAGGAGATAGCTGCCTCGGAAGAGGAACTTCGCTCCAATATTGACGAACTTACCCGGCAGGAACAGGAACTGTGGGAATCAAAGCGGGAACTTACGGATATTATTGAGTTCCTCCCGGATGCAACGTTTGTCATTGACCGACAGGGAATTGTAATCGCATGGAATCGTGCGATGGAGGAGATGACCGGGATCAAAAAAGAGGCGATGATCGGCAGAGGTGATCACGAGTACACAATTCCTTTCTATGGCGAACGGCGGCAACAACTCCTGGACCTCATTGACCTCGCCGACGAGGAGATAAAAGCAAAATACCAGTATGTCCAGAGAAAAGGCCAGACTCTCTATGCAGAAGTCTTTACCCCCGCACTCTATGGAGGGAAAGGAGCCTACGTCTGGGCAACGGGATCACCCCTCTTCGATATTCACGGCAATCGTATCGGTGCCATTGAGTCTATTCGTGACATCACGGACCGTAAATGCACGGAGAAAAAACTAAATGAGAGCGAGGAAAAATATCGCACGATATTCGAACATGCCAGTGACGGGATCGCGATACATGATCTAACAGGACATTTCGTTGAAGTTAATGATATTTTATGCAGACGTTTTGGCTATTCCCGGGAAGAACTATTAACGATGAAGGTGGGTGATGTTGATGACCCGGTTCATGCCCGTAATGTAGAGGGACGAGTTCAGGAACTTATTCAAAATGGTCATACGGTCTTTGAAACCGTCCACATCACGCGGGATGGCCGACAGATTCCCACAGAGGCCAGTGCCGTTCTTTTCCATTTTGGTGATACGCCACTTGTAATGAGTATCGCCCGCGACATCACCGAACGCAAAGTGGCAGAAGAGGCGCTGAAACACCAGTCTGAAACGCTTTCGATCCTCAATGGTATCATCGTTACGGCAAACAAGGCAGATACCCTCCCCGGACTGCTCAGCAGTATCCTGGAGGAGTCTCTACGATTAATGGACTTTGATGCTGGTGGAGTCTACCTTGTTGACCTTGCCACACGGACTGCAGATGTCGTCCAATCAAAAAATCTCCCTCAGGAATTCCTGGTGAAAATCAAGACGATCCCTATTGATAAGAGTCCCTATGACAGGGTATTCATCCGAAAAGAAGCAATTTTCACCGAGAATTATGCAAAGATCAATCCAGACCTCTCGAAGAAATTTGGATTCCAATCTGCTGCTATTGTTCCCTTACTTGCAAAAGGGGTGGCTATCGGGGCAATGAACCTCACCAGCACAAAGCGATATATCATCTCTGAAGAAGAAAAACAGACGTTAATCTCTATCGGCAGTGAACTTGGTAGCACGCTGGAGAGGATGATTGCTGAAGAGGACGCGAAGAGAGCATCCAAAAATTTAGAGACCCTGTTCAACTCGATCGATGAGATGGTCTTTGTGCTGGACATGCGAGGCAACATACTTGTGATAAATGATACGGTTCAAAAACGGCTCTTATACACTCCAGAGGAACTTGCCGGAACGAATGTACTGCTATTGCATGTACCTGAACGGCGTGATGAAGCACTACAGATTGTCCAGGGAATGATTGCCGGGATGATAGATTCCTGTCCGGTACCCGTTGTTTCAAAAGATGGCACACGCATCGAAGTCGAAACGAAGGTTACCCGGGGATGGTGGAACAACCAGGAAGTGCTTATCGGGGTGACCAGAGATGTCACCGTGCGTAAAATAGCTGAGAAAGCATTGCGGGAGAGTGAAGAAAAATACCGCATCCTGATCGAGAACAGCCACGATATTATCTATACGCTCACGCCCGATGGGATCTTTACCTTCGTCTCCCCTGCCTGGACTGCCCTTCTCGGGCATCCTGTGAGCGAGGTGGCTGGACATCCATTCCAGCCATTTGTCCATCCGGATGATCTTCCCGGTTGTATGGCGTGGCTGCAAAAAGTGATCGAGACGGAACAACGACAGGAGGGAATCGAGTACCGTGTACGGCACATCGATGGGTCCTGGCGCTGGCACACCTCAAGTGCCGTTCCTTTACGGGACAAAGCCGGTACGATCATCGGTTTTGAAGGCACTGCCAGAGACATCACCGACCGTAAGCAGGTAGAGACAGCGCTGGAAGAGAGCGAGACACAGTACCGTGACATCATCGAGAACATCCAGGACATGGTCTACCGTGCCGATATGAACGGGAAATTCACCATGGTCAGTCCTTCGGGAGCCCGTTTGGTTGGTCTGGAATCACCGGACCAGCTTGTCGGGCGTGATGTAGCTGACAGGTACGCTGATTCTGACGATCGCAGGGCATTCCTTGAAGCCCTTAACCACAACGGATCAGTATACGGGTACCCGATTACACTGAAAGCCGTTGATGGCACAATCCGTCATGTTACTTCAAGCAGCCACTTTTTTTATGATGCAGATGGGGTTGTGCAGGGAGTGGAAGGAGTGATTCACGATGTGACCGATCTGCATAGGGCGGAAGAGGCGACCCGTCAGGCAAACAAGAAACTTACTCTACTCTCTTCCATCACCCGCCACGACATCAACAACCAGCTCACGGTGCAGATGGGATACCTTTCAATGCTGGAACAGAAACAGCCAGATCTCATTAATGCTGAGTATTTCCTGAAGGTTTCGAACGCGGCAAAGCGGATCGCCGCAATGGTCCAGTTTACCAGGGAATACGAAGAGATCGGTGTCCATGCCCCTGTCTGGCAGGACTGCCGTAGACTCGTGGACACTGCGTCAAAGCAGGCCCCGCCTGGTCAGGTGGTGGTGAAAAACGATCTCCCCGTCGGAGCAGAAGTATTCGCCGACCCGCTAGTTGTAAAAGTGTTTTATAACCTGATGGATAACGCCGGGCGATACGGCGGAAAGATCACGACCATCCGGTTCTCTGTTGAGGAATCCGGTGATGGTCATCTCATCGTGTGCGAAGACGATGGCGAGGGTATCATTGCAGCGGAGAAGGAGAAGATATTCGAACGCGGGTTTGGAAAAAACACCGGGCTTGGTTTGGCCCTTGCCCGGGAGATCCTTGACATTACCGGCATCACAATTGAAGAGACCGGCGAGCCGGGGAAGGGGGCACGGTTTGAGATGGTCGTGCCGAAAGGGGCGTGGCGGATGAACCCTGATAATGGCAATAAGCTGGGTGTTGAACCATGAAAAACTCCTGGGCATTTCTAACCACGCAAAAGGGATGGCTGCCCCTTATTCTCATTGCCGTACTGACCATCGCCATCTTTATCGTCAGCATCATCTCGCTACTCTCCGGCTGGCAGACCATATTCCAGAACCTGTTCTATTTTCCGATCATCCTCGCGTGCGTGTTTTACGTGAAGAGGGGTTTTGTCTTCTCGGTAATCCTTGCGTGTAGCTATTTTGTCCTGATGGCCGTTTTCTCAAAGGACCTGGTCGTTCTTGAGGGGGCTCTTGTACGGGTACTCATCTTCATCCTTGTCGCGGGTGTCATCACCTACCTGTCCATGATCAGGATACGGGCGGAAGAAGCGCTCAGGGAGAGCGAGGAGTTTAACCGCGGGTTGGTGGAGAATATACCAAACCTGGTCCTGGTCTATGATCAAGACCGGAAAATACGGTACGTGAACCAGACGGCGACCACGATCTTAGGGTACTCGGCGGAAGAGATGCAGGGGACTGACGTCATAACCTATGTGGTCCCGGACTATCAAGCGGAAATTGCGGCAGCCACACATGAACGGTTCTCTTCGGGAAGGGGTGAATCCCTTGAGATAAATCTCATCACAAAAACAGGGCAGAACCTGACGGTAATATCAAAAGGTACACCCCTGCACTTCCGGAATCAGCCTGCGGTCCTTGTTCTGCTCGCCGATATCTCTGACCGCAAACGTGCAGAAGAGGAACTGCGGGAAAGCGAACTGCGATACCGGCGTCTCTTTGAGAATATGCTCGAGGGGTTTGCGTACTGCAGGATGCTGTATGATGAAAAGGGGCGTCCGGCAGACTTTGTCTACCTGAATGTCAATGCTTCGTTTAACAGGATTATCGGGACAACGACTATCACCGGGAAACCCGTCACCGAGGTATTCCCGGGTATCAAAGACGCATTTCCGGAACTGTTCGAGATTTATGGACGGGTTGCGATGACAGGTGAGCCGGAATCCTTTGATCTCGATTTTAAACCGGTAGATAAGTGGTTGCATATCTCGGTATATTCCCCGCATAAAGAATACTTTGTCGCCATTTTTGACGACATTACCGAACATCGGCTGCTCGAACAGGAAATGAAGTTCCATGAAGAGGAGCTCATGCGGTTCTCGGCAGCTCTTGGGACAGCGAACAAGAAACTTACCCTGCTCTCTGGCATCACCCGGCACGATATCAATAACCAGCTTACGGTGCTCATGGGCTACCTCGAACTCCTGGAAATGGAGCAGCCAGACCCCACGTTCAGTACATACTTTAACAAAATTACCAATGCTGCTGAACGCATACAGGCAATGATCCAATTCACCAAAATTTATGAAGGTATCGGGGTCGATGCACCTGTCTGGCAGAATATTCGCACATCTTTGGACACCGTGGTAAAAGATGTGACGTTGGGTAATATCCGGCTGATAAATGATCTCCCCGATGATTTGACGGTGTTTGCAGACCAGCTGATTATCAAGGTATTCTTCAACCTGATGGACAATGCCGTGCGGTATGGCGGGAAGATCACCACCATCCGGTTCTCTGTTGAGGAACGGGAAGGGAATTTTGTCATTGTCTGTAGTGACGATGGAAATGGGATCTCAGTTGAGGAGAAGGAGAAGATCTTCGATCGGGGCTTTGGGAAGAACACGGGCCTGGGGCTCTTCCTCTCCCGTGAGATACTTGGAATATCCGGGATCGCGATCCGGGAGACCGGCGAGCCGGGTAAAGGGGCTCGGTTTGAGATGGTTGTGCCGAAGGGGATGTGGCGGATGGCAGGGAATGGGACGTAATGGCAGAAAAAATCAGCGTCCTCTATGTTGATGATGAACCGGAGCTTCTTGATATCGGCAAGCTGTTTTTAGAGGAATCCGGGGATTTTTCTGTAACGACCATAGATTCGGCAGTTGCAGCCATATCACTTATCAGCAATGAAAATTTCGATGCTATCATTTCCGATTACCAGATGCCAGGTATGGATGGCATCAAGTTCCTCATCGAGGTCCGGACGAAATTCGGACAGATCCCATTTATCCTGTTTACCGGCAAAGGCAGGGAAGAGGTTGTTATCCAGGCTATTAATAACGGTGCGGACTTTTACCTCCAGAAAGGCGGGGACCCGACTGCGCAATTCGTAGAACTGGCTCACAAGGTCAAAAAGGCAGTTAAGGAAATTCGGGCAGATGAAGCGATCCGGACATCCTATGATCGTTTTACCAAATCCGAAGCGAACCTCGGTATCCACAAGAGCGAGCTTGAGACACAGGCGGAAGAGCTCAAAAGAGCTAATCTCGAACTTGGGGAGTCACGGGACAAGTATCTCGATCTTTACGAATTCGCCCCGCTAGCCTATTTCATGCTCAGTGACAAGGCACTGATAATAAACGTAAATCTCACAGGAGCCATACTTCTTGGGTTAGAGCGGGGAAACCTGGTAAAGGTACCATTCAGTAAATTTTTGTCAGAAAAAGATGCCGATCAGTGGTACCGGTATTTCATGAATGTGCTGAAGCAGGACAACAAACAGGTCTGCACCCTCACCCTCAGACGAGTAGATGGCTCAACCTTCCCTGCACGACTGGAAAGTATCCGGCTCACCGGTGAATGCAATGTAGTATCAACAGTGCGGGTAGCAATCAGCGATATTAGTGATATCTGGACGCTGACTCAATCCCTGAAGGAAAGCGAGGAGAAGTTCCAATCGCTCTATATGCACATGATTGAGGGTGCAGCCCTGCATGAAATTATCTATAGTAACCATGGTATCCCCGAGGACTATATTATCCTTGAAACCAACCCTGCATTCGAGAAGCAGCTTGGCATCACGAGAGCTCTGGTTATCGGAAAGACGAGCAGGGAGGCATATGGTGTCGATACACCGCCGTACCTTGATATCTATGCAAAAGTGGCAATGACAGGAGAGCCGGAGGTCTTTGAGACCTATTTCTCCCCGGTGGCCAAATATTTCTCAATCTCGGTATACTGTCCGGTCAAAGGCAGGTTTGCCACAATCTTTGAAGATATCACCGAACGGAAAATGGCCGAGCGGGAGCTGCGTGAAAGCGAAGGGCTGATCAAAACAGTAGTAAGCAATCTGCACGGCGTCGTCTTCTCCGTTGATAAGGTGGGAATTTTCCTCCTATCTGACGGAAAGTCTCTTTCGTCTCTGGGACTCACACCCGGCCAGGTTGTCGGACAATCCGTATTTGATGTGTACAAAGATGTACCTGAAGTTGTTGCGGGAATGAAAACTGCATTGTCAGGGAAACTCTGGTCGGGGATTATTCATGTGCAGGACATTTTCTTCGATACATTTGTCACACCCGTTTTCGATAGTTCCGGAATGGTTTCGGGTGCTGTGGGAATCGCCACAGACATCACCGAACGACAAAAGACAGAACTGGAACTGGTATCTGCCCAGCAGAGACTGGCAGAAGTGCATCGCCTGGCACATATCGGGACCTGGGACTGGGTTATAGAAACCGATACCGTGACCTGGTCAGAGGAACTATGCCATATCTCCGGATGGGACCCGGAAAAACCGGCACCCAGTTATGCAGAACTTCCAGGTATCTATACACCTGCCAGCTGGGATATCCTGAGTGCTGCGGTTACCAGGGCTCTTTCTACCGGGGAACCCTATAACCTTGAACTGGAACTCGTCCGTCCTGATGGCAACATCCGGTGGACGAATGCATTTGGTAAAGTTCAACGTGACGGTAACGGAAATATCACGGGGCTCCATGGCTCATTACAGGACATCACTGAGCGTAAACTGGCGGAAGACGCATTGCACAATACCAATGAATATCTCCAGAACCTGCTGGACTATGCAAATGCCCCGATCATCGTGTGGGACCAGGAGTTTCTGATCACCCGGTTCAACCATGCGTTTGAGGACCTGACCCTCAGATCTGAGCAGGAAGTCATCGGGCAACGCCTTGATATCCTCTTCCCCAAAGAAAGCAGGGACTCATCACTTCTTCAGATAAAAAAGACGCTTCTGGGTGAGCAGTGGGAAACGGTTGAGATCCCGATTCTCATCAAAGATGGCAGTGTCCGGATCGTGATCTGGAATTCCGCAAACATCCTTGATTCGGATGGCAGGGTTATTTCCACAATTGCACAGGGTATTGATATTACCGAGCGCAAACGGGCAGAGGCTGCATCAACAGAATCATTTGCGACATTTCGGACCGTCATGGACAGCCTTGATGCGCTGGTGTACGTAGCAGATATGAAAACCTTCGAAATCCTGTTTGTGAACCAGTACGGCAGGAAAATCTGGGGCGATCTTACCGGGAAAATCTGCTGGGAATCACTACAGTCAGGCCAGAAAGGTCCCTGCCCATTCTGCACGAATGAAAAATTGCTGGATGAGGAAGGCCATCCTACCGGAATCATTGTATGGGAATTCCGGAACACCATTACCGGGCAGTGGTATGAATGCCATGACAGCGCGATCCAGTGGATTGATGGCAGAATTGTGCGTCTCGAGATTGCCACCGACATCACCGGGCGCAAAAGGGTACAGGAAGCGCTTGCAGAGAGCGAATCATTCAACCGTGGACTTGTGGAGAACCTGCCCGATTATATCGCCGTGTACGGGATGGATGGGAAGCTCCTCTACGTAAACCCGGCCTCTGCAAGGACGCTGGGGTATGATGCGAGTACGCTCATCGGCACGCATGTACTCTCCTATATTGCAGAGGAATACCAGGAAACAGTAATTGCTAAAATGACAGCCCGTAAGGAAGGGGATGAAGCGTCGCCATACGAGATCGAGCTGGTCACCAGGAACGGTTCCCGGAGATCGGTGATAGTGAAAGCAACCCCGATCCAATACCAGAATAATTTCGCCGTTCTCCTCCTCCTCATTGATATCACCGATCGCCAGATGGCTGAAGACGCGCTGCAAAGGAGCGAAGAGAAGTTCAGGCAATTATTCACGCAGATGCCAAGCGCAGTCGCAATCTACGAGGCTATTGATGGCGGCAATGATTTTACTTTTAAGAATTTCAATACCGCTGCAGAAAAGATCGAGGGGATCAAAAAGGAAGATCTTCTCGGTAAACGGGTTAGTGAAGTTTTTCCCGGCGTTAAAGACTTTGGTGTATTTTCAGTCTTCCAGCGTGTCTGGAAAACAGGAGAACCTGAGTTCTTCCCATCCGCAGTATACCGCGATGAGCGCGATATCGGTACATGGCGCGAGAGCTGGGTGTACAGGCTGGGAGGAGGCGAAGTCATCGCCATATACAACGACATCACCGAACGCAAGCTGGCTGAAAAAGCACTTGAGCAGGCAAACCGGAAACTCACCCTCCTCACCAGCATTACACGGCATGATATTCTTAACCAGCTCACCGTGCTGATTGGGCATCTTGAACTTCTGGAAAGAAAACAGCCCGACCCTTCGTTCACAACCTATTTCAACAAAATATCCCGGGCAGCCGATCGTATCAATGCGATGATCCGGTTCACCAAAGAATACGAACAGATCGGTGTCCATGCACCCACATGGCAGGACTGCCGCACACTCGTAGATACTGCGGCAAAACAAGCACCGCTCGGAATGGTCATGGTAGAAAATGATCTCCCTGCCGATATGACGGTGTTCGCCGACCAGCTTATCACCAAGGTTTTTTACAACCTGATGGATAACGCCGGGCGATACGGCGGGAAGATCACGACCATCCGGTTCTCTGCCCTGAAATCTGGTGATGACCCTCTTATCTTGTGCGAAGATGATGGCGTTGGTATCCCTGCTGATGAAAAGGAGAAGATCTTTGAGCGGGGATTCGGGAAGAATACCGGGCTTGGCTTAGCCTTATCAAGGGAGATTCTTTCGATAACCGGCATCACGATTACAGAGACAGGTGAGCCGGGTAAAGGGGCACGGTTCGAGATGGTCGTGCCAGATGGGATGTGGCGAATGGCAGGGAAGGGGACATAATGGCAGATAAACTCCGGGTCCTCTACGTTGATGACGAACCCGACCTGCTCAATATCGGCAAACTGTTCCTTGAGAGAGAGGGAGTGTTTGCCGTTGATACGCTGACTTCCGCAAGGGTGGCACTGGAGCAGTTGAACACAGAGCAGTATGACGTCGTCATCTCCGACTACCAGATGCCTGATATGGACGGGATCACGTTCCTCAAGATGCTCAAGGCGTCGGGGAATACCACGCCGTTCATCATCTTCACCGGGAGGGGGCGTGAAGAAGTGGTCATCGAGGCGCTCAACAGCGGTGCGGACTTTTATCTCCAGAAAGGTGGTGAGCCTGGAGCACAGTTCACGGAACTGGTCCACAAGGTCAGATCGGCAGTAACGCGGAAGCATGCGGAAGAGGAACTGGTTAAGAAAAACGAAGAACTCAATGCCAGTTATGAGCAAATCGCTGCAGGTGAAGAGGAACTCCGGGCCAATTTAGACGTACTGATATCGCAGGAACGGGCACTGCGGGAGAGCGAGGAGAAACTTGCAGCAATAGTGGCCGGTTCGCCCGTGCCCAAGTTTGTCATTGACTGTGATCATACGATCATCTACTGGAACCGGGCACTCGAGCAGACAACTGGTATCAGCGCTGCACAGGTGATCGGGACCCGTGACCAGTGGCGGGCTTTTTACCCGCAGGAACGCCCGACCATGGCGGACCTGGTCCTTGATGGTGCGTTTGTAAGGGTACAGGAATTATACGAAGGAAAATTCAGTGAATCTCCCGTGGTTACCGGTGCATTCGAGGCGACGGACTTCTTTCCGTACATGGGGGAGACGGGGACCTGGCTCCGCTTCATGGCGGCACCGATCAAAAATATTCACGGTGTCATGCTCGGGGTGGTCGAGACGCTCATCGATGTCTCTGATATCAAGCGGGCTGAAGTGGAACTGGTTAAGAAAAACGAAGAAATTAACGCCAGCTATGAGCAAATCGCTGCAGGTGAAGAGGAACTCCGGGCCAATTTAGACGAACTGGTATCGCAGGAACGGGCACTGCGGGAATCAAAAAAAGAACTTGCGGATATTATTGAATTCCTTCCTGATGCGACATTTGCCGTCAATGCAGGAGGTGTGGTGATCGCCTGGAACCATGCCATGGAGGTCCTGACTGAAGTAAAACAGGCAGATATGCTCAATAAAGGGAATTATGAGTACTCCCTTCCGATTTACCTGGAACGCCGACCGATTCTCATTGACCTTGTTTTTGGTTATGATGTGGTGGTAGCGAAAAAATATCCGGGTATAAAACGGGAAGGCAACAAGCTCATCGCCGAAGTATTCATCCCCCATTTTCACTGCGGCCGGGGTGCATACATCTGGTTTACGGCATCCCCACTCTATGATTCGCAGGGGAAGATCTCCGGCGCCATCGAATCCATCCGTGAGATCACAGAACAAAAAGAGCGGGAAGCGGCGCTGAACCAGAGGAACGAGGAACTCGGTGCAGCCTATGAGGAAATAACCGCAACCGAAGAAGAACTGCGCCAACAGGTAGATGAGATCGCTACTGCGCAGCAGGCACTGCAGGAGAGCGAGCAAAAATACCGTAATGTCGTCGAGGACCAGACTGAATTCATCTGCCGGTTCCTCCCGAACGGTACCCACATCTTTGTCAACGATGCCTATTGCCGGTATTTCGAGAAGAAAAGGGAGAAGATCATCGGGCACCGGTTCAGACCAGTAATCCATCCGGATGACTGGGAGAATGTGGCCCGGTCCATTGCTGCCCTTACTCCGGAACATCCCCTTATCACCATCGATCAACGGATCATCATGCCGGACGGCAGCATCCGGTGGCAGCGATGGGTCGACCGGGCAATCTTTGGCGAGAATGGTTGTGTTGTTGAATACCAGTCTGTCGGACGGGATTTCACTGAGCATAAAGAGATCGAAAAGGAGAGGGAGTATTATACATCGGAACTCGCAAAATACTCAACCTCACTTGATGCAGCGAATGAGAAACTCACCCTGCTCTCCAGCATTACCCGGCACGATATCAACAACCAGCTAACGGTGCTGCGGGGATATCTCAGCTTTCTGGAAGATCTGAACCCCGATCCCACATATAATGAGTATTTTTTAAAGATTTCGACCGCTGCTAAACGTATCTCCGCCATGATCCGTTTCACAAAGGAGTATGAGCAGATCGGTACCAATGCCCCTGCCTGGCAGGACCCCCATACACTCGTGAACACTGCGGCAAAACAAGCCCCACTCGGCAAGGTCCTGGTGAAAAACGATTTCCCTGCCGGAATGGAGGTGCTCGCCGACCCGCTGGTTGTCAAGGTCTTTTACAACCTGATGGATAACGCTGTCAGGTATGGTGGGAAGATCACGACGATTAGGTTCTCCGCGGAAGAAACCGGCGATGAACATCTTATTGTGTGCGAGGATGATGGCGAGGGTGTCCTTGCAGAGGAAAAGGAAAAAATCTTCGAGCGGGGGTTCGGGAAGAACACCGGGCTTGGCTTAGCCTTATCAAGGGAGATCCTTTCGATAACCGGCATCGCGATCAAAGAGACGGGCGAGCCGGGGAAGGGTGCACGGTTTGAGATGCTGGTGCCGGAGGGAGCATGGCAGATGAGAAAAGAGGTGGGGGTATGAAATGGCAGAAGAGACGGGCAGAATAATTAATAACACACAAATAAAGAAAATCAGGGCATACGGCTTCGCAACGTGCAGACAGACCGTAACTATAAATCATCACCCAAAAATATTGCAGATGATAACCCCCGGGGTGAGATGATGAAAAAAAAACAGATCATCGCCATCATTATAATTTTGATTATCCTCACCGGTGGAGGCATCTGGTACCTGCAGTCTGTGCAGCAACCATCATACAAAACCTTAAAAGATATCACGATTGGGACGGGCAAAAATGCCGCGTCCACCCTGTTAATCGTCGCAAAAGACAAGGGGTATTTCGCACAACATGGTCTGAATGTCACGTTCAGTCAACCCCCGTCAGCATCAGCCGTTATGCAAGATCTCTTAAATCGCAAAAATGATTTCGTTTTTGTAAATGAGTATGAAATATCCGACCCAAACCTGTATAACAAAAATGTGCGGGTGATCGGTACACTTTCAGAATCGGATGTAAATTTTATTGTTGCCCGCAAGGACAGGGGAATCGTTCAGGTACAGGAGCTTAAGGGGAAAAAGATCGGTGTCACAAAGGGTTCCATAAGGGAATATTTTCTGGACCGGTTTTTTGTATTAAACGGTCTCCCCCTGAGCAATGTGACCGTAATCAACCTTCAATTGGCACCATTGGTAAATGCAACGGTCAATGGAGACATCGATGCGTCATTTTCTTCTGAGCCCTATGTGTACCAGATGCGGCAGCAGATGGGAGAAAATGCGGTTGTGTGGCCGGTCAGTCTTGGGCAGCATGCACACTTTTCCCTTGTCTGCAATGAGATTACCCTGCGGGAGCACCCGGAGATCGTAGAGGCGGTGCTGGCATCGGTTCTTGAGGCAGAGACCTATGTCAACTCCCACCCGGAAGAGGCAAAAAAAGTTGTCCAGACGCTGACAAATTTTGATGATCAGTACATGGATCAAGACTGGCAGAATCATCGTTTTGCCGTTACTCTTTCCCAGTCGCTTATCACGTCAATGAAAGACGAGACCCGCTGGAGGATCCGCAGGAATATGACTAATGCAACCGATATTCCCGATTTCTCTAAATATATCGCAGCAGATACCCTGTACAAGTTGAAACCGTCAGCTGTTACTCTCATACGGTGAGGGCAGGAATGGACGTGATGCCATGAAAATTAAAACACAAGTAAGTATCAGCCTCACCATCTTTGCTATACTGGTGGTTGTGATAATTTTCTTTGCCTATTCCAGTTACAACCAGCTTCAGGATATACAAAAAAAACAGCAGATCATTGACAATATTGAACATTCCGCATTTGATCTCTATTATCTGGAAAATGATTACGTTATCAATGGCGGAACAATTCCATTTGAACACTGGAATGCAAAATATGCTGCTTTGACAGGACAACTTCAGGCATTGACATTGACCGATCACTCCCAGAAGGCCGTACTTAATCAAATGTCCGACAGCCAGAAGGAGCTGAACGAATCCTTTTCCAATCTGGTTGCAGTAACCAGCGGAGAGCAGGGAACAGGATCAAGTGGAGTCAGCCAGGAATTAAAAGAATTTACTGCGAGCACACTGGAAGGACAGACGCAGATGTTGATGTCCCGGTCGTCTGAACTCTCTCAACTGGTGAAAGCCGAATCTCATGATGTCGAACAGAGGACGGTCCTGCTTATTTCATTCTCTATAGCAGTGCTCATCCTGTTTGTCCTGCTCAATTATCTCCTCATCAATCGTTCTGTGCTCAAGTCCATTTCTGCGCTCCAGAAAGGAGCTGAACGTATTGGATCGGGCGATCTGGATACAAAAATTGAGACCATCAGCAACGATGAACTGGGTTACCTGTCCCATGAGTTCAACGACATGACTGCCAGTCTTAAAAATACACGTACTTTACTGCTCACTTCAAACTCCGAACTGGAACAGGAAAATGCCAAACGTAAACTGACTGAATCTGATCTTGAAAGAAAGAACCTCGAGCTGGAGTCATCCAACGAACAGCTGGCAGCAGCCGAGGAAGAACTCAAAGGGCAGTTCGATGCACTCGCGGAGAGCGAACAGATGATCCGTGAGAGTGAAGAGCGGGTCAGGAATAAACTTGAAAGTCTCCTGTCCCCGGAAGGAGATATCGGTAACCTGGATCTTGCCGATATCATCAATGTTCAGGAAATCCAGTCCATGATGGATGATTTCCATGCTCTTACCCATATCGGCATCGCGATTCTTGATATCAACGGGAAAATCCTTGTTGCCACCGGTTGGCAGGATATCTGCACAAAATTCCACCGGGTGAACCCTGAAACCTGTGCGAACTGTGCGGAAAGCGATACTCTCCTCGTAAGCGGGGTTGAACCGGGAACGGTCAAGCGCTACCGGTGTAAAAATAATATGTGGGATATCGCGACACCCATTGTTATCGGGGGAACTCATGTGGGTAACCTGTTCCTGGGTCAGTTCCTGTTTGAGGATGAGTCCGTGAACGATGAATTCTTCCGCTCCCAAGCGGTGCGTTACGGGTTTGATGAGCCGTCATATCTTGCTGCACTTGACCGGGTCCCCCGGTGGAACAGGGAAACAGTCGATACGGTTATGTCATTCTATGCAAAGTTTGCCCGGATGGTCTCTACGTTAAGTCACAGCAATATCACACTGGCCAGGACCGTTACTGAACGGGACACAACGCTCAACTCTCTCCTTAAGGTAAACCAGAAACTCAATGTCCTATCCCAACTGACACGACAGGACTTAACTACCCAGATTTTTATCGTGAATAGCTTCCTTGAGATGGCAAAAAAACAGGCAAATGGACAGGACGGGATTATTAAGAATATTGAAAGCGGTGAACGAGCAGTCCGGTCTATAAAAGAGATAACGGAATTTACCAAAGATTACCAGAACATGGGAGAAAAACCGCCGAAATGGCAGAATGTCAAACTGGCGTTTTTGTTCGGGCTTTCCCATATATCGATTGGCGAGATCCGGCACAGTCTTGAGACAGAAAACCTGGAAATCTCTGCCGATCCCCTGCTCGAAAAGGCATTTCAGGGTCTTTGGGAAAACTCGGTAGCGCACGGGGGCCATGTCAGCGAAATACGGGTCTCGCACACGATCACACCGGACGGGGTCACGGTTGTTTTTGAAGACAATGGTATAGGTATCTCTGCTGATAAGAAGGCGCGGATCTTTTTACGCGGTGAAGGAGCACATGCATCCGTGCGTGGTCTCTTTTTTGTTCAGGAGATTCTCTCGATCACCGGCATAACTATCAAAGAGACCGGCGAGCTGGGCAAAGGGGCACGGTTCGAGATGACGGTGCCGAAAGGTGCGTGGCGGAAGGCAGGGAAGGGGACATAATAGCTGCGGATGAGCGTAGCCGCTAGTGCAGGAGCTTCGCGACAAGCAATGGGTGTCATCATCTCAACAGAACGCCTCCTTAAAACAGCGAGGTGATGTGAAGCAAGCCTGATAATCAGACCTGGCGGGTAACTATCACCGGGTGTCATCCGGTCAACCGTACATGGGAGGTCAATGCTTTACCGTGTGCACATCTCCCAATCACATAGTGCCCCACCAGGTATCAATACAAGTTAACCCAACAATCGATTTATTACTAGATCATACTAATACTAATAATAATACTACCACTATGATAAAACTTCAAATAAAGAATATTAAAGGCAATAAATACCTCTATTTCAGTGAAAGCCTCAAAGTTAACTCTAAATCACTATCTATACAGCTTTACGGTGGTAGAATCGATAAAATCACATTAAACGAGTTTTACGATAAACGGAGTGAGTACACTTTTATCAGGTTAACAAAGTTTTTAGATTATCGCGTGGGTCACTACCATGCTGAATTCATCGATAAAGAGCGAATTGCGGCACTTGAAACACTCCGGTATTATAACACCGAGTTTAAAGACCTCTACCCGGATGAAAGCACCAGATATGTTGAGTCTGTGTTCGTTCGCTATGTCCAGGGCACGACAGCAATTGAGGGTAATACCCTCTCACCCCGGGAAGTACAGGAGCTTCTTGAGCATGAGATCTCTCCTGCGGGGAAGAAAGTTTCCGAAGTCTATGAAATTCTTAATTTCGTGAAACTCCGGGATTTTTTAACGACATATAAGGGGGATTTATCGGAAAAATTGATCAAAAGGATGCATGCGATCCTCATGGGGGACCTGATGCGGACACCCGGGGAGTACCGGCAGATCCAGGTGGGGATCGAAAAAGTCGACTACGAACCCCCACCCGCAATACTCGTCCCGGACCTGATGAAGGAGCTGATTTTGTGGTACCGGGCCAATGCAAAAAAAAGCCACCCGTTTGAACTTGCAACTCTGCTTCACACGCGCTTTGAACTGGTTCACCCATTCATCGATGGAAATGGAAGGGTCGGCAGGGCCCTCATGAATTTCATTCTTGAAAGGGGCGGGTATCCAACGATATATCTTGGATTGTCTCATCGAAAGGACTATCTCGATGCAATTAAGCCCGCCGATGATGGATACTATGGCCCAATGGTAACCATGCTCCTTGAAACCTATCTCGACCAGCATAAAGATGTTGCCGATCAGGTCATGATAACGATGAATACTTCCCAAAAGAAGTCAAAGGTTGATTATTTGGTAAAAGAGTTTTTACAGCTTAAAAAAGCACACGAAAAGGCAATCCATGACTAATACGAGAAATGTGATGCAAAAATATGAACCCTGTTGGACCAGACGATGAAGCAGCTCGCGGGGACGTGAACAACATTCCCTGCCCGACTGGAAGAGATCCGGACCATCCCCTGCATCACCATTCGCAAGATGGGTGATCCCGGGCAAGGGTGCACGGTTCGAGATGACGGTGCCGACTGGGACGTGGCGGTTCCAGGATAAAAAATAAGGGGCTTCGTTTTGCTCCCCATTACTGGGAATGCCGTAATTAATGGATATCTTTTTAGTCTTGCAATACTGCCCGTGGGCCGTGATGCAGCGGAGATGAAACGTCCCGACAGTTGATATCACGAAGCTTCCAGGTGATTCTCCGTGGACGGGGCCATTTTTTTATGGGAGGAGAATCAGGAAGCAAATGTGGAAGTCTGTTCCGATGTATACTGCCTGGTGCCGGTCTTAAGACAACCAGTTAATCCCGAAAATCCGGACTTAAAGCGAAGCGGTCAACCGCAATTCCGAACCGGTGTCCAATGGGACCGGGTACTGACCTGGAGTTCAGCAATCACGTATGAGGTTGCCAAAATTGTCGATCACGACAAAAAATACTACGTTTCGCACCTTCCGGAGCAAAGGCAACCACAAGTATTCCTGTAGACCCTTTGGGACATGCGTCTACATCGGCACCGGGTGCAATCGATTGTTGATGGTACAGTCCGGGACCATAATTATCTATATTAATCTTTTTGTATTGGTGACCAACTTAATGCAGTATATCTCTTCTAAATGGTATAATATTGTGAGTAAGGTCTATGGTCAACGAACGGGACATGGTCCCACGGATACTCGATGTAATCAGGGTGGCAGGCCGGCCCCTCACCATATCAGCCATATCCCGCCAGGCCGGACTCGACCGCCATACGGTCTCGCATATCCTTGAGATACTCAGATTACGAGGCCAAATCCTGTTCCTCCACCAGGGAATGGCAAAAAAATACTACTGCAAAGAAAATTCTTCCCACACCATCTTCCCGACCGCATCGACTGACCTTATCATCATCGTCGATCAGGCGTTGAACCTCCTCTATGTAAATGAGGTTTCAGGTGAGTATGCAAAGGATTCTGCGAAAAATCTCGCAGGAAAGAAACTCGACTCACTACGCCACCCTGTCCTTCATCACCCGGAGTTCTTTGTGAACTTACAGGAGGCCAGTTTCCAGAAGGTGGTCCATTTCACGCAAGTGATCTCCAGTGAGGTGAGTTCTCTCGCTTATCCTGTCACCATTATCACTATTGATATCCCGGATAAAGGTCCCGGGGTGCTCATCATCATCGAGGAGGCCTTTGTCCATGATGGTGCACCGGTACCGCTCAACCGGGAGTTAATCGAGCAACTCAGCCCCGGCATCATCGTGGCCAATGTACAGGGAGAGATCTTGCACGTGAATCCCTCATTCCTACAAAGTACCGGGTACCCCGATGAACTGGAGATCGTTGGTCATACTATCACAGACTTTATCGGCGAAAACCCGTATCTCCTCGACACCATTCATCATCCCAGTACCAGTCACGATCACTTTCACGAGATGATACTGAAGAGACGGGACGGCAGCCAAGTCTTCTGCCTGATGCACTGGGAGCTTGTCAGGTCCCCGTCGGACATCCCCCTCTACATCTCCGGTATCATGCTTGACATGTCCGGCAGGGGGGAACTGAAGGAGAAGATTGCGACTCTCGAAGAGAGGTTCCGGGATATCGTCCAGGGCATTCCTGATGTAATCTGGGAGACCGGAACCGACTTCTGCTACACGTACATCAGTCCTGCTATCACAGCGATGACCGGTTACCACGCGGGGGAACTCATGGGAAATCCGCCGTTATGGCTATCATCCAACGAAAAAAACGAAAAAACAAGAAGGATCTTTTCAGAGGCCTCTCCGGAGGGATCCGTCATCATCACGGGGGAACACTCCCTGGAACACAAGGACGGACACCGGGTCATCGTCGAGACGCGTGCCATTCCACTGTTTTCAACTACCGGTGTATTCAGGGGTTATCGTGGCATTGACCGCGATATTACCGAGCGCAAGCGGACGGAAGAGACGTTACTCAAAAATACCGAAGAACTCAATGCAGCCTTAACAGAACTGACCGCTTCAGAAGAGGAACTGCGGCAGAACGTTGATGACCTTGGCAAGAGCGAACAGGCGCTTCGGGAGAGCGAAGAGAAGCACCGCTGCCTTATCGAAGAATCATCCGACCCCATCTTTTCGTTCACTCCCGAGGGTCGGTACACCTATGCCAACCGTGCCCTGGCAGAGGGGTTCGGCAAGCCGGTCAAAGAGATCATCGGTAAAAGTATCCGGGATTTCTTTCCCAAAGATGAGGCAGAAAGGCGCTTAACGGTCCTGCAGGAGGTATTTTGCACGGGCGAGAAGGGACTAATAGAGGGATACGTTCCGCGGGCAAACGGATCCCGATATTACGTTACGACGATTAGTCCGGTTAAGGATGACAAGGGATCGGTTATTTCTGCAATCGGTACCTCGAAAGATCTCACCGAACGCAAACTGGTTGAGGAGGCCATGCAGGAGAACGACGAAAAGATGGCACTTGTGATGGACGGAGTCCCGGCCCTCCTCTGTTATATTGATGCAGACCTGCGCTATGTCTATGTGAACAAAGCCTATACAGACTGGTACGGTCAGAACAGGCAAGAGATCATAGGAAAACAGATCAGCGACCTGATGGATGCTGAGATGTTTGAACGGGTCCTCCCGCATTATCAGAATGTATTGAGCGGGAACAACGTGTCCTATGAGATTTGCAACTGTAACGCAGTGGGGGAAAAATATTTTCTCAGTGTCAGATACATCCCGTATTTCAAACAGGGAAGGGTCGCTGGCTTTTTTGCGTTAATGCTTGATATCACCGGACGCAAAGTGGAGGAGGAAATACTTGCAGCCGCGTTGAAAAGGACCCGTGACCAGCAGCAGGCACTGGGCACTATCTCCTTCTCACCCTGTCTTTTTTCGGGAGATGTGTATTCACTTTCAGCCAGACTGACCGAAGTATCGGCAGGCGTGCTTGGTGTAGAAAGGGCGAGTGTATGGTTGTTTAACCGTAAAGGTGATGAATTGCAGTGCATTGACCTTTATGAGGCCCTGTGTGATCGACATACGTATGACCACGTACTGAAACGGTGTGAATATGTACATGAGTTCGATCTATTAAGCACGGCACAGTACATCGATGCCCATGATCCGCTGACCGACCCACGCACCGCTGGGTACGTGGAATGTTACCTCAAATCAAATCGCATTACCTCAATGCTGGACGCGGTGATACGGGTCTCCGGGAAGGACCTGGGGGTCCTCCGTTTTGAGCATGTTAACCGTCCGCACCACTGGGAGAGCGATGAGATTGCATTTGCCTGCCAGCTTGCTGACCAGGTTGCGATTACCCTGCTGAACCGTGATCGCAAGTGTGTTGAAGATGCATTGCGGGAGAGTGAATACAAGTTCCATGCGATCTTCGATTCCACCTTCGAGTTCATGGCCCTGCTCAGGCCGGATGGAAACATACTGGAAGTGAATGAGACGGCGCTGCAGTTTGGGGGCTTTGCCCTTTCTAACGTTATCCATAAACCCTTCTGGGAAGCCCGCTGGTGGACCCTCTCTCCGGAAATCAAGGCCCAATTGAAAGATGCCGTTCTACGTGCTGCGGCAGGTGATTTTGTCAGGTATGAAGTGGATGTGCAGGGAGCCGGTTGCCGGGTAATTACCATCGACTTCTCATTAAAACCGGTCATGGATGCATCCGGAACAATTACATCCCTTGTTGCTGAGGGGCGCGATATTACCGAGCGTAAGCGGGTGGAGAAAACTCTTGTTGAAAGCGAATCATTCAACCGTGAACTTGTGGAGAACCTGCCTGAATACGTCATCGTATACGAACCGGACGGAAAGATTCTCTATGTGAACACGGCTACGGAGAGGGCGCTTGGATATCGTTCGGAGGATTTGGTCGGCACATCCGTGCTCTCGTATGTCGTCGGGGAGCACCGGGAGAACGTTATCTCAGGTATGAAGGCCCGCCATGAAGGGCGTGAAATATCTCCGTACGAAATCGATATCCTCTCGCAGGAAGGGTACCGGAGATCGGTGATCGTCCAGGGTACCCGGATCCTAAACAGAGAATTTTGATCACTAGGCTAATTGTTGGACATATCTAATTTTAGCACTTTGCAATCCATTTAGAGAAAAAGTCTCAATATCAAACCGGAATATTTATAGTAACTGGTGATCCATT
>Ga0194039_1000520_pt1 | contig 23060 bp, 22 predicted proteins | sample JunL228m_MetaG_FD_148679 | JGI IMG/M metagenome (GOLD analysis project Ga0194039, IMG submission 148679) | Anoxic zone freshwater microbial communities from boreal shield lake in IISD Experimental Lakes Area, Ontario, Canada - Jun2016-L227-8m | ecosystem: Environmental > Aquatic > Freshwater >... | reverse complement strand
GTACTAATTTTCTCTATTATTTTCGGATTACTATTCAAATATATACCCCCGCTCACATGCAATTCTCTTATCAACTTATGTGATAGCCTTTTTGAGGCTTTCAATACTTTTCTCACAATTCTCTTATATTTGCTTCCCTTTGGCATTATTTCTTTAATATCTCACGAAACAACCGGTTTGGATTTTAACATAGTAATTTCTCTCTTTAAACTTGGAGAAAGAATAGCTTTAGTTTTTCTCATTTTATTCATAATCTGTATAATAATAATAAAATACACATCAAAAAAGTCTTTTATTGTTGTCTTCAAAGCTCTTAAAGAACCAATGATCCTGTCTTTTGTAGCCGAAAACCTTGTGGCTATGCCTTCACTGATATCTGCAATGACGGAAAAACTTGGTTTTAACAGAAACAAAGTAGGATCCGCAGCGCCTCTGTGGATGGGAATGGAAATTCATGCTGATGTCGCGTTGTTCGCCGCAGCTTCGATTTTCACTCTACAATTATATGGTATTCCAATAGGATTTAATGAAATAATGATGATTTTTATAGGTTCTATTGCTGCCGGTCTTTCTGCGCTTGGAGCTGCAGCCATTCTATGGGTAGCCTTGATAAGAATAATATTAGACCCACTGGATATACCCTCGTCTCCTATAATCCTTGCATTAATGCTTTTTGAACCTTTTTTCAATGGACTTCTTTACCTATTGAACTCAGTAATAAGCTGTGCCGCAGTCTCAATATTGGCAAGAGAACCAGAGTCAAAAAAAGATTTGCTTCCAGAAATAAAAGAGATCGCTACACCCTAACGCCATCGGCTACAAGAAATACCCAAAAACAGCATTTCTTTAAAAAACTGAATTAAATGGGGGGTATAACTCAATTTTTTCATTTTTCTTATTCCTTCTGCATCACATAGTGATAATACTCATATTTATGCGTGGCAAACTGTGTGTAGGTTTCGCTGCCAATTGTACCGGCAAAATTTAGTGCCACTTTATGAATGAAGCGCGGAGCCAGTTTCTTAATCAATATGCGCTTGCGTGGATCGTCGGCGTCTAAGGCTTTTACTACATTGTCGGTTATCATCATTTCTTTCAGAATACTCATTCCAGAATTGGCAAGCTGTTGTTTCAATTCCGTCATTTCGTAATCGTACCGAAAATCAGTATAAAGAAAATAACCTCCCGGACGAAGCAGGCGGTAAACCTCTTTTAGAAACAAATCCATGCGCGGGTAACGGTGCGATGATTCCACATTCAGAATGGCATCAAACGAATTGTCTTTGAGGAAAGACAAACTTTGAGCATCGCCCTGCGCAAATGAAAGTTCATTCATCTTGTAGTGTTTATTGCAAAATTTAGCGGCATTCTTGTCTAAATCTACCCCAAATGCCGTAGCAGGAGAAAAAGTACGCACCACATACGAAAGTCCGCCGCCACGCCCACAACCTATTTCGGCAATGTCTTTGTTTTTAAAATCTGTGGCACTTCCCAGCAAGTGGTATAATTGAGCCGAATAGCGATTTGGCTCATCGGCAGGATCGAGTTTTACTTTCATATCGGGACTGGAATATCCGTAATTCATAAAAAGAACTTCGGCATTCTTGTCGATATTGTTCACATACCAATACCAAATCCTGAACATCAATTCTCGTAGAGCTTTTATCATTTGTCTTTTATTTAAAAGGTTAATTCTTCTTTGTTTTGTCCCATTCTATACACATGCTCTCTTAATTTCTGCGCCCATTCATAATGTGTCATGGATTTGTCGAAGCGCTGCCAGGGAATGGGTTTGCCTATTACCAGTCTGATAGTTTTATTGCATTTTTTAAACATCTCGCGGGGTAAAAGTATTAATTCTAAGTTAGCTTTTATCCCTAAAAATTTTCTCAATCGAAAAATGAAATAGAAAAGGCGGGAGTTTTGTCCGCCGAAATAAAAGGGTACTATATCTCGTTTAGCCGAAATGGCTTTGGTAATAAAACTTTTCTGCCACGGGGCATCCTGCACCTTCCCCTTGTACACTCGCGACACTTCTCCGGCCGGAAAATGGGTGATGGGCATATCTGAATTGTAAACCTCATCCAAAGCAGCAATATATTCTTTGGGACTGCGCCCGTACACATTCACGGCAGCAATCAAGGGCTTAAGGTTGGGGACATACAAAAAAGCATCGTTACCAATGGCCCTCAGGTCGCCGTATTTCTGACCCACATAATAGGTAAGGATCAGTCCGTCAATAACCCCAAATGGATGGTTAGCAGCAAAAAAACAGCGCGATTTTTCGGGTAGGTTTTCCACTCCAGTCACATCTAGTGTCAGATTAAATTCCTTTATTACCTGCGGCTGAAAGCTAACGCCTATATTGTCGATGTATTTATTAATCACATCGTTCATCTGTTTCTGGCAGATAAGTTTTTCTATAAGCAATATTAGAAAACGAGGCATTTTCCGGAATTTGTTTGATCCGCTGTTTTTTAGCACCTCAGTCACATTGAGGTATTTTTTATAAGTGTGCTTATCTGGGGTTTTCATTTTTTATAATCCGATAAAAACTGTAATTGATTTTCTCTATGAAAAAGTATTTCTTATCAGAGTATAAGAATATTCCACTAGAGCGCAGTATTACAATTGTATTCCTTTTTTCTTCAGAAGATTGGAAACCAATTCGCCTACAAGCCCAGAAAGTTCTTCAGCTGTCAAAGGCTTGTTCTTCAATGCTTCAGAGTAAGTAAACTCCGTATTTGTCGTAGAGAAGCGGCACATCTCGATGCTTTCACCTTGTTCATTCTTTGACTTTACGCCCGAAAGACCAAGTCTGGCAATCTTGTTATAGCCACATGAATTCGGGCATCCAGAAATTTTCAGAGATTTGAGTATCTCCTTAAATAGTTTCCTTTTATATTCAGGTTTCTCGGCAAAGTATTTATCTAAAGCTGCTGACGCTATGTCGGCAAACTTCGTAGGATCTGTCAAGCCGATATCGCAAGTTTTAGCGCCTATACAGGTAGTTATCAGTCCTTTGAATGATTCACCAGTGTAATTTTTTTTCAACTCTTTCAAACTAGTGTAAAAATCATAAACAATGTCATTAGACAATAGACAAGTGATATTACGCTCTCTTGTAAGTCTTATAAATCTGACTTTAAAAGTTTCAAAGACTTTAATCAGAGCATCCAAATCATCGTGAGAAAGAATTCCGTAAGGAATATAAACTGTTATAAGACTAGGACTAACTGTATTATTGAACTGAGAGGCAAAATCTGACTTATCAGGAACAACTGCGCTTTGGACTTTGTCTTCCGAAGAATAATATGAGATGAAGAGTTTCTTGAATTCTTCCTCGCCTTTGGCATCAACTATGAATTTGATTCTGGCCTTGTTTCTGTCCTGCCTGTTCCCGTGATCGTAGAACATATTCATTAGCGCGTAAACTACATTAAGACACTCTTCAGCAGGTACAGATTCAAGAACTTTTACTCCGACCGCCGGGCTCTTACCTAAAGCTCCTCCTACGAAAACATCGAAACATTTCTTACTGCCGGATAGTTTTGCCACAAAACCTAAATCCTGATATCTGGCATTGTCACAGTCGTCAGGACAGCATGAAAAACCTGTTTTGATTTTTCTGGGCAGAGAAATAGTTTTCTCAAACTTCCCGAAAGCTTTCTCCATTGCCTGAGCATAAGGAACTACATCAAAACTCGAAGATGGATGCACTCCAGAATGCGAGGAAACCGTAGCTGCTCTAATACAATTTCCGCCGCCTGCGACGCACGCCAAGCTATTTTTCTGATATTTGGATAGAAGGTCTCCAAGATTTAAAGGATTAACGCCGTGAAGCTGGATGTCTGCTCTGGTCGTAAGATGTATAAAATCAGCTCCGCATTCTTGGGCTATGGCATTTATGGTTTTCAGCTTTTCTATGCTTAATTCCCCGCCGGGCAGACGGATGCGGGACATAAATTTTCCGTCTTTTTGCTTGTATATTGCCAGACATGAAGAAGTCGCCTTGAGTTCAGGATACTCAATTTTCTTTTTAATAAATAAACTTATCTTCCTTTTGAATTCAGTAACTACATCCATAAAAAACTCCTAAGTATTTAAAAAAACTGTATTTTAGTTTATACCCTCGTACGGTCTTTCTGCAGTGTCAACGGCAGCAATATACCGATCAGCAAAGCAAATATAGTCAAGATGGTTTTAACAAAGAAAAGCAATGTGTCATTTAACAGCATCGGAGTAAGTGTAGATGATGTTTGTCTGGCTATAGCCATTAAACCTTCAAGTCCGTTTATGGCAGAGAATCCCGGGAACATCGGAATTGCTGATATGATAGCTAATAGTATGGCAGGTACGCTGTACTGATGTTTGTTGATAACTATGGACTGCATTTCTATTCGTATAGCAATGAATGTTACTATCAGTATGCCGATAAAACTGGCAGTGTGGGCAGGAAAAGCAAAATAGGACATACAGATTGCGCGGATAAGTCTGGCAAGAAAACCACAGCATGCAAACAGCCACAAAGATTTGCGTGATGCATTGTTTATAGCAGCCAGTCCGACAGCAGCAGCCCCAGCCCATAGACCTTCTTCTAAAACTTTCAGCCAAACTGCAGAATGAGATTGAGCCATCGTCAAAGACATATGTTCAGGAGCAAACATCATGGCTAGCGACAATCCTGCAGTTATCAGCAAAGCCGTTGTTATAGCAAAACATATTCGGCATATTCCAACTAGGTTGTGATTATGCAGAATATCAATTCCGCCTGTAATAAATGGAAAAGCGGGCACTAAAAACAGCATCGGCGCGATAATTGCTACCAAAGGGGTTGTCGTATGAACAATATACGAACCAGCAACTGCGATTAGTCCGCCGAACACTACGGCCAAAAGAATGGAGACAAGTAAGTTATAACCTGACGCAACAAGCTTCTGCCTGCACCAATATGCTCCCAGCGAAGCTATAAAAATAATAGGTAATATAATATTATCAGCTCCGTTCAGAGCTCCGGTAGCAACTCCGGCAATACCTGCCATGGATCCGCCCAATAAATTATTCTTATAGTGTCGTTCGGCAGCAATTGCCGTGAGTTTTTCATGAATCCAGTTCCTGCTTGGTCTATCAGTCATTTTGTCCAGATTGTGCAGAAATTGGCTTATATATCGAACTGCGGCGATATTAACTCCGCCGAATTCTGGAGATTTATCAATTACAGTCCGGTATTCCTTCCCGTCCACAGTTGTGATAATTAATCCGGCGTAAGTAATCAGCATGCGGATTTCAGGTCCATTGAGATACTTATTGAGAAAAAGTATTGACTCTCTGACTCGCCGTGCGGTAGCGCCATTATGAAATAAAATGCGCCCTAGAGCTAGAAGCAATTCAATTAGTGGAATCTCTGGAGCAGAAACGCTGTCAATATCTTTAGTGTTCATATAAGTCCTAACTCCCTTTGCTCCTAATTACTCAATAAAGCCTCTTTGACTTTATCAAATCCGATTCTTTGAATCATTTTCGGAAACCTTTCGCCAACTTCACCATTTTCCCTGTAATAGTCAATTGCTTTATGAATGCATGATTCAGCCTGTTCGAGAGTTACTTCTTCGACGAGAAGGTTTCCGTGAAGTTGCATAATTCTTCCATGAATTCCGCCGATAAATATATCTACTTTGCCAAGTTTTTTACCAACTAATCCAACATCAGTTAATTGAGGTTTGGAACAGCTGTTCGGACAGCCTGACACGCCTATTCTGAACTTATTCGGAAGCGTGACATCATAATATCCTTTGTATATCTTTTCCATAAAATGTTTAGTTAGGCTTTCGACATCATATAGCCCGAATCTGCATACAGTTCCTTTGCAGGCATGCACAGCCCTGACTCTCTTTCCGGCTCCGCCGACCATTGCTCCAACAGATTCAATTTCAGCTTTTACCTTTTCCAGGTCTTCGTACTTTATAAACGGTATCTCGATATTGAGTCTTTGAGTAAGCAAATAATATCCTCTGCCATATTTTTCTGATATTTCAGCTAATTTTTTTGAGATATTTGCGCCAACTACACCGGCCGGCATAAGCGCTCTGACAGAAAAAAACCCTTCTTCTTTCAGAGACAGAAAACCCTGTCCTCTTAACTTCATTTTCAGTTCGTTGGTCATTTCAACAGACATTGGATCCTCCCATAATTCTTGTTAAAAACTCTTTAGTAAATATCAGAAATTATCAGTATAATATCGGAAGTATCAACGGTCAGCTGAATTTATTCGGTTTTAAAAAGCTTCCTTTTGAAATAGAGCGCCACATTAACAAGTCCTATCATTACCGGAACTTCTACTAATGGTCCAATTACTGCAGCAAAAGCCACTCCGGAATTGATTCCAAAAACCGCTACAGCCACAGCTATGGCAAGTTCGAAGTTATTGCTTGCCGCAGTAAATGACAGAGTAACTGTTTTTTTGTAATTGGCACCAGCTTTCCTGCTCATCCAAAAAGATACGAAGAACATTATCACAAAATAAACAAGAAGAGGAATTGCTATGCGAACTACATCCATCGGTATCTCTACAATGAGCTTACCTTTCAAACTGAACATGACGACTATTGTAAAAAGAAGCGCAATCAAAGTTATTGGACTTATTTTAGGCACAAATTTTGCATGATATTTTTCCTTTCCTACAAGTTTTACACCGACAAAACGAGTTATTGCCCCGGCGATGAAAGGTATCCCCAGGTAAATGAAAACGCTCTCGGCAATCTGACCGATACTTATATTGACTATTGCTCCTTTAAAACCAAACATTGGAGGGAGAATAGTTATAAAAATCCATGCGTAAACGCTGAAAAACAGCACTTGAAAAATACTGTTGAAAGCAACCAGCCCTGCAGCGTATTCGGTATCTCCTTTTGCAAGTTCATTCCAGACAATGACCATAGCTATGCAGCGGGCCAAGCCTATCATGATCAAGCCTACCATGTATTGCGGATAACCGTGAAGAAATACTATAGCGATAACAAACATCAAAATAGGGCCGATAATCCAGTTCTGCAGGAGCGAAACTCCAAGCACCATCTTATTGCTAAATACATCGCCCAATTCTTCGTAACGAACTTTGGCAAATGGAGGATACATCATCAGTATTAATCCGACAGCTATTGGGATGTTGGTCGTTCCGACTGAAAAGATGTTGATAAAATCTTCGATGCCTGAAATAAAATAGCCCAGCCCGACCCCCAGAGCCATTGCTCCAAAAATCCACAGGGTTAAATACCTGTCTAAAAACGAGAGTTTTTTAGTGATTTGTGACATATTGAAGCTCCTCTTTTTATTATTAGAAAATAAAGTTAAATAGGTAACCGACTATCAGAATTCCGCATCCAACGATGCCGACAAATGTGGCAATTAAAGGCAACTTAAGAACCTTCTTAAGAATGATTATTTCAGGAAGGGAAAGTCCGATTACAGCCATCATGAAGGCAAGAGCTGTTCCAAGGGAAGCACCTTTCTCAATAAGTACTGACACAATTGGAATTATGCCTGCTGCGTTTGAATATAATGGTATGCCGATAAGCACTGAAAGCGGAACGCTGTACCATTCATGACTACCCATGAATGATGCCAGGAAGTTTTGGGGGACGAAACCGTGAAACCCTGCTCCAACTGCAATACCTATTGCCACATAGAACCAAACCTTGCCGACAATATCCTTAATTGCGTCATAACCGTAGCTAATCCTTTGAGAAAGAGACATTGTTTCTTTTGCCAAATCCTGATGTTCAGCATGAATCTGATAAACCCAGTCCTGAACCCACTTTTCAAGCTTGAGTTTGCCGATTATCCAACCGGACAGAATCGCTATTAAAAGCCCGGTTGATATGTAAATCAAAGTTACTTTCCAGCCGAACATTCCGAAGAGAAGAACAACAGCTACTTCATTTATCATGGGAGCCGAAATCAGAAATGAGAAAGTTACGCCAAGAGGAATTCCTGTTTCTACAAAACCCAAAAAAAGAGGAATTGCCGAACATGAACAAAACGGCGTTATGATTCCTATAAGAGCCGCCAGAATATTCCCTCCAAATTCAGACCGTCCTCCAAGAATTTTCAAAACTCTTTCCTGAGTCATATATGATCTGACAATCCCTACAAAGAATATTATCAACGCCAGAAGCATCAGGACTTTAGGCAGCTCAAATATGAAAAACCCCAAAGCATCGGTTATCTTTGCCCCTTTTTCGAGTTTCAAGAGCTTAAAAACAAACCAGTCGGAAATGTTCTGTAATGAAAGATAAACCAAAACCCACAGTATGAGCCAGGCAAATGCTATGGCAATGCTTTTTAAGTTTTTCATTTTAAATGGGATGAGATATTAACTACAAATTCTCTGATCTCGTCTCTGACTTTGCGGTAGCAGTTGAGTTTGTCTTCTTCTTTTTCAAATTCTTTGGCAAGCTTCGGAGGGTCTTCAAATCCAACATGAATGACTTTGGTTTTTCCGGGGAAGAAAGGACAGTTTTCGTTGGCATGACCACAGACAGTTATCACGAAATCAAACTCGATCCCTTTGAGTTCGCTTAGAAGCTTGGAGTAGTGTTTTGAAATATCCACTCCGGCTTCTTTCATTACTTGGACGGCATAAGGATTGAGACCGTGTTTCTCTATTCCTGCCGAATAGGCTTCAAATTCATTTCCTTTAAGATGTTTAGCCCATCCTTCCGCCATTTGGCTCCGGCATGAGTTGCCTGTACATAAAAATAAGATTTTCAACAAGTTTTCTGATTTCTGCATAATTCCTCATGGGTCATACTTATAATTTCTTCTAATCTAACAGCATCTGATTTGATTAAATCGTCATTTTGCAAAGATGATTTTAATAGACTGAGGATTTTTAAACCCAGTCCCGTATTGTCACTGAGATTAAGTTTATAAAAAATCCATTTGCCGTCTTTGCGGCTTTTGAGAAGTCCGGCGTGCTTGAGAATGGACATATGTTTGGATATTGTTGACGGAGCAAGATTTAGTAGCGCTGTAATGCGGCAGACACACAGTTCCCCATTACATAATGACATCATGATTCTTAGCCTTGTAGGATCTGAAACTGCCTTTAACACTTCTACAAATTCATTCATTTTTTCTTTTCCTCGTTTTATCTTTAGCTTAAATCAATTCTATATTTCGTCAAGCAACGAAATAACATTGTCGCAAAAATATCAATTCACACGCCAATAGAACTCGGGGTTACTCTATTTGCCCTCTAATCCAGCTCCACGCAATACCGATATACTCATGTATTGCCATATTTGAAGAAATAAGATGTCCGGCATCAGGGAATTTTTCGATAACAGGCATCCGGCGCTTCGGAGTACTTACAATAAAATCAGTAGGAGCAGGAATCGGGTTCAATCCCTGCTTTTTAAATAGCAGAACGGCTCTAGGCATGTGAGTGGCCGAAGTGACCAACACGAATGGGGCGTCACCAATAATTTTCTTAACATTCATTGACTCTTCATGAGTATCCATAGAGTCGTGATCGGTGATTATATCAGAGAAAGAAATACCTAATTCGACAAGAAATTTCTTTTCAATTTCAGAAGAAGGGTCTTCAGGCGGACCACCTGTAAGAAGTAGTTTTGAACCAGGATTAAGCCTGTAAACCCTGATTCCTTCCATGAGCCGCGACAAAGTGGAATAATTACCTTTTGTATTCATAGGCACGCCGTACATTTCATCAGCTCCTCCTGACAGAACGACAATATAGTCAATTTTCCTGTCAGTTTTTTGCTGATAAACACAATGATAACTCTCAAGCGGGCTTACAAGCATCGTCGATACATCTACAAAACTCAGAAAAGTAATGATAAAAGCTCCTATGCCTATAAGAATTCTGCCAAGTCTTTGCTTCCTTGAGTATGAGAGAAAAGCCAAACCTGCAAATATCAGAATTAAACTGAAAAAAAGCGGATCGAAAAGAAACTCCGTAACGAGTTTCTTTAAGAAAAAGCCTAAAGGCAGGTTATGCATAGAAATAAGTTCTTATAATTTTATATAAGAGCTGACATCATCTTTTCGAGCTTCACTGTATCAACAGCAAAGTTTCTTATGCCTTCAGCAAGTTTTTCTGTAGCCATAGCATCTTCATTATGCATCCAGCGAAAACTCCTCTCGTTGATTCTAATCTTTTCTTCTAGTGATGCTTTTGCTTTTTCAGGCGACAATTTCCTTTCGAGTTCAACATCCTGGGCATTTTTCAGCTGCTCCAAGATATCAGGAGATATAGTAAGGTAATCACATCCTGCAAGCTCTACTATTTCGTCAACATTTCTGAAGCTTGCGCCCATTACGATTGTTTTATATCCATAGTTTTTGTAGTAGTTATATATTCTTGCTACAGATGTGACTCCTGGGTCTTTTTCTGCTGCATATTCTCCGATATTTGTGTTTTTCTTATACCAATCGAGAATTCTGCCTACAAAAGGAGAAATGAGAGTTACTCCTGCCTCAGCGCAGGCAATAGCCTGGGCAAAACTAAAAAGAAGCGTCAAATTACAATGGATATTTTCCTTCTCGAGTTGTCTGGCAGCCTCTATTCCTTCCCATGTCGAGGCTAATTTAATGAGTATTCTATCTGATGGAATACCAAGCTCCTTATACATTCCTATGATTTCATGAGCTTTTTCTATGCTCCCTTTTGTATCAAAGGAGAGTCTGGCATCTACCTCGGTAGAAACTCTTCCTGGAATTATTTTCAGTATTTCTTTCCCAAAGTTAACGGCCACTCTTGTTATAGCCTTGTCTAGAACTTTATCATTGCCTGCGACTTTGGATTTAGCATAACTTACAGCATCAGTAATCAGGCCTTTATATGTCTCATTTGAAGCTGATTTTAAAATAAGGGATGGGTTTGTCGTAGCATCAGTCGGAGTAAATTTTGCAATTGAGTTAATATCGCCTGTATCGGCTACTACTACTGTCATTTTTTTGAGAGATTCTAGTTTGTTCATATCTCAAGCACCCTTTCTATTGTCGTTGATATTTTAGACTAAGTTATTACAATGATATATGTAATTGACAAAAAATAAACAAGTCATTCATTATTTAAATCAAACGCGTTTATTTTAACATGATAAGGAGTTTTCCTGTATGAAAAAGATTTTTATTTTAATATGTTTAATAGCAATATCATTTTTAGCTTATTACGGGTATAAACACTTTATAAAAGAACGGGTTCTAGGCGACTATTCCCAGCAAAATGATATTAGAGACCAAGCTCTTCATAATCTAACTTTAAACCAAGGCGATGATATTTATAATTCCGCTTTTTATCTGACAGCAAAATGGACATCAGAACTAGAAACTAATCCAAATAACTCATCAGTCAAAATGGAAGTTATTGCAACCAAAACAGAGTCCGCAAAAGGCAAGAAAGTAATAGCCCTATCCTCTATGAAAGGAATCACCCCAAAAGGCACAAAAGAAGGCTCTCTTATGTGCCATGTTTTCAGAAAAGACATTACTCAGGACAGCCCTTTCGTATGGGTAAGAATAAGTGCTACTATAGACGGACAGCCTCAATCACCTATAATCAAAGCTTTAGGCAAGTTTAACTAATTCCAAACTTTTTGTCTCTATAGTTCTTTAGATTAAGATAGACAGACTCTGGTATGTTGAGCTCTCCGCGCCCGAAGCCAAGGTTGATTGAAGGCTGGTTTTCTCCATGAAAGTCCGTTCCACCTGAAATAGCAAGCGTTAATTCTTCTGCGCACTTTAAGAGAACTTTGTGCTGTTTGAGTGTGTATTCAGGGTAATAAGCTTCGACGCCATCTAGTCCAAGATTAACCAATGATATAATATCCGTCTTGATATTTCTTATATCATTTTTATTTCTATGAAGAGGATGCGCCCAAATAGCTATTCCGCCTGATAGGTGTATCACATCTATAACTTCCTTAACCTCAGGTAGTATCCGCGGAGTATAACATTCAGAACCCCTTGCAAGACATGAAGAAAATACTTCCTGAACATTATTAAAGTATTTTTTCTTGACAAGCAGAGAAGCAATGTGTGGCCGGCCTAATACTTCTCCTTTAGATTCAGCTGTAAGCTCCTCTTGAGTTAACTCATAGCCCTTAATATTCAATTTCTCTATTATTGTAATATTTCTTATTGCCCTGTTGCGCCTGGCATTTTTCATTAAAGCTACCAACTGTTCATTTCTGGAGTCAATCCAGAATCCCAGGATATGAAGCTCTCGATGATTCCAGGCTCCAGCAATCTCAACTCCCGGAATAGCTTTTATTGGCGAATCTTTGGCAGCCTTTAAGAATTCTTCCATACCATTTGTTGTGTCGTGATCGGTAAGAGCAATAGCCTTCAAACCTATTTCAATAGCTTTTTTGACTATTTCATCAGGCGAAAAAGTTCCATCAGAAGAAGTACTGTGTATATGCAAATCTATCATTCTTGCAACATGATTAAAATTGAATTTGTTTAGTTTAAGTAATACTAGATGATGAGTTATTATTTTAAAAGCAGTGTACAGTATCTATAGAATTAAAAACAGTCTCTAATTTTTCTAAGTTTTGTTGAATATTTTCCATATTAACTAAAATTAGGGTTAAACCACATTATTTCTTAAAAAGGGAAACCTTCTTGCTTATGGAATCTTTTTTATTTCTAGGAACGGCCTCGATCTCGCCATTTTACGCATTCAGCCACAGCGATACAGTCGGAAAAATAATAGTCGTAGCTCTATTTATAGTCTCAATTTACAGCTGGACTGTTATGATAGATAAATTTATCAATATGTCCAAAATGCTCAAACAGTCCAAGTCATTCCTATTGCTTTTCAGAGATGCCAAATACCCTCTCATGGTTTATGCAGAAGGCAAAAAAGAAAAATCTATGTTAGGTGACTTATACCGTAGGGCGGCAACTGAACTGATCGAATTTTACAATTTAGATGAATCACATGCAAACCAGTATGGAAGCAAAGCCTTTCCAAACCAGAAACTTACATTTGGACAGCTAGAAACAATCAGAACTATTCTTGACCAGTCAGTTTCAGATAAGATTCTCGAACTCGAAGATAAGATGGGATTCCTGGCTACGGCAATAAGTATCGGTCCATTGATGGGGCTCTTCGGCACAGTATGGGGAATAATGATGGCCTTTATATCCATGGCCGTAATAGGAAAGGCTGATATTCCAGCCATGGCTCCCGGCGTAAGCAGCGCTCTTCTTACTACCGTATTGGGGCTAATAGTCGCCATCCCGTCACTTGTCGGTTATAATATACTTTCAAGCTATATCAAGAAACTCATAGCCCACATGGATAACTTCGCAGATGATTTCGTAACGAAACTCAAACTTGAACACCACAACTAAGCTAGCCTACTACTAAAAATGAGAAGACAAAGAAGAAACTCTTCACTTGGAGCGATCAATCACATTGACCTGACCAACCTCATTGATGTGGCGTTCACTTTGCTTATTGTCTTTATGATTACCATCCCTCTTGTCGAATTTAATGTAAATGTCTCTCCACCCGAAATGAACGCTCAGCCTATAGAAGACAAAGATAGCGTATATGTAAACCTCAATAGTAAAAATCAGGTCTTCTTTCAGGATCAGTTAGTTACTGATCAAGTTCTTCAACAGAAAGTTGATGAAGTAATAACAAGAAAACCTAATGCCAATGTATTTCTGAGAGCCGATGGAATATGTTCCTACAATCAAGTAATGGATGTCATGAAAACCATCAAAGCTGCAGGCGCAAAAAATATCTCCCTCATCACCACTAAAGAAAACTAAGGCCGCTATGAAATTAATGCTCGCCTTTGGATAGACGAGCATTATGCCTAGCCGCTTAAATCTATTAAGCTAACACCCTTTTAACTCTCTTTGCCTCTGCATCAATTCCAGCCACGAGATCCTTAATAATATCTGCAACAGGTTCAGACTTGTTAACCAAACCTACAGATTGTCCTGACATAAGCGAACCGTGTTCTACATCACCATCCTGAACAGCTTTTCTCAGAGCGCCCATCCAGTACTCTTCAACTTTGTGCTGAGCTAAATTTCTTGTTATAGTGCCTTCATCAATCTGCTTTATGAGGTCGAGCTGAAGTTTTCCAAAGGCCTCGTATCCTTTATTTCTCAATGCTCTGACTGCTACTACGGGCAGACGGCTGTCAAACTGTGGAGTAGCGACTGCATCTCTGGCATTGGCATTGATGAATTTTTGTTTAAACTTAGGATGAGCCAGGCACTCTTCTGCCATTGCAAAACGAGTTCCGAGCTGAACTCCTGAAGCTCCCATAAGAAGCATGTGAGCGCAAATTTTACCGGTAGCAAGACCGCCTGCTACAAATACAGGTACTTCAGCTACTTCAAAAAGAACCTGCTGGAGCAGAACTATCAAGCTTACATGTCCTACATGCCCACCTGCTTCCGTGCCTTCAAGTATTATTGCATCAGCGCCGTATCGAACCATTCTATGGGCTATCGAGTCTGTAGAAGCAAAACAAATTACCTTGGCCCCAGTATCTTTTGCTGCCTTAATTTCAGCTTTGTCAGGGAAACCGCCTGCAAATATTACATAAGGTAAATTAAGCTCTTTGATTAACTCAAGATGCTGTTTGTAAGCAGGAGCAATAGTAATAATATTTACTCCAAAAGGTTTATTTGTAAGCTTCCTTGTCTCTTCAACTTGTTTCTTGAAAACTTCAGGAGGTGTATTTCCACCTGCCAAACATCCAAACCCGCCGGCATTACAAACAGCTGAAACCAGATGAGGCTCGCTTACCCAGGTCATGGCTCCTGAAATTATGGGGTATTTAACTCCTAGAAAATCGCTCCCTCTTTTAAAGAGTCTTTGAGATAGTTCTGACATTATTTTCTCCTATTTTTAATTTGTATGAATGTACGCCAATACTATATTTTATATTTTATAAGTCCACAAATTCCATCCTTATGGCAAGTTTTAGGTAAAAAATCAATTGATTTTTAACTCTTGATAATTATATTCAGAATTCTACTTAAGCCGAAGTGGCGAAATGGCAGACGCGCTAGACTCAAAATCTAGTACCCGCAAGGGTGTAAGGGTTCAAGTCCCTTCTTCGGTACCATCTTTACCTCATTTTTCAAAATTAAGTACCGTTTAGTACCATTTTTTGCTTTTATTCATCATATTTAAGCTATAATTAGCTAAAACAGATATTTTTATTATAGGTGAGGCTATGGCAGGAAAAATAACAAGGCTTGAAATCGGTACCGTTTACAAAAAGGACTCTGATGGGAGCTATTACTTCAGGTACCAAATTAACGGACAAAGAAAAGCCGTTAGTTTAAAAACTAAAAATTATGCCGACGCTATATCAAAAGCACAAGAAATTGTTCCTCTAGTCAAAGCAACAACTGTGGATGTGATTTCAGCTCATGTAAAACAAGCTAGAGGTTTGTCTTCAAAAAAGAGGTCTCTTCCTTTAAATAAAGCCTGGGAAACCTATTCCATCCATCCTAATCGAGCAACTCCTGCAACTGTACATGAACAGAATTGCTACAAATCGACCTTTTATGAATTTATAAAATTTGTCGGTGATGAGTTGATGGAGATAGCTTTAGTCACTCCTGACATAACTGGGAAGTTTGCTCACTATTTAAAAGGCACTAAAATATCTGTATCTACCCACTACAGAAAAATCAAAAGACTAAGAAAAATCTTTGAGGTCTTAATCGACTATCGGGACAACAGCAACCCTTTTGTAGTAAAATCACTTATGAGAAAAGCCCGTGAAGAACAGGAAGGTGAAGTCCGTAGGCTTTCCTTTACCAAAGAACAGGAACAGCAGTTATTAAAAGTATTGGAAGATCCAAAATTCAAGGTAATGCACAAGCTGGAAATCCGTGTCATTTACTACCTTGGAATGTTCACAGGTCAAAGGTTTAAGGACTGCATTTTGCTGAAGTGGGATAAGGTAGATCTGAGGCTAAGAAAAATCTGGGTAAAGCAATTCAAGACAGGTAAAGAAGTGACAATACCTATAGCTCAGGAATTGCTGAATGTCCTGCAGCAGGCACTGGTCTGGAAGAGTAATGAGTATGTATGCCCCAATGTTGCCGAAAGATACAGACGGGTAGATAGATTTGGTAAAAATATTGGAAATAATCTTGCTAATGTTGACGCACTAAGAGTAATCAAATGGATAGGGCTTGAACCATCAATCAAAGTGCCTGGTAGAAAAAAGAGCGTTACAGTTTATGGTTTCCATTCACTTCGCCACAGCTTCGCTTCTCATTGCGCCGAAGCAGGCGTTCCTAAAGCCGCGGTCTTGTCTATCCTTGGAACCAATTCTGAAATTGTTGACAAATATTACACGCATATAGGCGCTGAGTCACAGGAAAAAGCCATCCTTGCTATCAGCGGTGGAATGTCTGGTCCATCAGATCGGGAACGCATCAACAAAGCTCTGGAGTATATTTCAAAAATGCAAAAGCCAAACAAAGCTATTCAGGAAATTGAGATGCTCCTGAATTAACAAAAGAGGTCTTTTCCTCCATGTATTTACTTCCAATTTCAGCGCCATTATTGCCCATCGCCTACTTCAATTAGTTAGAGTCATCATGGCTCATTTTCGTTGACAGCCTCAAAAGTCCGTTGCTGTTTTTCGGAACTCAGTTGCCTATTTTCGGATAAAACCCCTATAGGAAGCGGAGATTTTGACCATATAAGCGGATGTTTAAATGGAGAAAATGGACTTCATTTTTCGGACATATGAGGCTAAAAATTAAAGTCCTAATTTTAGAAGTTCAAAACTACTCTCTTGTTGAAACTAGGCATCATTCTTATCTTCCTCCCCACATGCATATGATCAAGACTGGCTGGCATATTTATTCAGAGATGTTAGTTTATTGGCGTGGGAAAGATTTTTCTGTCAAAAAATTCTAGGAGGAACAAATGAACAAGGACTCTTTAAGCCAAATCGAAACAAACATAACTGATTACTTAAGGAGAAAATTTGTTGCTCCAGAAAATCTTCCAAGGTTGGGCCAAAAGGAAGAGGAAATTATTATGGCAGAGAAAGCTTCACTTCTGATTTACTCAGCCATCGGAACAAAACAATTTGCTCCATTCATGAGACAACATCCTGAAGAGTTAAACGGTTTGCTCTCATATAAACTTGAACAACCAATTACAGTATTAAGACAATGGTTTAACAATAAATATACTTTTATTTTTGATATTATCTGCTTCCCCAAAATACAATCTACTAGCAACTCAGATGAACCTTACAAACTTTTTGTAAAAGATATTATTTCTCAACACTGTCTGGAGTATAAATTCCCCGAATTCGAAGGGAAAAATAGTTTTTGGGTTAAAGATGTATGCTTTGACTTTTTTGCAGTTGCCGAAGAGGCAAAAAAAATATTTTACAGCAGATCTCTTTTCGATTATTGCAAGAATATCTCACCCTACAATACAGCAGATAAAGTATGTCGCTATTTTAGCAATGAACCACTTCCTTCCAGTTCAATAAAACTTGTCTCTAGCAGTCTTGATAATCAGATATTTTTCGAAAAGTCAAAATCAGCACCTTCAGAATTTGAAGTTCAAAAAGTACAATTTCCTGATTTGTCAGAAGAGACATTAGTCCAGATGGTTCTCATCAAATTTATACACGAGCAGAATCGCTCATTTGAGATAAATGAGTTTTTTGAAAAAAAATACGGTGATAGACTCAAGCAAATGTTTTCATTCAGAAACAAGCACGGAGAGGTTGTTTTAAAGGTTATTAAAATATTCAGCGTTGATAGCCAAGAAAAGTATCTTATTCCTTGTACCGCTTGGAGTAGAAGCTACCATGCAGATCATAAATACTTCTGCGTTCCTTTGCCCAAAACCCCCCAAATCCTTTTTAACTTAGATAAACTGATAAAACCTGAAGTTGAAGCCATTGTCTTGACAGATTCAGTTGAAGTTGCCGACTTAAACCAAAACTCAACAAACTCAAAAATTGTCTGGACGGCTTGGCTATCTAAGGACTCTCATTATGAGAATATCGACTGGACAGCACTAAAGGAAACAAAAGCCCCAATCTACTATCTCATCTGCAACCACTCAAAAACCAGCTTAGAAGATGCATATTTAAAGGCGGAAGAGCTGAATGTGTATCTGAAAGGAACAGAAGAAATTGACATCAAGTTTATACAAACTGAACTTGACAATAAAATCAATGCAATACCGTTTTTCAGAAATCTTTCTGATATTCTTATTCAACCGTATGTTGTCATCAGCGACAGCGTCCAGATTATTGACAAAGAACAATTTGAATCGAATTGCAAATTTGCAAAAGAAGAGCTTCACAGAAGCAAAATGTCTTTTTCCCAAAAGTTAAACTTTACAGGAACAACCAAAATAGAAGTAAATGCTTCAGTACAAAATGATATAATTAAAGGGAAGAAAGAACCGATAAACTATTTAATACGCCCAGTTATTAAAGTCGGAGCGATTCACATGATGCATGCTCCTAGGGGTACTGGAAAATCGAAATTAGTCATGAGTCTCTGCGCATCTATAGTGTCTAATAAACAGATTTTTCCTTACAAATGGTGGGTGGTCCCAAAACTGGCCAAAAAGGAACAAATCCGTAAAATAATTTACTTGGATTTTGAGTTTGATAAAGATATGAATGAAAGAGACTTAAAAAGCTTTGCTTATCCTTATTTTTCCGAAGATAAAGCTAAATTTAAGAAATGCAAGGATAATTTTATATATCGAGACTGCACCGATCTTAAACCTGATTTAACAATTGCATCCAATCAGCAGCCAATATTAGATATAATAAATAGTAAAAGGGATGTTGGAGAACCTGACCGCATTGCAGACCTAGTCGTATTCGACACTTATACTAAAATCGTTGGCGGAAATGAGGAAAAAGATAGCTGGGAGAAGCTAAGACCACTATTTAATAAAATTAAACAAGATGGTACAGCTATTATGCTTGTGACACACTCTACAGAAAGTAAACCTACTGACGCGCGTGGTTTTGCTCATAAGGAAGATGATCTTGCGACGCTTTTCGTATTAATAAAAGATAAAGTCTCTGATCTTACTAACCCGATGGAAATACAATTCACTAAAAATAAAGATGCATCTGTAAATGTAGATACTAAAGAATTTGATATTCTCTATGACAAAGACAAAAAAGAATGGCAAGTTGTCGGAGCTAGTAGAGAAACTGAACTTGAAGAATTTGCAGAAATTACAAGAGAGTATACTAGAGATGATTTTTCTAAAAATGGCATTTATCAAATGCTTGGAGTTTCAAAGTCTACTTACTATGAAATTAGAGACAAAGCGATAAGCTATTTTCATAGCAAGAAAATGGAGATTAAAGATATTGCTACTAAGTTGGGAGTTAGCCCTAAAGAAGTTAATAAAAAACCTAATGCGGATAAGTAGGAAACTTTTCATTCTTGGTTGTTATTACTTTCATTTGCCATTAAAAACTTAACGACATCAATATTTCTGTACCTTACTGCACTTCCCACCATTTTGCGTTGGAACGAGAATGCTCCTTCTTTTTCAAGTTTTTTAAAATTTGACAAGCCAACACCAAGCATCCCCGCTGCTTCTGACTGATCGATAAGTTTTGGCACTATTGGTGGAATCGTTGTACCCTTTTCAGCCAGATGTTTAAGTTGCGATAATATTTCATTCATTTCAGGAACTGCAATCAACCCTTCTTCTTGTAGGGGTTTTATAAATCGAGAGATAAGTTTCACTGTCTTCAATCGAATATTATTCATTTTATCCTCCTATGTAGGAATTACATAGAATGATTTGCATGAATAATTATTTACTTGTTAATGTTATCTATATGTATCAGTTAGCATTAATTATTAAAACCATCTTACATGTGTTATAGAAAAGTAATTACAGACTTGCTTCCTAAGTCTTGACTTGCCTTCTTTTAAAATAACTCAGAATGATATTTCTGTTAATAAAAACAATAATTTCCCAGAACTGTATCGTTTGGTTTATATTTTAGCATCATTCTTATCATTAGGTTATTATGTAATATAGTATATATAATAGTAACCTTTATAACTTGCGTACATATAATCTCAAGCCATAAAGAGAATCTGTCTGCGAACTAAGTATCAATCCATATAGTATGATTCACATATAACTAATTGCTTGAATTATAACTTCTTCTATCTCACCAGATTATAATATAAGACAAACTAAACTGTGAGTAATTTATGAAATACGAATTAACTGACTCCGCATACTTTAATGGTTACACTATCAGCACGGATAAAGAAAAAGGTTATAAATGCATAACTCAAATACTTTCAAGATTCGATATCTTAATGCAAAAGATGCTTAATGCACATTGCAAGGTATTTTTCATGTCCATGGTAATCCGATATGATCGACAACATTGCTATCCTGAGAATAATGATCTATTTGAAGAATTCATTTCTTATTACAGCTATATTTTTAATCATGAATATAAATATAACATGAAATACTGTTGGATCCGCGAGCAAAATGCTCCACACTCCAGCGCTCATTTCCACCTAGCTTTACTTTTTAATGGCAGCAACATCCAACATGTTAAAACTCCAGTAGAAGTTGCTGAAAGATTATGGGATATGAGACTAGGCTATCCAGGTATAAAAGGATTAATCCACTGCGATCCTAATATCCATTCTACTATGATTAGAAAAGGCAGTGAGAATTATTTTTCAGCCATAGACAACTGCTTTAAAACCTTTTCGTATATGTCAAAATCTACATCAAAAAACCATACGCCTCAAGGAGTAAGACTTTACGGAAGTTCGATATCTCCTGCTAAAAAAACGACTGAACTTTTCGCTTTACCTATTTAGAAAATCTAGATAGCCTCTTCAAAACAAATTCTACCCATAAACAACAGTCATATTTTAATGATTGATGCTCTGTCAATTCTCAAAGATCACCAACCCAAATTACTTCAATTCAAAACAAGGAGAACATATGAAGTTTAATACAAGACAAGCAGCTGAATATTTAGGCATTACATTCGGTACCCTGCAAAATTGGAGAATAACAAAGTCCCAAAATATACCATATATAAAATTAGGAAGTAAAGTCCTCTACTTAAAAGAAGATTTGGACACTTTTGAGTCAAACTGCAAAGTCGGATCTTTTAGCGCAACTAAGTAAAACCACGACTAAGCCCAACAGCACTTTTTCCGAGTAAAAAAGAGCAAGGAAATTATCCGTATCAGTTTTATTATTGGTACGGATATTTTTTTAGTACACTTACATTTAGTCCTGAAAATACAAGCTGAATTTATCATTTCATCCATAGCAGTATATCCCTACAGCTACCCTAAAAATAACCAATCTAGCAATATAAAATCCCTTTAAATCCCCAGCGATTTCAGCCTATTTTCATTAACTCCAAATTAAGGATAAAAATATATGACACATCCTGAAAACAACTCTGATCTTAAAATTCACACAGAACCTGAATATTTTCATAAAGCATACGGCTCAGATATTGAACAGCTTAAAAAAGTTAAAGATGTTTTTAATAAAACGATAGAACATAATAATTCAGTGCTTTTTACGCAAGTTAAGTTATTTTTTCCTGAATTTCAGGAGTTTCCAGAAGATAATAAAGTGCTTGAAGCGTTCTTAAAAAAGTTAGCTGAAAGACTTTCTAAACAAAGACAATACTTCACTATTTTTTGGGTACGCTTTAATGATTTTTACCGCTCACATCAAAGTTACGGATTGATACTATTATCCGATAGTTATTTTGCCAATAGAGCTTCTGGTTTGCAGTCACTATGCAGGCACTTCTGGCTGGACACCCTTAAATTAGATCAACAGACAAAAAACCTATTCGATTATTGTATTACCAAACCTCACTCAAATAACTTTATTCTTAATCTCGATGACTTATATTTCGACATGCACTTTTATCAGGCTATGGATGTCACTGCCCAGATGATAATACTTCCAAATGAAACACGTGAAGGCATAGAACCTTATGGATTTTGTAGTAATTGCGTGGACATTAGCAAACTCAAAGAAAATGAAAAAGAGCAACCCCATAAATAGAATTTACATATTGTAAACTCTTTCACTCTATGATGCGCGGGCATTCAGGTATTGATTCCAGGAAAACTCTTCCATACGGTTTAGATAACACTCTACTGTCAAGTATAACAAGGATTCCTGCATCTGTCTTGCTTCTGATTAGTCTTCCTATGCCTTGTTTAAATTTCAAAACTGCTTGAGGAAGAATATAACCATTAAAGGAATTCCCGCCTTCTTTTACTATCTGTTCGCATCTTGCTTCAGTAATAGGTTCTGTAGGTACTGGAAATGGCAACTTTGTAATGATGACATTGCTCAATGCTTCTCCAGGTACATCCACTCCTTGCCAAAAGCTATCAGTACCGAATAAAACTGATGTAATATCCTGCTTGAAGAGTTCAACCATTTTAGAGCGGTTTAAACCATCTCCTTGTACGATCAGCTTTATACCCTTTTCATTAAAGAACTCCTCAGTCAGAGCTTTAACTTTCAAAAGCTTCTTGTAGCTAGTAAAAAGTACAAAGGCTTTACCTTTGGTTAATTCAATGTATTTCTTGATATATTTAGCAAGGTCAGCATCTATATCCTTATTGGATGGGTTAGTTATCATTTCTGGGATATAGACTTTAACCTGAGCTTTGTAGTCAAATGGAGACGAGAGGACTTTCCTGCTGCCTGTAAATCCTACTCTTTTGGTGTAATAGTCAAGATCCTTATTCACTGAAAGAGTAGCGCTGGTTAAAACAACTGGTATTCCTGAATTGAAAAGATGCTTCCTGAGCAGTTGAGCTACATTCAGAGGTGCATAATTGATGGCTACGGTTGTTTTCTTAGCCTTCTTACCAATTTCTACCCAATAAACACTATCATCATTTGGTACAGTAAAAGCTTCTATAAGGGTTTTTCTAAATTCTTTACATAGTAACATCTGAGCATTAAGTTCTGTTTTAAAGTCTTCATC
>Ga0194039_1000517_pt1 | contig 23108 bp, 23 predicted proteins | sample JunL228m_MetaG_FD_148679 | JGI IMG/M metagenome (GOLD analysis project Ga0194039, IMG submission 148679) | Anoxic zone freshwater microbial communities from boreal shield lake in IISD Experimental Lakes Area, Ontario, Canada - Jun2016-L227-8m | ecosystem: Environmental > Aquatic > Freshwater >... | reverse complement strand
TGGACTCCAATCGGTGTTGTTCTTTCCGCTCCCGACTCCAACCAATTTCAAACGGCATCAATTGCTCTCGATGGCCCCCACCGCTTCCTTCGTCTGGTTGTCAGAAAATAGGTTCATCCGCAAATGATGTGCATAGGGCAAGGATAGACAATAAAGCGAGCCGCCTGCGGCGGGATTTTAAACGGAGTTTTAACCACTAATAGGGGAAATGGATGCCTGGGCAATGGACCCGACAGATGCTCGCTGCGCGGGCTTGGGATTTTGAGAAGGGGAGGCGGAGATCACCTTGTGATCTTGGTCATGCGGCCAGATGCGATCTCCCAAGCCCGCTTGGAGAATCGATGCTGCCCGCAGGACCGCCCGAACCGGCGCAGCCGGTTCCCGCCTCCTCTGCCGCCCATTGGCGGCAGAAAGATTTCTTTCATCAGTGGTTCAAAGAATACGACTCCACACCCGCCGCAGGCGGCTTGACCATTGTTTCATCCCTTCTGAAGGTCAAAAGCAGAATAAGCGCACTTTTTGCGGATGAACCATTTTTGGGTTCCCTCTTCCGTCTTGCGGCATCGGGGAATCTCTGCGACATTGTCAGGCATGACGGCAACCATGTTGGCAAAGGAATTGCGGACGGTTCCTGACCCGGAGCGCGGGAATGTGATCGGCGCGGCCCTGCGTGCCATCTACCCGCAAAGCGGGCGCATGATTGAACGGATGATCCGCCGGATTGAAAATCCTGACATCCCGGATGATGTGTGGCGCGGGATCGAGGATGCCGAGGCCGGGCGGCTTGTGGACATGGAAACGGCGATGACGAAAGCTCCGCCGTGCCGGGCGTAAAATACCGCTTTGCGGCAACGGAAGCCTTTTTCCAAGCAATCGCCCCAAGCATTCCGCCGGTTCCGGCTGTCCCCAAAACAGCGCGTAAGAACGCGGGACGCAGGGAGTGCGGCTCGACAAAACCAGCGCGCTTGCGCTTCGCGAAGTGGGTAAGACGAATGTTTGGCCTAGGGTGGGCAACCGGAGCGAATCGGAGAAACGATATATGAAAGGGAGGGGCGTCGCCCTCGGTGCCCTTGCTGTGGCAGAGAGGATGCCGGGGGCGACATCCCTCCATGGATTGCGCTTACGCGCGGATCAGTGCTGTCGGTTCCGGCTTGCGGATTGCCTGCTTGTCTGCGAAGTTAATGGGTGATGAAGGAGATTGTTTTTACCGTGACGGAAGATGAGGCGGGGAGCTTTTCGGCTTCATGGGATGATCCGTGCGGCGGCGGGATTTCCACGCAAGGGAAAGACCTGGCTTCATTGCAAGCGATGATCCGGGATGCGGTGCTGTGCCATTTTGACGAAGGCGAGGTTCCCGCCCGTGTGCGGCTTCACTTCACGGAAGATCCGGCCCTTGCCTTCGCGTGAAGCTGCCCCGTGACCTGAGCGGCCCGGAGATCGTTCGGGCATTGCAGCGGAGGGGCTTCACAGTTGACCGGCAGCGGGGAAGCCATATCCGACTTGTGAACGGCCCTGTCCGCGTGACGGTGCCGAATCATGGCGCGGTCAACGTGCGGACGCTGGCAAGCATCCTCTCGCAAGCGGATGTCACGATTGAGGAACTGACCGGGAATTTTTGACGGCGGATCGTGGGAATCTGATTCCGCTTGAGGAAACCCCAAGAGGGAGGGGATCAAAAAAAATGCGGTCGGGGTGTTGTATCGGCATCGGTTCCAGGGACGGATTTTTTTTTGCAATAGCGGCTTTGCGAGTATGTGCGGTGCTTTGCTGGGCCGTGGCGGAGCAACGAAATCCCTCAAGCGGGAATTGTCTTCGGTGGCTGGTAACGATGGGCGAACGGTGGCGCACGTGTTCCCGTTTTGCGTTTCCGCGCCCGTAAGTTGATGATTATTAGGGAAGTGCTCGGGGGGGGACTTGAACCCCCATGCCTTACGGCATACGCCCCTCAAACGTACGTGTCTGCCATTTCACCACCCGAGCAATTGAGGCTGCAAACTTATCGGCAGAGAAAAGTTTGGCAAGCGGGAAATTTTCCCTTGCGGCGGGAAATATTTTCTGGCACGGTCATCTGTTCTAACCGAAACGGAAATTTATGGCATACGCAGTGATTCAAACAGGCGGGAAACAATACCGCGTCGCCGAGGGCGATGAAATTGAAGTGGAAAAGCTGGACGTCGAAGCTGGCGCGAAGACCGAGCTCTCGGAGGTTCTTCTTGTCGCGGATGGCGCGGGCGTCACGATCGGCGAGCCGTTCGTGGCTGGCGCGAAAGTCACGGCTGAGGTGGTCGATCAGTTTAAGGACGACAAGGTGATCGCCTTCAAATTCCGCCGCCGCAAAGGCTACCACCGGACGGTCGGACACCGCCGGCAGCTCACCAAACTCAAAATCGAATCCATCTCCACCAAATAACTCGTCATGGCTCATAAAAAAGGACAGGGAAGCGTCAAGAACGGCCGCGACAGCCAAAGCAAGCGGCTCGGCGTCAAAAAATTTGGCGGCGAGTCGGTGATCCCCGGCAACATCATCCTGCGCCAGCGCGGGACGAAGTTCCATCCGGGCCGGAACGTCGGCCTCGGCCGGGACTACACGATTTTTGCGCTTGTGGCGGGGAACGTGAAGTTCGACCGCGCCGGGCGACGGGTGAACGTCGAGTCGGCGGCCGCCTGATCCCGCGTCTCCTGTGCGCTGAAAAGCGAATAGTTCCGGGAGCTTACATTCGCATTTTTACGAGCGTGCGGTCTTTTGCGAAGAGAAGCGCCTTGATGTTTTCCGTGCCGTGTCGCGGGGCGTGATAAAACCCGTTGAACGCCGACAGCGCGAGGAGTCCGCGATCTTGCCAGTCGAAGATCCAGTCAGCCACCGCCGCCGGATCCTCCTGGGCCAGGCCCGCCCCGTTTTTGATGAGCCAGTCGCTGTTGCACGCCTCGTGGGAGCCGATCGGCGGGGTCATCACCACCGGCAGCCCGAGCGCGCAGAAGAAGCTCAGTTCGCTGGGCTTCGTCCACAGGACATCGGCCTCGCGGATCACCTGGTTGAACTTGGCGAAGTAGTCGGTCTTGCTGAGCGAGGCGAGTACGAAAACGGATTTTCCCAACTCCTCGGCCAGGCCGGTGTCGCGGATGGTTTCGAGAAAAAAGCAGTTCACCTCGAGACGGGTTCCGGCGACGAGATGGATGCGGACGCGGCCGCCTTCGAGGGCCGGGCGGAGGCTCAGCAGAAGCCCCCGCGCGATCTCCGCCTGCGCGCCGGCGCCCCCCACGGCGAAAACAATTGTCAGCGGGCGGTCTGCGGCGGGGATCGGCCCGAGTTCGCCCGCCACGAGCTGGCGGTATTTTGCGCGGAAGACTCCCCGGGGGTCGAGCACGGCGATCCGGCGGGCGAGGTCATCGCGCACCGGGGACACGTTTTCATCGGGCAGGGGGAAACCCGTGAAAAAAACCCGTTCCCGGGGCACGCCGTAGAGAAGCAGGCGCTTCTCGGCCCGCGGGGTGGGGGCGAAATAGACGACCCCGCTTTTTTTCGGTTTGTCGGCAACCCAGATCCGGTTGATGTCGGAGTCCGTGACCACGCAGGAAACATCCGGCAGGCCGAAGTGGTCGGCGGCGAGGGCCACGGCGAAGAAGGTGGTGAGAAACGGAAGGTTTTCCCTGGAGGCATAGGCGGGCACGCTCCTGGCGAATCCCCTGTGGAGCATGCGGTGCAGGCGCAGCGAGCCGAACGTCGGCTTCGAGAGATCCCGGAACGGATAAAACGGCGAGATGCTTTGGAAGTAATCGTAGGCCTTCCAGAGCCACGGGCCGGCAAGAGGAATGCGGCCGAGCCGTGATACCGTCTCATAGAATCCCTGAAACTGCCTCCACATTTTTTTCTCTTCTGCCCCCACCACCGTGTCGCTGTTGGCGGTGATGATCCGCTCCCGGGCGATGTCCCGGAACGGATAGGCCGCCCGCTGGTGGCCGTATCCCATGTCGGCGGTGACGACCCAGGCTTGATGTGAGGAGAGGTTCATCCAGCGGCGAATGGGTCCATTCGTAATCTCCGGCGGACGCCCTGTCACGCCCTACGAGTTATTCCAGCGAATCTTGATGCCGCGGGGTTTGTCAAGTGAGGTGTGATTCTTGATCTGCGGCCCGGAGGCGGTTAGGCTTCCTCCCCATGCAAGCGAAACTCAAGATCCTGCCCTCCGAAGGGGAGGCCTTCGAGGTCGAGGTGGGGAACACGGCCACGATCGGGCGCGGGCGGGACAATACGGTGAGCCTGCACATGAGCCCGCATGTCTCCCGCCAGCATGCGATCATCCGCTGCCACAATGCCTGGCAATACCAGATCATGGATCTCGGCAGCCGCAACGGAACGTTCGTCAACGGCCGCCGGGTCATCACTCCGGTCGTCCTCGAACACGGGGCCGTCATCCGCATCAGCGGCAATGAGATCGTCTTCGAGCAGGTGGAGGGTGCCGCGCCGGACTCCGGGTATGACATGACCCTGGCGGCGGGCACGGATGCCGATAACGCCTCTGCGACGGCCGCCATCATGGTCTGTGATATCCGGGGGTTTTCGACCATGGCGGAGGTTCTGCCGGACGACCTCCTCGCGCGCACGCTCGGCGAGTGGTTTCGCATGGCGGGAAACCTCGTCCAGGAAAGCGGCGGCACGATCGACAAGTTCATCGGCGACGCGATCCTCGCGTATTGGATTCAGGGCGGCGAGCCCGGAGGCGAGGTGCGGAAAGCCTTTTCGACCGGCGAGGGCCTTCTCGAAAAAGCCACCTCGCACCGCTGGCCGGATCATCCGGAGAAACCGTTTCAAATCGCGGTGGCTCTCCACCACGGCCCGGTCAGCTGCGGGAACATCGGCCTCGTCGCCCAGCGGGACGCCACGATCATCGGCGATTCCGTCAACACCGTCTTCCGCATCGAAAGCATCATGAAACCGCTCGGGCAGCGGCTCGCCGCCTCCGCGGAGTTCCATTCTTTCCTGCCGGAAAATTCGCGGGCGTCCTTCGACGATCTCGGCGAGCACCTGCTCAAAGGGAAAAATCAACCGGTCCGCCTCTTCGGCTTCAAGTAGGACGCATGGGCTGAAGCTTTCTCCGGAATTTTCTCCTTGTCCGCCCGCTGAAAAGCAAAGACGTTTTCATCGACATGATGGATCCGGCCCGGCTCTTTTTTCTTGCGGTGGTGCTGGCGGCGCTTTTCGGAACGTGCGGGAGCGTGCGGGCCGTTGATGTCGTCGAAACGCCGTCTGCCGGAACAAACCCGGGCACGTCGGTTTTTGATGTTGCAGAAGCGAAGGCGCCCGGCCGCAAGAGTGCCAGCGGGACGACCCGGCACAAAAAGCCGAAGGCTCAGGCCGCCAAGCCCGGTGGCCTGCCGGGTTTTTTTTCCTCCGTCCGCGATGCTGTCTGCGGCTTTTGCGTCAACGTGAAGAACTTTGCGGAATCGATTTGGCCGGGAAAACCCGCCAAGAAGCCCGCGACAAAAGCCAAGCCGGGCCGCCAGCCGACAAAGCGGAAGACCCCCTGATCTGCGAGGAGATGGCATGAACCCCAAGTGGCTTCGGCGGGGCGATGTTCCGGGGGCCCCGGCTCAGCGCGGGGGATCCGCCTCGTCGGGCACGTCGAGTTCTTTCAACTTTTTTTGCGCCCGGACGTTTCCCTGGGCGGCGGCCAGCCGATACCACTTCGCCGCCTCGGAGGAACTTTTTGCAACCCCGCGGCCGTTGGCATACATGAGCCCGAGGGAAAATTGCGCGTCCGCATTCCCCTGATCGGCGGCTGACTCGAAAAGCTTGAGCGCCTTGGCATCGCTGGCAGGCATCCCGAGCCCGGACAGATACATCGCGCCGAGGTGGCTCTGCGCATCCGGGTTCCCCTGGTCGGCCGCCATGCGGAAATATTTCGCGGCCTCGGCATAGTTTTTTTCTGTTCCGGAACCTTCGGAAAACATTCTGCCGAGTTTGAATTGGGCCCGGGCGTTTCCGAGTTCGGCTGCCATGCGGAACCATTTGACCGCATCGTTCCCGTTCCCTTCCCTTCCGCTCAGGCTGAGCACGCCGAGGTTCATCAGCGCCTCGGCATTCCCCTTGTCGGCGGCAAGGCGCAGGAGCCTGACCGCCTCGCCATCGTTTTTTTCAACCCCTTGGCCGTTGGCATAAAGCGCGCCGAGGTTGCCTTCCCCGAGGGCGTTTCCCTGATCGGCTGACAGGCGGAACCACTTCGCCGCCTCGGCGTCGCTTTTTTCGACTCCGTTCCCATCGGCATACAGCTCGCCGAGTTTCGCCTGTGCCTCGGCGTTCCCCTGGTCGGCCGCCATGCGAAAATATTTCGCCGCCTCGGCGTCGTTTTTCGGAACCCCGTCGCCCTCCGCGTGCATCTTTCCGAGCTTCGTCCACGCGATGGCATTTTCATCACTTTTTCCGGCTGGCGCGGCTTCCTTGGCCGGCTCTCCGGAAATTGCAACACCAGGGGGGACGGGCGTCTCGCCGGTTTGGAGACTGGGGCTCGCAGGAAAAACCGGTGCCCGCACGGGCGCGACGCCCCCCGGGCTGACCTCCGCGCTTTCCTTGGGTATTGGCAAGCTGCTTGCGAGCGCAGGCTCGGGCGGCCGAACGCCCGTTGTTTCTGGGCCGGTCTTTATTGAGCGAAGGAGGAACAGCTGCATGGCAAAGAGCACAAGGATCGCCCCAACCACAACAACGCCCGCGCCGATCCAGATCGCCCGCTTCGGTGCCCCACTGTGAGCGCCCGTCGCTCCGCCCGCCGGACTGCCCGGCTTTTTTCCACGCTCGCGCAACCGCACGATCACCTCCGCCGCGGACTGGGGCCGCGACGCCGTGTCTTTTGCCAGGCAATCCGCCACAAGTGATTCCCATTCCTGAGGCACGGAAGCCATCGAAAGCTGCAGCTCCCTGCGGCGTTCAGTCACCGACGGCGCGGTGCGCGTCTCGATTTGCCGGAAGATATCGCCCGTGTAGAACGGCGGCTTCCCCGTGAGGAGGTCGTAGATCGTCGAGCCCAGCCCGTAGATATCATCCAGCGGAGTCGCGGGTTCGCCGTTCGCCTGCTGCGGGCTCATGAACGGCGGAGAGCCGCTGCCCGAACGCGGCTGGAACGCGCTCATCCGGCTGATCGAATCGCTGATCGAACGCGCAATCCCGAAGTCCGTGATCTTCACGCGGCCGGTGGCGGACACCATGATGTTCGCCGGCTTCAAATCGCGGTGGACGATCTTCGCCTCGCGGTGCGCGTATTCCAGCGCCTCGCAGACCTGGAGCATCCAATCGCGGATCTCTTCGGGCTCGAACGCGCGGAACGGCTTCTCCAGGCGCTTTTCCGCCAGCGTGTGCCCGTTGATATATTCCATGACGATCGCCGCGCCCGTGGCATCCTCGACAAAATCGTGGATGCGCACGATGTTCGGGTGGGTGAGCTGCCGGCTCTTGCGCGTCTCGCGCTTGAGCTCATCGACCGCCGTGCTGTCGAGGCGGACGGTTTCCGGCAGAAATTTCAATGCGGCGGCCTCCTCGAGTTTTTCGTCATGCGCCAGCCAGACGACTCCCATCCCGCCGCGCCCGAGAACGCGTTCCAGCCGGAATCGCTGGAACACCACCTGTCCGGCAGCGAGCGCCCGGCTTGTCCCCTCGATGGCCAGCGTTTCGCTTGTGTCGTTCATCGGAGTTCCCTGATCAGCCAGGGGGCAACTCGCTCACACCACTTCGCGATAGGCGTCGGGGTGCGGGCGGGGGATGACGACCGCGTTGACGAGCATGCCGTGGCCGGCGATGACCTGCCGACCGGCCTCCACGGCTGCTTGCACGGCGGCGACCTCGCCGGACATCGTGCAGAACGCCTTGCCGCCAAGAGCCATCGCGAGGCGGAGATCCAGCAGCCGAACGTGGCCGGCTTTGACCGCCGCGTCGGCGCCTTCGAGCATCGTGCTGACGTTGAAGGATTCGAGGATGCCGAGCGCGCCGCCCGGCTCCGGCACCTGCGAGCGGCCCATGGCGGCGATGACGTCGGGGTGCAGGTTCGGGAAGACGAACTGGTCGATGAGGCAGCCGTTGGCGGCGGCGGTGCCCGCCGCGACCGCGCTTTGCACCGCGTCCACCGCGCCGCAGATCACCACCATGTATTTGCCGGAGCAGATGCTGCGCGAGAGCACGATCCGGACGCTGGCGGATTTGAGCATGGCGTCGGCCACGGCAAAGCCGGCCGCGACGCTCGAGAGTTCGATGATACCAATGGATTTTTCGTTCATGATTTCCTTGTCAAAATAATGCGGTCGCCGGTCACGTCGGCCACGGTGCCGTCGAACGGCGCGTGGATCGGCGCGCCGAGCGCGTCGGCCGGGATCGCACCGAGCGGCTGTCCGGCGCGGACGGATTCCCCCGTTTTCACGAGCGGGTTGTTCGGGACGCCGGCCGACTGTTTGAGCGGGAGAATGAGCTGGCGCGGCTTGAGTTCGATATTGCTCAGCGGCGCGGGCGAGTCGTATTGCCCGACGTGCAGGCGCTGCATCAGCATTTTGATCGGCACCTTGCGCCCGTCGTGCATCGCGTGGGCATCCGTCGGCGCGGGGCCGGTCCATTTGATGCCCTCCGCGCGCATTTCTCCCTTCGACGCATCGCATGCCTCCTTCGGGTAAAGCTCCTCCGGACACGAGTAGAGCGTGCAGAGGCCGCACGCGCAGCAGTTGGCCGCCATCTGGTTCCAGTAGCTTTTGCCGGTCGCGGTGAAGGAGAGGCTGCGCATGACCTGGTGGGGTTCGACCGCGTAGCCGAGCAGGTAGCGCGGGCAAAGCTCGGTGCAGAACCGGCACTGGTCGCAGGCCGACTTGCCGATCCGCGCTTGTGCCTGTGCGGGTTTGAGCCTGCGTTCGGCGAGGTGATGGTCGCGCGGCAGGATGACCGCGCCGGTGCTGGTCTTGACGACCGGCGTGTCGAGGTCGTCGGTGAGCTGGCCCATCATCAGGCCGCCCACAAAAAGCACGGGATCATCGGTGGAGAACCCGCCCGCCGCCTCGATCACCTCGCGGAACGTCGTGCCCACCGGTACCGTGATCGTCAGCGGGTTCTTCACCGCGCCCGCCAGCGTGATCGTCTTCCGCGTGACCGGCACGCCGTTCGCGGCGGCCGTGATATTGGCCAGCGTCTCGACGTTGCTCACGACAACGCCAACCTGGAGCGGGATCCCCTGCGGAGGGATGAGGCGGCCGGTGACCGCGTGAACGAGTTCGTATTCGTCGCCTGCCGGATAGTAGTCTCCCAGCAGATGGACGCGCACCGGCGTGCCCTGGCAGGCCGACTGGATCGCCGCGACGGCTTCCTTTTTTTTCGCCTTGATGCCAACCACGCCGTCCTTCGCGCCGACGGACTCCATGACGAGCCGCACCCCTTCGACGACCTCGGCGGCCAGGTGTTGCATGACGGCGGAGTCCTTGTGCAGCAACGGCTCGCACTCCGCGCCGTTGGCGATGACGGTATCTGCCTTGCCGGCAAGCTTCACATGCGCGGGGAACCCGCCGCCGCCCGCGCCCACCACGCCGGCCAGTCTGACTTTTTCAACAAAACTCATTGGGGAAGGGATCCTAAACACAAATCGCCCGCATTTCAATGGCGGGTCTTCGCTTTTTCTGCGACCGGTGGAAGGCCGGTTGCGAAGGCGAGCGCGGCGCGGCTCGTCGAGTACTCGGCGACCGTAGTGGCACGGGAGGATTGCGAGAGGGCAAGCTGACCGGCGGCATCGAAAAATTCCGAGACGGTTGCGAGCCCGAATGCGTAGGCGGCGCGCACAGCCTCGAAGTTTTCCTGCGCGGAGGCGACGAGCCCCTCGGCGGAATCTACGCGGCTGGCGGTGCTCCTCGGCCTGACCGTCGCCGCATTGGTCGCCATCGCCGGACGGGCGACGGAAAATCAGGGCGACGCGGACGCGGGCGGGCGGTCCCAGAAGTAGCGCTTGAGGAGGACTTTCAGCGTGGCCGTGAGCGGCACGGCGAGCAGGGCACCCAGAAGCCCGCCCAGAATCAGGCTCCATGCCAGCACAGAAATGATCACGGTCAGCGGGTGGAGCCCGACCGATTCGCCAACGATCTTCGGCGCGATGAACATGCCGTCAATGTTGTTGGCCACGATAAAAATGACGGTGACCCAGAACGGGTGCGCCCAGTCGCCGAACTGCGCCGCGGCGATGATGACAGCCGGAACCCATGTGATCATCATGCCGAGATACGGGATCAACCCGAGGAACCCGACCATCAGGCCGATGAGCACCGCAAAGTCGAGACCCATGACGAGCAAGGCGCTCGCGATCATCGCGCCGTCGATCACGCTCACGAGGAGCTGGCCGCGGAAGAAGCTCACCAGATACGAGTTGATCTCGCTCACGAGCGAGACGATCTCATTCTTCAGCGGAGAGGCGCGCAGCGGAAGATACTGGCTCCAGTTGTTGGCGATCGACGGGCTGTCCTTCAGAAAAAAGAAAAGGAAGATCGGCACCAGGATCATGCTCAGCAGGATTCCGAAGACGCCGAGAAACCCGCTCAGGCTGCGCTGGAGGAATTTCCCGGATTCGACGGTGAGGTCGGGGATCTTTTTCTGCAGCCAGATGCCGGCCTCGCTGACCCTCTGGGAGACGAAGGCGGAGAACTGGCTCTGGCTCTCGCCCGAGCTGTCCAGGCCCTTGAAAAGCGGGTTGTCGGCGAGCTTGTGAACGCGATCCATCGTCGTGACGAGCAGGCTCTGGGCCTTCTGCGAGTAGGAGGGGAAGTCCTTGACGAATTCCGATCCCTGCCGGCAGGCGGCCGGAAGAATCCAGATCAGGATCCCCGCAAAGACCGCCGTCACCGCGAGATAGACGATCACGATGCTCAATATCCGGGAGATCCTGCACCGCATCAGCCACTGCACGACCGGATCCAGCAGGAACGCCAGGATCGCGGCGACCGCCACCGGGATCAGCACCGGCTGGAGAAACGAGAGCGCCCCGACCACCAGGCTCCCGAACTGGAACAAAACATACCCGATCGCATAGGCGGAAACCGCCGTGATCGCGGCCCACAAAATCTTACTTTGCAGCGGAGTCGGATGCATGAAGAAGCAATAATTATCTGCCCGCGAGGGGATCAGCAATCCATTTCGCCGCTCTCAGAAGGAGCTGTCAGAAGGAGCGTGACAAATCGCGGCCGGTGATTTTGATAGTCGGGCTGTGAGCGTCACGATTCTCAAGCTTCATTGTCCGGATGCCGTCGGTCTTCTGGCGCGGATCACCGGATTCATCGCGGCCTCCGGGGGGAACCTGTTGGATGTCAGCCAATATACCGATCCGGTTTCGAAATGGTTTTTTGCGCGGCTGGCATTTGATGGTGGCCGCGCCGCGGAGGCGCCGGACGCGTTCGGCGATGAGCTGTCGCGGGTGGCCGGCCCGATGGGCGCGCAATGGACTCTGCGTCCCGCGCGGCGGGCGATCCGGACGGCGATCCTTGTGAGCAAGCAGGATCATTGCCTGGCGGATCTGCTCTGGCGCTGGAGATCCGGCGAGCTGAACATTTCTCTCTGCGGGGTTTTCTCGAACCACGAGACCTGCCGGCCGCTGGTCGAGCGGGAAGCGTTGCCCTTCGAGCGGATGGATTTTTCAGCCGACAAGGAAGCGGCGTTCGTGCGGCTCGCAGAGCGGATCCGAGCGCTGGACGTCGAGCTCGTCGTGCTCGCGCGTTTCATGCAGATCCTGCCGGGCTGGTTCTGCGAGGAGTTTTCCGGGCGGGCGATCAATATCCACCACTCGTTTCTTCCGGCGTTCGTCGGAGCGAACCCGTACCGGCGCGCATTTGAGCGCGGGGTGAAGCTGATCGGCGCAACCTGCCACTACGCCACCGAGGAGCTCGACAACGGGCCGATCATCGAGCAGGAGGTCTCGCGGGTCGAACACTACCACGAGCCGGACGACCTGATCCGCCTCGGGCGCGACTGCGAGAGGCTTGCCCTCGCGCGAGGGGTGCGCTTCCATGTCGAGGATCGGGTGCTCGTCCACGGCACGCGCGCGATCGTCTTCCGGGATTAAAAAAAGCCTGCCCCCTACTGGGTGCCCTGCATCATGGAACCCATCGTGCCCGCGCCCTCCCATTTTTCCGGACGGTTCCAGGGAATAGTGCCTTCGCTGTGCTGGGAATCCTGATGTCCGTCCGACGCGCAGCCGGCAGCGGCAGTCAGGGAGGCGGCCAGGAGGAGGCTACTCAGCAGTCGCTTGATAAATGACATTGTCACCGGGCTGGATGTTGATTCCGCCGGGGACGCTGCTGGCGACGATATCGGCGATGGAGGTCGAGGGCTCGACCGACGTGACGCGCACCTTGCCGACGAGCTGGTTGCCGCGCTTGATCAGCATCTCGGCATTCCCGACCACGCCGTTGCGGTCGCCCAGGTTGAGCACCACAAAATTCCAAGCCTGGTTCACCGCCAGAATCCGGCCCTCAAGGCCGTTGCGCATTTTGAGCGCCATCCGGTCGCTGTCTTTTTTGCGGAGATCCGCGAGTTGGGCGCGCGATGCCTCCAGGTCGCCCTGGAGTTTGGCGATGAGCGCCTCTTTTTCCGCAATCACCACCTGCTGATCAGCGCCCGGTGCGACAGGAGCCGCGGTCGTCGTCTCGCTCAGGGTTTTGATCTGGGCCTCCTTCGCCTGGATGTCGGCGGTGAGCTTGGTGATCTCGGTGTCCTTTGTCCCGATCTGCGTGGTGAGGTCGGCGACCTGGGTTTTGTTCTTCTCGGCGTCGGCCTTGATGCTTGCGAGCTGAGTCGCGGCCTGCTCCTTCTCGGCGGTCACGGTCGCCAGGGATTCTTTCGTTTCCTTGAGGTTTTTCTGCACCTGCTCAAAGGCGGCCACCTTTTTCTCGGCCTCCTGTTGCCCGGAGGCGAACTGATCCTTGGCGGCGGTCAGCTTGTTTTTATTGACAAATCCGATGGCCGCCGCGGCAAGCGTGATGGCGATGGAAGCGTAGAGGAGAACTTTACCCATGGACAGATAGAATTGGTTAGGATGAGAGGTAGAAGCGAGAGCGTGAATAACTAATGAGAAACATCCCTGCAAGTCCCAAATGCAACAAATCGGAGGATTTTTCTGTTGTGCGGGAGCTGCATCGATTTAGATTGGCTGGGCCAGAGACTATGGACTGGGGACGGACGAACCCCGCCAGGGCAGGAATGCAGCAACGGCACTCCGCTTTCCATTGCCGTAGTTCTCTGGTCTTTTTCGCTTTCTTGACTCGACGTTCGCGCCCGATATTCTGGGCGGCACGATGATGTGGAAAGGTCGGTTTCAGCAGGAGGCGTCGGGGCTTCTCAAGTCCTACGGGCAATCGGTCACGACCGACTGGAGGCTCTACCGCGAGGACATCCGGGGGAGCATCGCCCATGCCCGCGCGCTGGCGGCGGCCGGGATCCTGACCGCGGAGGAATTTGACCGGATCGCCACTGGACTGAATGACATCGGGGCGGAGATCGCATCGGGGGCATTCGTGTTCAGCGAGGATTTGGAAGACGTCCACATGAACATCGAGGCCGCTCTGACGAAGCGGATCGGAGCGGCCGGCGCGAAGCTCCACTCCGCCCGCAGCCGCAACGACCAGGTCGCGCTGGATTTCCGTCTGCACCTGCTCGGGGCCTGCGAAGAAATTTGCGCGGGGATCCGCGGGCTGCAGCGGGCGCTGGCCGGTCTGGCGGCGAGGCATGCGTCGGCGGTGATGCCGGGATACACGCATCTGCAGCGCGCGCAACCAGTCCTCTTCGCGCACCATCTGCTGGCATATGTGGAGATGCTCGACCGGGATGCCGGGCGGGTGGCCGATGGCGCGGCGCGGATGGATGCGATGCCGTTGGGATCGGGCGCGATCGCGGGATCCACGCTCGTCCTCGACCGCGGGGCGATCGCCGAGGAGCTCGGATTTTCAAAAGTCACGGCGAACAGCATGGACGCTGTCGCGGACCGGGATTTCGCCTGCGAACTGCTGGCCGCGCTCGCGATCCTCGGCATGCATGTTTCGCGGCTCAGCGAGGACATCATCCTCTGGGCATCCGCGGAGTTCGGGTTCATCGAGCTGAGCGACCGGCACACGACCGGATCGAGCCTGATGCCGCAGAAGAAGAACCCGGACATCGCGGAGCTGGCACGCGGAAAAACCGGGCGCCTCTACGGAAATCTCATCGCGCTTTTGACCACGATGAAAGGCCTGCCGCTCACATACAACCGCGACATGCAGGAGGACAAGGAGGGGGTCTTCGATTCGGTGGACACTGTCCTTTCCACGCTGGCCATCTTTGCGGAAATGCTCAACGCCGCAGGGCTGCGGGAGGATCGCGCGCGGGCTGCGGCCTCCGATCCGCTGCTGCTTGCGACCGATCTGGCCGACCGTCTGGTCGCGGGCGGGGTTCCGTTCCGCCAGGCGCACGAGATCATCGGGCGGCTTGTCGCCCGGGCGCAGGAGCTCGGCACCCCGCTCGACAAGCTCGACCCTGCGGAATTCCTTGCGGCGTCCCCGCTGCTGACGCCGGAAGCGGTTTCCGCAAACTTCGACATCGATGCCGCAATGGCCGCGCGCCGCGCCACCGGCGCCCCCTCGCCGGAAAACGTCGCGCGAGAGCTCGCCCGCTGGACCGCCCGCCTCGGCTGATGAAAGCGGCCCGCCTTCCCGCATGAGCCTGAAGCGGTTTTTTCATTTCCGCGAGATGCGCGACGAGGCGAAGCCGTTCCTGTCGCACATGGAGGATCTGCGCACGATGCTGATCAAGGCGGCGATCGCCCTCGTTGTCGCGATGACGCTCTGCTTTGTATTCCGCAGCGAGCTGGCGACCATCGTCCAGCGCCCGCTGATCGCGGTGGATCCCGCGCGCGCCGCGAACCTCCAGTCGCTCGGAGTCGCCGACTCGTTCACGATCTCCCTGGATCTGGCCTTTTACGGAGGGGTCATCCTCGCGCTTCCGTTCCTGCTGCTTTTTCTCGCGGAGTTCGTCCTTCCGGCGCTCACTCCCCCGGAGAAGCGGATGCTCTACCCGGCGTCCGTCGTCGGGTTCGGGCTGTTCCTCGGCGGGGTCGCGTTCAGCTATTTCGTCGTCCTCCCGCAAACGCTCGAATTCTTTTTCGCCGACGCCCAGGCGATGCACTGGAAACCGACTTGGACGGTCCGCGAATACTACTCATTCACGACCCAGTTTGTGATCTCCTTCGGGTTTGCGTTTGAGCTTCCGCTTGCCGTCCTCCTCCTCGTGAAGCTGGGGATCGTGGACTACGCGCTGCTCCGCCGGACGCGCGCGTTCGCGCTCGTCATCATTTTCATCTTCGCCGCGATCATCACCCCGACGTCCGATGTCCTTACGCTCGTGCTCATGGGCGCCCCCATGTATATCCTCTACGAAATCTGCATCGCGATCTCCTGGTTCATGGGACGCCACGCGGGCGAATGAGGAAGCTGTCCGCGATCATTGGCAACGGCGGAGTGGCAACGGCGGAGTTGCCAGGCTGGCCGGAATTCTCTAAAGCTGGCTGCCATGCAAGCCATTGATCTCCTGTTGGCGCAGGCGCCCGGAGCCTTCCGGAACCTCCTCGACAGCGGCCTCCGCTTCACCCATATCGCGGGAATTTATCTCGGGTGCGCGCTGGCGATTTACCTCGCGATGCTCTTCGGCGGCCGGGCGCTGAAGCGGCGGTTCCGGCTCCCGCTGAGCTGGGTTTACCATGCGTTCTGCCTCGCGGCGGCGCTCTATCTTCCGACGCTTCTACCCGAGGTGCCGATCCCCGGCGAGCAGCACATCCGGGCGGCGCTGGTCATCACGGGTGCTTTCGTGCTGGTCGGGTTCGTGCGGCATTATTTTTTTGACCGACTGCCACGGAGCGGCGAGGTCGCGCAGGTGCCGAAGTTCCTCGGGGAGTTCGTTTCGATCGGCATCATTGTCGGGGCCGTTCTGGCGGTCCTCCAATTCATCTACGGGCAAAAAGTTCCCGGCCTCCTGGCGGGCGCGGGGATCATCGGCATCGTGCTCGGCCTCGCGCTCCAGGATACGCTGGGGAATATCTTCAGCGGGTTCGCGATTTATTTCGGCGGACAGTTCAAAGCGGGCGACTGGCTGCTCGTGGACGGGCATCACGCGAAAATTGTTGAGATCAACTGGCGGTCCACCCGGCTGAGCACGACCGACGCCATCTGCCTGGACATCCCGAACAGCAGCATCACCAAGCAGACGGTCATCAACTACAATCATCCGTCCAAGGCCCATGGCCTGAGGATCGACATCGGTCTCGAATACGGCGCGCCTCCCAGCCTGGTGAAAAAAATACTCGCCGAGGCCGCTCTCGACTGTCCGTTCGTCCTGCGCGATCCCGCGCCGGATGTTTTCCTCAAGGACTTCGCGGCCTGGAGCGTCATCTACGAGCTGCGGTTCTGGCTCGACGACCATTCGCATTACAACCCCGCGAACAGCCATATTCGGACCACGCTTTGGTATGCGCTCCGCCGTCACAATATTGCCATCCCGTTTCCGATCCAGCACCAGCTCCATCTCGAGAAGCAGGAACCGCACGTCGAGGATAGGGATCACATCCGCGCCTCGATCCAGAAGGCGGTTTTTGCTCCGGTCCTTTCGTCCGCGCAGCTTGAAAAAATCGTGGAGGGCAGCCGGATCGTCCGTTTCGGGCACGGGGAGTGCATTATCCGGCAGGGTGCGGAAGCCGGGCCGATGTATGTGTTGGTGAGTGGGCGCGCGGAGGTCTGGATCAAGTCGCGCGGCACGCGCACGCCGGTCGCCGTCCTCGGGCCGGACGCCTGCATCGGAGAAAATTCCGTGCTGACCGGCGAAGCGCGCACCGCGACGATTCTCGCCCTCGAGGATTGCCTTGCGGTCGAGGTGCAGAAGTCCACGCTCGCGCCGATCATCAGCGCAAGCCCGGACCTCCTTGAATCGCTGAGCGAGCTTCTCGCGCGGCGACGCATGGCAAACGAGGGACTGGTCGCCGAGGCTGCCGGCAGCGGAAACCAGACGACCCAAAGCAGCTATCAGGCCGGGTTTCTCGGGAAGCTCCGCTCGTTCTTCGAGGTGTAAAAAAACGGGCGGTCCCGGCGCGAACCCCCGGCAGCGATCCCACGGGTTTCTCCAGCGTTGCCGATGGGAAGGAGCGCTAATTCGGCGTGGCCGCGGCCTTCAGGCGCAGCGCTTTCAGACGCTGGCTGGCAAAGCTTGTCCCGGGAAGGACGAGGCTGACTTCGTAAGCGCGGATCGCCTCGGGCGTTTTTCCGGCCCCCTCGAGAAAGAGCGCGCGGTATTCCTGGGGGGCCGCGGTTCCGGGGTCGAGGCGGATCGCTTCGATATGGGCGGCCGCGGCGGGCTCGAATTTCCGGAGGCGGGAAAGCGAGATCCCGAGCATGAGCTGGTTCCAGCGTTCCTCCCGGTCGAGCTCGGTCGAGCGGCGTAAATGATAAGCCGCGCGGACGAGCGTCTCGCGCGGGTCGCCGGATGACGCCGCGGTCTGCAGGAGGGCTTCGCCCAGAAACCGGCGGAGCCGGGAGTGGTTGGGAGCGGCTTCGAGGCCCGCCTCGGCCTCCACGATGGCGGCCGGCGCATCGCAAAGAACAAGGGCGTTTTCGGCCTTGAGCACCTGCCATTCGGCCCGTGCGGATTTTTCCAGGAGGTGGCAGAGGAACAAGCCGGCCGCGCAGGCCGCCAGCCCGCCGAGCCAGCGCGGCGCCCAGCCTCTCCGGAAGCCCATGGAAATCCCCGGGTTGGCGAGCATTCCCGCGCAGGCAGCGGCGAGCAGGGCATTGGGCGGGAGCTGCATGTCGAAATCAAAAAACGCGTGGGCCGCGCAGGCGGCGAGGGCGCTGAGCGCGCCCATCGTTAATGCCGCGGAGTTGCTCTGCGGGCGGCTCGAGACGGCCATGCGCTGCCGAAGCGCGGCGACAAAACCGGAAAACCCGGACCTCCAGTTCGCGAGAAACATCCCGCTCACGAGGACGAGGCCGATGAACCCAAAGTCGGACGCCGTCTGCGCCCAGTCGTTGTGGGCGAACGTGTCGTCGTAATCCGAGTTGTAGTCCCGGAGGCGGCGCGAAAGCTGCGTGAACGATCCGGCGCCGGTCCCGGTCAGCGGCTCGAGCTGCGCCTGCCTCAGGGCCGCTGGCCAGAGCGCCATGCGGTAGGTGTCTTCGGTGATCGTGCTCATTCGCGCCTGCACGGTCACGCTTTCGGAAAACAGAAAATACCCGCCGGCGAGCCCTGCCGTCACGGCCGCAAGGGTGATCAGCAGAACAACAATCCGGCGGTCCCTCGCCCCGATGCCGAGAGCGAAGAGACTCAGGATCAGAAAAACAATCGTGCCGGCGCACAGCCCGATCATCCCGGCGCGGCTGAGCGTGAGCACGGTGCCGGCCACGCAGACCGCCGCCAGGTAGGCGGAAAGGACTTTCGTCCAAACCGCGCAGCGCCCGAGACTCGCGATCCCGAGCGCGAAGAACGCCATGATGTTCAGAAACCAGGCCAGGTGGTTGCCGCTGAGAAAAAATCCGCTCCCCCTCGAGTAGCTTCCGGCCGGCTGGAGAGACCAGACCCGGAGCTGCTCGCTGAACCACGGCAGTGGCCGATAGGGAGCCGGCGATGTGAACTGGATCGCCGCGACAAGAACCTGCCCGAGCGCCGCCGCGAAAAGCAGCGAAACAAAAACATACCGCGACGAGGGGGTCGTCAGCACGCACGCGAACAGGCAGTAAACCGCCGTGCAGGCGGCGATCAGGAACGTGTAGAATACCGAGAGGTCCTGGCCGGGGGAATGCACCGACCGCCAGAAAAGATAACCGGCCGCAACGAGCGTCGCCGCGAGCGGGCCCGGACGCGGAGGCACGGCGCGCCGCCAGAAAAGCGCGGCCGCGCCCAGCACCCCGGCCATCGCAACAAGCCCGTAGCTGGGAATGCTGAACACCGTCCGCATCAGGCCGCCATAAAACAGCTGCCCAAGGATGACCGCCAGGGCGAGCAGGACGGCGACAAGGATGCGGATCACAGCCCGCATCATGCCCGAGCGGGGGCCGTCCGCTCAACTCCGAATATCCGGCCCGCTGCGATTTTCCTCTGTGTTCTCCGCGCCCTCCGTGCTTCAAATACGGCCATGTCCCGCACCGTCATCGTCATCCCCGCCCGCTGGGGCTCGACCCGTTTCCCCGGCAAGCCCCTGCACCCGATCGCAGGCAAACCGCTGATCCAGCACGTCTGGGAGAGGTGCTCCCGCGTCAAGGGCGCGGACCAGATCCTCATCGCCACCGATGACGTCCGGATTTTTGAAGCCGCGCGAGCGTTCGGCGCGGAGGTCGCGATGACTTCCTCAAGGCATCCCAGCGGGACCGACCGCCTGGCTGAAGCCGCCAGGAACCTGCCCGCGGCCGACATCCTTCTCAACGTGCAGGGCGACGAGCCGTTCTTCGACCCCCGGCTCGCCGGGCGCGTCATCGAGGCGCTGCGAGCCGATCCTCTCGCCCAGATGTCCACCGCCGCCTGCCCGCTGGCCCCAGGGGAAATCGACAACCCGAACTGCGTCAAGGTCGTCATGGACACCGCCGGATACGCGATCTATTTTTCCCGCTGCCCGATCCCCTGCGACCGCGACGGCGACGCCCGCCCGGCCCGCTTCCGCCACATCGGAATTTATGCCTACCGCCGGAAATTTCTGCTCGGCATCGTCAAACACCGGCAGACCCCGCTCGAGAAATCCGAAAAGCTCGAGCAGCTCCGCGCGCTTGAACACGGCGCGAAAATCCGTGTCGTCCGCGCAAAATCCGCCGCCCCCGGCGTGGACACCCCTGCCGACGCCGAAGCCGCCGAGCGCGCGATCTCAAACCGCGCAAGCGTCCGGTAAGTCGCTGCAAATAAAATCCCGGGGCTGGCTCAGTATCCGGACGGAACCACGGGGGGGGCGTTGGTTCCGAAGGCGTTCGGTGAAAACCTCGGGCTCTCGAGGATCGTCTGATCCCAGCTCCAGAGCATTTGATCCACCGATTGGTAGCCGAACGACCTTGCCATGTCCTCCGATGTCCGGAAGCCGCCGATCTCGGCCACCCTCGCGAGCGCGCGCCGGTTTTTCTTTGGCAGGGACGAGTAGATCCTGCCGAGGTCGGCCTCGCGGATCTCGCGGTAGCCGGACGGCTGTGCAAAGTCGATGTCGGCGTATGTTGGCCGCGCGCCCACCGGAGCGATCAAGGAACTCTCCGCGCGGCCCTGGGTGAAAAGCGATTGAATGTCTGTGGCGGAAATAGCCGGCGCGGGTGTGGCGGATGGCGTGGCGGAAACGGATGGCGCGGGGGTGGCGGAGGCGGCCGACGATGGAGAGGCCGCCGGCAGGCGAAGCCGGAGCCGCACCTTCTTGTCCCGCATGGCTACCACCACGAGCACGATGAGCACACAACAGGCGCCGATGGTAACGAGCGCCTCTACCGAAATGCCCCCCCATCGGCCTCTCTTCGTTTGATTTTGTTCCGGTTGATTCAGAGATGAGCCTTGGTGCTTTGTGGAGACTGGCACAGAACCGCCCGGCTCACAAGCGCGGCGTTCGAGGCCGGAACACGAAGGCAAGACGGAAAAGAAGGGCTCGCCGCCAAGCCGTGAGTGACATCGCGGGCGCGGCAGGGAATAATCTGCGGGATGTATGTGCGCGTGCTTCCGGATCAGGCTGCGGGGCGGCTTCTGGATTATCGTGTTCCGGAGGGGTTTGAGTCATCCATCGCGGCGGGTTCGCGGGTGAGCGTGCCGGTGCGCACGCGTCTTCTCACGGCGACGGTGATCGAGGTTCTTGAGGAGACGGGCGTCCGGGGGGTGCGCGATGTGGCCGGGCTGCTCGACGCGAAGCCGATGATCCGTCCGGCCCTGCTCGAGCTGGCGCGGTGGATGGCGGATTACTACTGCTGTCCGGTCGAGACGGCGGTCCGCAGCGTGCTGCCGGTGGCGGTGCGGGACGGGAAGGTGGCCGAGAAGCGGCGGAACACCGCGCGGCTCGCGAGGGAGATTTCGGAAGAGGAGCTGGCCGCGCTGGAGAAGCGTGCGCCGCGCCAGGCCGACGCGCTCCGCGTGCTGATCGAGGCCGGCGGGCCGGTCGCGGTCGCCGCCGCCACCGGGCAGGCCGCCGTCGCGGAGGGGGTCTTCCGCGCGCTCGAGAAACGCGGCCTCGTCGTCATCGAATCCGCGGTCGTCGCACGCGATCCGTATGCCGAAAAATTTGTTGCTTCGGCGGGCGTGACGTTGAACGCCGAGCAGGAGGCGGCGATGCGGGCGGTCGAGGCGGCGATGGAAACCCCCGGCACGCCGATTCTTCTCTTCGGGGTCACGGGATCGGGGAAGACCGAGATCTACCTCCGGGCGATCCGGCAGGCGGTCGAGCGCGGGCGCACGGCGCTCGTCCTCGTGCCCGAGATCGCGCTGACCCCGCAGACGGTCGAGCGCTTCAAATCCCGGTTCTCGGATATCCAGGAAAAGATCGCGGTCCTTCACAGCCACCTCTCGGAGGGCGAGCGCCACGACGAGTGGCATAAGATCCACAGCGGCGCGGCGCGGATCGTCATCGGCGTGCGCAGCTCGATTTTCGCGCCCTTGGAAAACCTCGGGATCATCATCGTGGACGAGGAGCACGAGAACTCCTACAAGCAGGACGAGGCGCCGCGCTACAACGCCCGCGACATGGCGGTGCTCCGCGGGCACCGAGAGCGTGCGGCCGTCCTGCTCGGCAGCGCGACCCCCTCGCTCGAGAGCTGGCACAACGCGCAGACCGGAAAATACCGGCTCGTGCGGCTCGACCAGCGGGTGGACGACAAGCGGATGCCGGTTGTGCGCGTGCTCGACCTCCGGCAGAAAGCGCGGCAGTCGCCCGAGGGCGGACTGCTCTCGCTCCCGCTGAAGGATGCGATCGAGGGGCGCCTGGCCAAGGGCGAGCAGGTGATCCTTTTTCTCAACCGCCGCGGGTTCTCGACCTCGATGCTCTGCGAGGCGTGCGGGCACGTCTGCGAGTGCCCGGACTGCAGCGTCTCGCTGACCTACCACCGCGCCGCCGAGCGGATCGTTTGCCACATCTGCGGGCACTCGTCGCGCGCCCCGAAGGCCTGCCCGAAATGCCGGGATCCCGGGATCCGTCACGCGGGGGTCGGCACCCAAAAAATCGAGGAGGCGGTCCGACGGATTTTTCCGAAAGCCCGGATTGCGAGGATGGATGCGGATTCGATGACCCGCAAGGAGGCCTACCGCGAGACGCTCGGGGCGTTCAAGGAGGGGAAAATTGATATTTTGGTCGGCACGCAGATGATCGCCAAGGGGCTGCATTTTCCGAATGTCACGCTCGTCGGGATCGTGAACGCCGACCTCGGTCTCCACATGCCGGATTTCCGCGCCGGCGAGCGCACGTTCCAGCTCCTCACGCAGGTCGCCGGGCGGGCGGGGCGCGGCGAGATGGAAGGCGAGGTTCTCGTGCAGACGTTCACGCCGTTCAGCCCGTCCATCCAGTTTGCGCGGCACCACGATTACGAGGGGTTCATGGAGCAGGAGATGGAATTCCGTCGTCAGTTCGGATACCCGCCGTTCGGGCGCATGGTGCTGATCACGCTGCGCGGGACGATGCGCGAGCGCGCGGAGTTCTCGGCGCAGACCCTCGCCCGGAAGCTCAAGGCCGCCGCGCCCGCAGGCGTCGTCGTCGGCGAGGCGGCGCCCGCGCCGCTGGAGCGGGCCAAAACCTACTACCGGTTCCAGGTCGCGCTCCGCGGCCCGTCCTCGATGGCCCTCGCCCGGCTCACCCGCTCCGTGCTCGACTCGCTGCCGATGCCGGAAGATGTTTTCGTCGCCGTGGACGTGGATCCGCTGCACCTGCTTTAAACGGAAAATTGATGCCGGAAAATTGATTGCTCATCGCCCGCGTATCGAGCAAATATACAACACCATGCGTTTTCTCACGCTCCTCCTCTCCGGCGTCCTTGCGGGCGCTGCCGGGCCCGTCTATTCCCAAACTCCTCCGGCCGCTCCGAAGAACATGCTGGCCAACCCGGGTTTCGAGACCGGCTTCCGCCGCGAAAATTTGTGGGACGGGGTGGATACGGCGGGGGGGCTGGCC
>Ga0194039_1000516_pt1 | contig 23113 bp, 25 predicted proteins | sample JunL228m_MetaG_FD_148679 | JGI IMG/M metagenome (GOLD analysis project Ga0194039, IMG submission 148679) | Anoxic zone freshwater microbial communities from boreal shield lake in IISD Experimental Lakes Area, Ontario, Canada - Jun2016-L227-8m | ecosystem: Environmental > Aquatic > Freshwater >... | reverse complement strand
GTTGCTAACCGGCTACGTGACTATCGGGAGCGGTTCGTCGATCGCTAGCGGGTCATGTCGATCATGACCTTGCCGCACTCGCGGCTGTCGGCCAACAGGCCCAGTGCGTCATCGATGCGGCTCAAGGGATAGCGGTCGGTGATCATCGCGGACAGGTCCCGTCGGGTCAGCAGGTCGATCGCGTCGGCGAAGCGCGTCGGGTATTCGATCGACCCGCGCAGCGTGAGCTCCTTCATCAGGACGTTGATGAAGTTGACCTCCACCGGTTTGTAGTGCAGCGCGACGACGCTCACCCGGGCACCCCGGCCGGCACGGTCGATGATTCCGGTGAGCACCGCGGCCGACCCCGACGCCTCGATGAAGACCTCGGTCGCGGGGGCCTGTCCGTAGGTCAGAGCGGTGCTGCCGTGGATGCGCGCCAGTTCGCGCCACACGCTCTGCTCCGCCGGGTCGATGGTGTGGGATGCGCCGACGGTGCGGGCAAGCTCACGACGAGTCGCCGAGAGGTCGATGCCGACGATCTCGGCGCACCCGCGATCGGCCAGCGTCGCGATGGCCGCCAAACCGATCGGTCCGCAACCGAACACGGCGACGGTGTCCCCGGTGCGGGCCTCGGCCTGCTCGACCGCGTGCATTCCGACCGCCACCGGTTCGGCGAGGGCAGCCACATCCATCGGCATGCCGTCCGGCACGGCGAACAGCCGCCCGCCACGCGCGGCCTCGCGCACCAGAACCGTCTCGGCCAGGCCGCCCTCCGGGGAGCCGTTGCCGATCCTGCCCAGTTCGTCATCCCCGGGGTGGACGATGACGCGCTGCCCCACCGTCACACCGCGCACCTCGGAGCCGACCTCGCGCACCACACCGGCAAGCTCATGGCCCAGCGGCATCGGTTCGCCGTTCGGGCCGGCAAGCCCACCCATCGAGATGTAGCTCAGGTCGCTCCCGCAGATGCCGCAGGCGTGCACGTCGACCACGACGTCGCGGGGCCCGCAGGGTGGGGCCGCAACGGCATCCACCGACACCACCCCGGGTGAAAGGATGCGAGCCTGTTGAATCATCGACACAAGACACTATCGACTCAAGGCCCGGGAGAAGGGGCGAAGAGGTGATCAATCTCGACGATCTGACCGATCCCGTGCTGACCGACGTCCAGCGGCAGATCCTCGACTACACCGAATCCCGGGAGGTGGTGTTCGACCTCGAGGAGATGAAGGCCGAGGCGGTCACCCAGGCCGGTGTCGACGATTCCGGCGGCCACCTCGGGGAGCGGGGTTTCAATGATCGTCTGAGTGCACACGTCGCGGCCATCGAGTCCGATACCGGTCTGCGCCAGCTCAGTCGTAACACCCTGCGCAGCAGAGTCGTTCGGCTGCTTCGCAACAGGCTGTCGCTGCACGACCTGCTCACGCGCTATCCCGAGATCGCAGACATCGAGATCGAGCGGCCACTGATCGTCGTCGGTATGCCGCGCTCCGGAACGACGCATCTGGTCAACCTGATCGCCCGCGATCCGCGCCGCCGCGCGCTGCCCTACTGGGAGAGTCAGGAGCCGATCCCCGCCCGCGGCCGGGGTCCGGACGCCTCCGGCACCGACCCCCGGTACGCCCGTGCCAAATCCGAGCACGACGCCCTGATGGCCAGCGCGCCCCTGGTGGCGGCCATGCACGACCAGTTCCCCGAAGCCATCGAGGAGGAGATCGAACTCTGCGACCTCGATCTGGCGTCCTATGTGCTGGAATGGCACTCGCGGGTGCCCCAGTGGCGCGACTACTACCTCGGACTGGATCAGACCCGCCACTACGCGTACCTCAAGACCGTTCTGCAGGCGCTGACGTTCCTGCGCGGACCCCGGACCTGGGTTCTGAAATCCCCGCAGCATGCCGAGCAACTGGCGGCGCTGACGGCGACCTTCCCGGACGCGACCGTGGCCTTCACCCACCGAGATCCCGTCGCCGTGATCCAGTCGGCGATCACGATGATGGCCTACTCCGACAGGATGCGACGGCGCAGCATCGACCCCGACTGGCTGCTCGGCTACTGGACCGACCGGATCCACCGGCTACTGTCCGCGTGTGTCCGCGACCGCGACCTGGTGCCCGCCGACCGGAGTGTCGACGTGATGTTCCACCACCTCAACGGCAACGAGATGCCGGTGCTGGAGGAGTTCTACCGCCGCGCCGGCGTCGACATACCGCCGAAGGTGGCCGCGAGATTCGACGACTACATCGCCACCAACCCCCGCGGCGCCAAGGGGGCCGTCCCCTATGACCTGGAGCGGCATTTCGGCGTGAAGCCCGATGAATTGCGTTCACGGTTCGGCTTCTACTTCGACCGTTTCGACGTCCGGCCCGAAGGTTGAGCGCATGAGCGAACCGATCTGGCGCAGCCGACCCGGAGCCGACGCGATGGCGCCCGCCTCCGCCGAACGGGCCGAGCAGGTCGCGCCGGGTATCTGGTGTTCCCCGGGTCTGACCAACACCTATCTGATCACCACCTCCGACGGCCGGGTCGTCGTCAACACGGGGATGGGATTCGAGTCCCCGGTGCACCGTGCCAACTTCGACGCCGTCGACGCATCCCCGGTGCGCTACATCATCGTCACGCAGGGCCACTACGACCACGTCGGAGGCATCGACACCCTGCGAGACGCGGACACCACCGTCGTCGCGTCGTCGAACTGGCGAACCTGGCGCGACGACAACGAACGCCTGATGAATTACCGGGTTGCCCGCAGCGCGTTCGCGTTCAGCGGCCGGCTCGCCGAGGGCATCGCGGCCATCAGTCGCCGCTTCGGCAGACTGCCCGCACAGAGCACGCTGTCCCCCGACGTCACCGTCGATGAGACACTCACCCTGACGGTCGGCGACCGCACGCTGGAACTCATCGCGACACCCGGCGGGGAAACCACCGACTCCCTGGTGGTCTGGTTGCCACAGGAGCGGGTCTGTCTCTGCAGCAACACCTTCGGACCGGTGTTCGGGCACATTCCCAACCTGGTCACCGTTCGCGGCGACCGCTACCGCGATGCGCTGACCGTCATCGACACCATCGAGCGGGTCAGGGCGCTCGCGCCCCGGATCCTCATCACCGGGCACTTCGACCCGATCGTCGGTGAGGAGCTCATCGACACCGAACTGGCTCGGCTCCGCGACGCGGTGCGCTACGTGCACGATCAGACCGTCGCCGGCATGAACGCCGGCAAGGACGTCCGCACCCTGATGGCCGAGGTCACGCTGCCCCCGCACCTGGCCGTCGGTCAGGGCTACGGCGCGGTGCCGTGGGATGTCCGGGCCATCTGGGAGAACTACTCGGGCTGGTTCCACCACCGCTCCACCACCGAGCTCTATCCAACCGGTCCGGAGACCGTCGCCGCCGACCTCGTCGAACTGGCAGGGGCGGACTCCCTCGTCGCCCGGGCGGTTGAGCACCTCGACGCCGGCCGTGCGCTGCAGGCCATCCACCTCGCCGAAACCGTCTCGCACGCCCACCCCGACCACGCCGGTGCGCGGGCCGTGCTCAAAGCAGCGCACGAACACCTGCTCGCGGGCAGCATCAACTTCTGGGAGAGCGCATGGCTCACCACGCAGATCGAGAGGTACTCATGAGCGCCAGGGTCAGCTTCGACTTCACCGGTACCCGCACGCTGATCACCGGTGCCACCAGCGGCATCGGGCACGCCGCCGCGCTGATTTTCCGCGACGCCGGGGCGCAGGTCACCGTCACCGGAACCAAGTCGGCCGCCACGGATTACGAGGTGGACCTCGCCGGAATGGACTACCGGCAACTGGTGCTGACCGATCCCGTCTCGATCACCGGGCTCGCCGCGGATTTCACCGCACTCGATGTACTGATCAACAACGCGGGCGCGAACTTCCCCGGCGGCCTCGATGAGTCCCACCCCGACGGCTTCGACGCGGCCGTCGAACTGAATCTGATCGGGCCCTACCGGCTCACCGTTGCGCTGCACGGCGCGCTGCAGGCCTCCACGGCGCCGGGCGGCGCCAGCGTGGTCAACCTGGCCTCCATGTCGGCGTTGCGGGCGGTGACCATGGTGCCCGGCTACAGTGCCGCGAAGTCGGGCATCGTCAACCTCACGCGCAATCTTGCGGTGAAATGGGCGCGGGACGGCATTCGGGTCAATGCGGTGGCGCCGGGTGTGATCGAGACGCCGATGACCGCGCCGATGATGGGCATCCCCCAGATCGTCGAGGGCGAACTGGCTCACGTGCCGCTGCGTCGCTTCGGCCGGCCGTCGGAAGTGGCGGCCGCGGTGGCGTTCCTATGCACCGAGCAGAGCAGCTACACGAGCGGGGCGGTGTTCGTGATCGACGGTGCGTCGGACTGCGTTTAGCACACCGTCCACCGGACCACGTAGGCTCGAACACCGTGGGCCGTCTGAGAACAGTCGCCGTCACTGTCGCTGCCGCCGTCTGTCTGGCGCCGTGGCCGGCCACCGCTGAACCCGGTCCGATCCCCGTCGACCACGACGGCACCTTCATCGTCGGCACCCAGATCCTGCCCGGCGTCTACGCCACGGCGGGCCCGCAACCCGGCGGCGTCTGCTACTGGCGCCGCATCGGCCAGGGAGACGCCACGATAGACAACGCGATGACCAAACAACCCCAGGTGGTGCAGATCGACGCAGGCGACGTCGCGTTCAAGACCCGCGGCTGTCAACCATGGCAGCTCACCGATGAGCAGGTGCCACCCGCCCAGAACGCGCCCTGGCTGAGCCAGCTGCAGCTGCGCCACAACCTCGACATCCTCAACGGTCTGGCAGGCCAGTCCGGCAACGGCCAGCTTCCGCCGTACTGACGTGCTCGTCCTGCTTCCTCCGTCGGAGACCAAACGCGCCGGCGGTGACGGTGCACCCCTGCGCCTGAACAAACTCGCCACGCCCCAGCTGCGTCCGCTGCGCACCCAACTCGTCGGCGACCTCGTGGAGCTGGCGGGCGATCCTGCGGCCTGCCGCGCAGCGCTGCGCCTCTCCCCCGCCCAGGACGCTGAGATACAACGCAACGCGGCACTGCGCACGTCCCCAACGATGCCTGCCATCAATCGGTACACCGGAGTGCTCTACGACGCTCTGGACATCGACTCCCTCACCGGTGCGGCGGCCGGCCGCGCGCGGGCCCGCCTGGCGATCGGCTCGGCGCTGTTCGGGCTGTTGCGTGCCGACGACCCCATTCCGGCCTACCGGCTCTCGGCGTCCTCCAAGCTGCCCGGCCGCTCTCCGTTGCCGACACGGTGGCGGCCGTTGCTCGAACCTGTCCTCGCCGGCATCGCCGCCGGGGAATTAGTGGTCGATCTGCGTTCGGGGGCTTACGAGGGTCTTGGTCGCCTGCCCGGCGCCGTGCGGGCCGATGTGCTCGCCGAACATCCCGACGGCCGGCGGACCGTGGTCAGCCACTTCAACAAGGCGCACAAGGGCAGGCTCGCGCGCGCGCTCGCGAGCGCGCCGAGTGAACCCGGCGACGCCGCCGGCGTCGCCCGGCTCGCCCGCAAAGCCGGTATGCGGGTGGAACTCGAGGGAAGTGCGCTGACCATCGTGGTACCGGCGTGAGGGTGCGATGATGTCAGCATGACCCGCTGGCAGCGCGAGTCGATCGCGCGCGGGGACGCCTACGACGAGCGCTGGTGTGATCTTGCCGCCGCGGGTGAGAACGTCCACGGCGAGGCCGACCTCGTCATGCACCTTCTCGGAAAACCCCGCGGACGGATCCTCGACGCGGGCTGCGGCACCGGCCGGGTGGCGATCGAACTGTCACGACGGGGATTCGACGTCGAGGGCACCGACGCCGATACCGAGATGCTGGCCACCGCGAAAGGCAAGGCGCCCGAGCTGGCCTGGTACCGCTGCGATCTCGCCGCCCTCGGCGGCGCTGTGCCCGGTCCGTTCGATCTGGTTCTGCTTGCCGGAAACGTGATGATCTTCCTCGACCCGGGAACCGAGCAGGCCGTGCTGGCCAACTGTTCGGATCGTCTGCGGCCCGGCGGGCTGCTGGTCGCCGGGTTCAGCCTGCTCGCCGAAGAGTTGGCACTCGCCGACTACGACGAGATGGCGGCCGCCGCCGGCCTCCGCCTGCAATCCCGCTGGGCCACCTGGAACCGCGAGCCCTACACCGGGGGCGACTACGCGGTATCGGTGCACGCACGATGAGTGCGACTCGGCTGCCGCGGCTGCGCGTCCGCACCGCGCCGGATCAGTATCACGCGTTCACCGCGCGGCTGGCGGCAGGCGGCTACCAGCGGATAACCATGCGCGTGGTCGCCGGCTGCATCCTCGCCCTCAGTGTGCCCTCCCTGCTGGCCGGCGTGGCGCCGCACTCGCCACCATGGCCGGGCTTCCGGCTGGTCTACGCAGTCATCGCACTGATGTGCATCGGCCTCGCCGTGCCGTGGCTGCGGTACCGGTGGCCGACCCGGCGCGAGTCGGGCGCGGTCGTCGTGATCGGAACCATCGCAATGGCGGCAGGCTGTCTGGCGACCATCGATCCCATCGCCGGGATGGTGATCGCCTCCGCATTCGTCTTCGTCCTCGGCTTCACCGCGTTGTTCCACAGCTCCGAACTGATCGCCTTCGTGGCGTCGGTGGCGGCGTTGACGGTCGTATGGCTGATGGTGCGGGTCGCAGCGAATGACTTCGCGACGGCCATTGCCGTCACCACGCCGATCGTCCTACTCTGCGTCATCGCGACCTTCGCCTGCCGCACCATCGCCACCGTCGGTGCGCCCTCGGACACGGCCGCCGATATCGAGCCGGTCACCGGCCTGCTGACCCGGCAGTCGTTCTATGACCGTGCCGCGACACTGATCGGAGCCCGGCACCGCGACGACGACCGGTACTTCGTGGTGGCGGTGGTCGGAGTCGACAATCTCGCCCCGATCGAGAGCCTGCAGGGCCAGCGGGGCACCATCGCCGCCCGGGTGGCCGCGGGGCAGGCGCTGCGCGAGACGGTGCGTCGGGACGCCGTCGTCGCCCACACCGGCGCCACCGACTTCCTCATCGCCGAGACCTTCACCGTCGCCGACCCGCGCCCTCTGGTCGACCGTGTGCTTGGCGCGATCGCGGCGACACCAGTGGGGATCACCGCCAGCGTCGGCGCGGTCAGCACACCGTTGCGGCCGCTGACCGCGCGCGCGCCAAATGAGGTGCTCGATGAGATCATCGCCCTGGCCACGAACGCGATGCGCGAAGCGCGCAGCGCCGGCGGAAACGAAGCCCGCTACGTGATGGAACCGCCGCTCACGCAGCGGGACTAAAAGCCACCGCCGGCCGTCTCGCCGATCAGCACACGGCGCAGCAGATGCAGCGCCACCGTCGTCGACCGGTCACGCACATCGGGGCGCTCGCCCGGAATCCGGATGCACCGGGTGATCGTCGGGCCCCCGGCCAGGCCGATACCGAACCACACCGTTCCCACCGGTTTGTCCTCGGTGCCCCCGCCCGGACCGGCCACGCCGGTGATCGCGACCGCCGTGTCGGCATCGAAGCGGTCCAGCGCGCCGGTCACCATCGCCTCGGCCACCTCTGACGACACCGCACCATGGGTGTCGATCAGCGCGGGGTCCACCCCCAGGAGGGCCGACTTCGCCTCGTTGGCGTAGGCCACCACGCCGCCGGCGACATAGTCCGACGAGCCTGGCCGGTCGGTGAGCCGAGCGGCGAGCAGACCGGACGTGCACGACTCCGCGGTGGCGATTCGGCGCCCGCAGAGCAACGCGGCGATCTGGTCGTCGATGCTCGAGCCGTCCTCGGAGAAGATGGTGGCGCCGTGGCGCTCACGCACCAGATCCATCAACTCGGCGTAGGCGGCGGCACCGGCGGGCTCGTACCGGGTCACCATCTCCAACTCCCCGCGGCGCAGGCAGGTGGTGATCTCCAGCCCATCGAAGCCGGGGATTTCCCCGGCTTCCCGCAGGGTCTCGGCCAGGCCGGACTCGGGCAGCCCGAACATCCGGACGATCCGCTGCTGGTATTCGGTCCGCCCGGCAATGGCGTCCTGCACCGCCGAACTGGCGATCGCGGCCGGCCACATCGCCTGCAGCTCTTTGGGCGGTCCGGGCAGCACGACGACGGCGGGCTGCCCCGGGATCACCACGCCGGGGGCGGTTCCGACCGGATCCAGTGCGGTGGCGCCCTCCGGCGTCATCGCCTGTTTGCGGTTGGCGACCTTCACGGCCTCGAGGTCCACATCGGGGAAACGGGCCATCCACTTCTCGACGATCGCGGCGATGCGGGCTTCCATCGCGTCGTCGAGCACCAGCGGGCGCCCGCAGAACCGGGACACGATTTCGACCGTCATGTCATCGGCGGTGGGTCCGAGACCGCCGGTGGTCACGATCAGATCCACGCCCTCGGCGCGAAGGAAACGTAGTTGGGCGTCGATGTCGGCGGCGCGGTCACCGCAGATGGTGATGTGCGCCAACTCCACGCCGAGTTCCAGCAGCCGGTCGGCGACCCAGGGTCCGTTGCGGTCGGTCACCCGGCCGGTCAGTACCTCGGTTCCGGTGACGAGGATGCCCGCCCGTGCGGTCATCGTGTCGCGGGCGGCGTCCGCACCACCAGTGGGACGGCCGGGAACTGCGCCGCCATCTCAGCACGCGAACGGCGCAGTGCCGCAGTGCCATAGCCCTTCTTGCGGTGTTCGGGATGGATCCAGATCCGGACGTTCACCTCGCCGCCGGTCAGCTCACCGAACACCATGCCGACCTTCTGCTCAGCGGTGATAGCGACGAACCAGGCCGCCTCCTCTGCGCGCACCCGTTCCCGCGCGGACCCGATCTCGTCGTCGAGGCTTCCCGCCGGAGAGCCAGAGCCGTCGCCGGCGGCGCCGATATCGGTGGTGCGGGTGGCGAAGATGTCGCGGTCATCGTCCGGCGAGAACGGTCTCAACCGCAGACTCTCGTCGGCACTCGCCGGTCGCTCGGTGACGGTGAAACTCAGTTGGGTGTTCAGGTCGTCGAGTTCCGCGGCGATCCGCTTGCGCGAATCCTTGGTGAGCTGGTCGAAGGACATGCTCATCACCGCCTCGCCGCCCAGGCGGGATTTTCCGAGCAGTGCGGTGATGGCCTCGACCGCTGATTCGCGGTCATCAGCCTCCACGATCGCATCGAGCACCTCGTGGCGGCGTTCGAGCGCGGTGAGCAGAGCATCGGCGATGGCGCGGCGGGTGACGGCGCGGTCTTGATCGGTCATCAGCCGATCGTAGGTCCCCGTGGCACGCCTCTGCCAAGATGGTGCACCGTGGCGAGAAGGTGGTATGCGGTCCTCGCCATCGTGCTTCTCGTCTTCGCAGCGGGTGATTACCGCGCGTTCACTCCACCGCAGGCGGCGCCGGCCCAGGACATCGAACTGGCCGACGGCTGGAAGCTGACGTCGGCGACCGGTCTCCGTGCCGATGGTGCGCTGATCTCCACGTCGGGATACGACGACGGCGCGTGGGTGGGTGTCCGCCGGATGCCCGGCACGGTGCTGCAGATCCTCCAGGACGCCGGTGTGTACCCGAACCTCTACTTCGGTAGGAACCTGCTGACCGAAGTGCCCCAGGACCTTTACAAACAGGACTGGTGGTACCGCAGCACATTCGCCGCGCCGAGCGGTTTCACCGGCTACCGGCTGAACTTCCCCGGAATCAACTACCGCGCCGAGATCTGGCTTAACGGTCACCGAGTCGCCGGGAACAACGAGGTCGTCGGCATGTACACCGACCACGACCTCGACGTCACGCCCTGGATCTCACCCGGCGCACAGAACACACTGGCTGTGAAGGTCACCCCCGAACGCTCCATCCAGGACGTCGACGGCGTCGAACTCGCCGACAGCTGGTATGACTGGATCAACTGGCGCTACCTCGGATACCAGGGACCCGGTAAGAGCGCGGCCAACGGCAACTCCTTCGTCGCCGACCGCAACGCCGGTATCTTCAAACCCGTCTACCTGCGCGCGTCCGGCGCGGTGGCCGTCGGCTCGGCGACGGTGAACACCTCACTGCCGCTTCCCGACACCGGCCGCGCAGAACTCACCGTGTACGCCACGGTGCGCAACCTCAGCGCGGCACCCCAACGCGGTGTGCTGCAGGCAACCATCAGTCGATCGGGTAAACGTGACATCCGGCTGGGTCAGGCGGTCACCCTGCAACCCGGCGAGGAACGCGAGATTGCCTTCACCCCGCAGGATTTCAGCCAGCTTGCGATCGATGAGCCGGACCTGTGGTGGCCCTACACCCTCGGCGAGCCGAAACTCTACGATCTGAAGCTGCAGTTCGTGCAAAACCGCGCCGCCACCGACGAGCGCACCCAGAAGTTCGGCATCCGCACCGTCACCCAGGGCAGGGACACCGGTCCCGGATCGCCCGGCGGCGGCGACTTCTACCTCCAGGTCAATGGCCGCGACTTCCTCGTCCGCGGCGCCACCTATGCACCGGATCTGCTGTATCGCTACGACCCCGACCGTGAGGCGGCGATCCTGCGCTACACCAAGGACCTCGGTATCAACATGCTGCGCTTCGAATCGAAGATCGTCTCACCGGATTTCGCCGCCCGGGCCGACGAGATGGGCATCCCGCTGATGTACGGCTGGATGTGCTGCAACCAGTGGGAGAAATGGCCACAGTGGGACACCGAGGACCATCAGGTCGCCCGCGCCAGCCTCCGCTCCCAGATCCTCACCCTGCGCTCACACCCGTCGGTCTTCGTCTGGGCCAACGGCAGCGACGGCCGGCCGCCCGACGACGTGCGCGAGGACTACCACGCGATCCTGTCCGACCTGCACTGGCAGAACGCGACTGTCGACACCGTCTCGGCGTTCGCCCGCGACGCCGGCGGAAAGCCACTGTGGGACGGCATTCAGATGGCGGGTCCCTACAGCTGGCGGCCTCCGTCCTACTGGTTCGCCGGCCGCTACGGCGCCACCCGCGGCGCGTCGGCCGAACAGGGCGACAACGAGCACATCCCGCCGTTCGCCAGTCTGCGCCGGTTCATCCCACCCGACCGGTTGTGGCCCATCAACGACACGTGGTACTTCCACGCCGGTTCCAACCAGCAGAACTCCACGCTGACCAATGTGCGCCGGGTCATCGACCGGCGCTACGGACTGTCCACCAGCGCGCAGATGTTCGCCGACAAGGCCCAACTGGCGCACTACGAGTCCACCCGGGCCCAGTTCGAGTCCTTCGCCGCCGGCGGCTGGGACACCCACAAGATGACCATCTACTGGATGCTCAACAGTCACTGGCCGTCTTTCTTCGGCAACATCTTCGACTACTACCTTCGTCCGGGTGGGGCCTACTACGGCGCCAAGAAGGGTCTGCAGCCGTTGTCGGTGGTCTTCGACTCCTACGCCACCGGCGACCACCGCAAGGCCACCCTCACCGTGGTGAACCAGACGCCCGGCGCGCGTGAGGGACTGCGCGTGCGGGCACGGATCTACGATCTGGGCGGCGCCGTACGCGAGGACCGTTCGGCAGGCGGCATCAGCGTGCCCAGCGGCGGTGCGGTGCCGGCGTTGTCGCTGCCACCCGGGCCTGCGGAATCCCCCGTCTTCTTCGTGCGGTGCGAACTGCTCGACGCCGGGGGCAACGTGCTCGCCGACAACGTCTACTGGCAGTCGCGCCAGCTCGACGACGTGGGACCACCCACCAACGACGCCGCATTCGACTCAAGACAGGTCAGCTGGGCGGATATGACGGCGTTGAACACCATGGCCAAACCCGCGCTGGACATCTCGGCGACACGCGACGGCGACGGCGCTGTCGCGGTCACACTGCACAATCCGTCGACCCGCATCGCCTTCTTCCAGCGCGTCGAACTGCTCGACGGGGCCGGTCCCGCGGACGCGGCCGATGAGATACTGCCGATCGCCTACGACGACAACTACGTCACCGTCTTCCCCGGAGAGACCGTGACGGTGCACGGCCGGGTTCCGGCGGGCGGTCCGACGCCGCAGCGGGTCCGTGTCACGGGCTACAACGGCGCGCCGGTCGTCGTCGAGATCCGCTGACCGCCTACCCTCGGGACACCTGGACCAGGAAGGATCACAGTGCTGGAGAAGGCCCTCGTCGTGGCTGCGGCTCTGGCCGGCTCGGTGTTCACCGCGATCGGGATCGTCGTGCGCCAGCGTGCCACCACCGACGTTCCGGCCGATCAGGGCGTGAGTGCTCTGATGATCAAGACGCTGCTCGGCCGCCGGATCTGGTGGGCGGGAACCGCCGCCGCGGTGGTCGGCTACGCCTTCTACGCCGTCGCACTCGCCCGCGGCTCGCTGCTGCTCGTCGCACCGCTGATGGTCTCGGCGTTGCTCTTCGCGCTGCCCCTGAGTGCGTGGATCTCCCACCGGCGGGTCAGCCGCGCCACGTGGGGCTGGGCCGGACTGCTGACCCTTGGCCTCGCGGTGTTCGTCGCACTTGCCCGCACCACCCCGGGTGACTACGAGGGATCGGAGAAGGCCGTCCTCGCGGTCGCCGCGCTCAGCATCGGTTGCGTGGCCGCCTGCCTGCTCGCTGCTTCCCGATTCTCGGACTGGCGGCGCGCCATTCTGCTGGCCCTGCCGGTCGGCGTGCTCTTCGGGGTGGTCGCCGTGCTGACCAAGATCGTCACCCACCTCCTGACTCAGGACGGGGTTGCGCACGCCCTGAAACACCCGGCGACCTACGCCCTGATCGTGGTCGCGATCTGCGCGACTCTGCTGCAGCAATCCGCCTTCCACGCAGGCTCACTTCAGGCCTCCGTTCCCGCCATGCTGGTCCTGGAACCGTTGGTGGCCGTCCTGATCGGACAGGTGGTGCTCGGCGAGCACCTCGCCGTGAGCACGCTGCGCGCGGTGGCCCTGGGTGCGGCCATGGCGGCGATGGCCGCCGCCACCATCGCCCTCGGCCGCGACGAAGGCGCCTACGAGGACGAGTTGGAGGCCACCGCGCGTGGCGCCCGAGGCTGATCCGCTCATCGGAATCGCGGCGGCACCGCCGGGCCCGACGGTGGGCGCGTTCTTCGACCTCGACGGAACGCTCGTCGCGGGGTTCACGCCGACCGCGCACGCGGCCGACCGGATCCGGCGCGGGCAGGCCCGAATCGGTGAGGTACTCGGGGTGGTGGAAGCGTCCCTGCGCTACAAACTCGGGCGCATGCAGTTCGGCCCCCTGCTCACGCGGGCTGCGAGGTTCCTACGTGGCGAGTCGCTGGCGGAACTCGATGCGGTGAGCGAGCGCCTGTATGTCGACCACACAGCAGCACGCATCTACCCCGTGATGCGAAAGGTCGTGGAGGCCCATCGCGAACGTGGTCACACGCTGGTGCTCAGTTCGTCGGCGCTGAGCATCCACGTCCGCCCGGTCGCCCGCGACCTCGGTATCGAGCACACGGTCTGCAACACCTTCGAACTCGACGACCGTGGCCTGTTGACCGGCCGGGTGAACCGCCCGATCGTCTGGGGGCATCAGAAAGCCACTGCGGTCGAGGACTTCTGCCGGCACCACGGTGTCGATCTGGCGCGAAGCTACTTCTACGCCGACGGCGACGAGGATGCGCCACTGATGGCTCTGGTCGGCAATCCGCGGCCGGTGAATCCACGGGCCGGGCTGGCCGCATTGGCCGCGTCGCACGACTGGCAGGTGTTGCGGGTGACCGCCCCGGGACAGCGGGGAGCGGCGTCGGCATTGGATCACCTGCCGGGCCTCGCCCGTGCCGCGGTCGCGCGCGTGTGGAGCCGTGTCGTCACATGGCGCGGTGCGGGACGTCGGTGATCAGACCGCCGTCGACGACGTACTCCGACCCGGTCGAGAACGACGACTCGTCGCTGGCGAGGAAGACCACGAAGGTCGCGACCTCATCGGGGGTGCCGGCGCGGCCCATCGGGGCCGTCACCATGTCGTCGGGCAGATGTTTGGTCATCGGGGTCCGGATGAACCCGGGATGGACGGAGTTGACGCGGATCTTCTCCGGTGCGAGTTCCAGCGCCACCGATTTGGTGAGCCCTCGCAGCCCCCACTTGGAAGCCACGTAGCTGTGCACCCACGCCGCGCCACGCATGCCCTCGATGGAGGAGATGTTGATGATCGAGCCGCCCCCGGCTGCGATCATCGGCTCCAGTGCGGCCTTGATGCCCAGCATCGGCCCGGTCAGATTGACGTCGAGCACCTTCTGCCAGCGCGCCATATCGGCCGTCTTCAACGGCGCGACCTGAACGATGCCGGCGTTGTTCACCAGCACGTTGAGCTTGCCGAACGTCGAGACGGCGGTGTCCACGGCCGCAGCCCAGTCATCGGCATTGGTGACGTCGAGGTGCACGTAGCGTGCGGAGTCGCCGAGTTCGGCGGCCAGTTCGGCGCCCTGCTCGTCGAGGATGTCGCCGATCACCACCTTGGCGCCCTCATCCACCAGCATCTTGGCGCTGGCACCGCCCATGCCCTTGGCGCTGGAAGCGCCGGTGATCAAAGCGACCTTGCCGTCAACCCGTCCCATGGTCGGCCACGTTACTAGAACCTGTTCCAGTTTCATCCCGGTGTGCGCATACTGACTGCCATGGCCATTCGTGTCGTCCACATCGGAACCGGGAACGTCGGCCGGCTGGCGCTGGCCGAGATCATCGCCAACCCCGCCTTTGAACTCGTCGGCCTCTGCGTCTCCACCAAGGAGAAGGTCGGCAGGGACGCCGGGGAACTCGCGGGCCTCGATGTCACCACGGGAATCATCGCCACCGACGACCTGTCGGCGGTGCTGGCATGCGAACCGGAGTGTGCCGTCTACTGCGCGATGGGCGACACCCGGCTGGTCGAGTCGATGGCCGACGTTCGGCAGATCCTGGCCGCCGGCGTGAACGTGGTGGGCTCGGCCCCGGGCGTCCTCCAGTTCCCCTGGCATGTCATGCCGGACAAGTACATCGAGCAGGTGCAAGAGGCTGGGCGGCAGGGCAATTCGAGCGTGTACATCAACGGGGTGGATCCCGGCTTCGTCACGGATCTGATTCCGCTGGCCTTTGCCAGCACCTGCCGCGGTATCGAGCAGATCCGGTGCATGGAGATCGCCGACTACGCGACCTATGACGGAGCCATCGTGATGTTCGACGTGATGGGATTCGGCAAGCCGCTCGACGAGGTACCGCTGCTGTTCCAGCCGGGGGTGCTCGCGGTGGCCTGGGGCTGCGCGATCCGGCAGCTCGCGGCCGGGCTGAACATCGATCTCGACACGGTCACCGAGAACTACGAACGGGAGCCGGCGCCGGAGGCCTTCGACATCGCTGCCGGGCATGTGGCGAAGGGCAGTGTCGCGGCCGTGCGTTTCGAGATCATCGGGATGGCCGGCGGCAAGCCGGTCATCGTCGTCGAACATGTCACTCGACTTCGGGGAGATCTGCGGCCGGACTGGGCCCAACCCGCGCAACCCGGCGGCTCCTACCGCGTCGAGATCACCGGCGAGCCGTCCTACGTCGTCGACATCTGCCCGACCAGCGAGCTCGGCGACCACAACCACGCCGCCATCTCGGCTGCCGCCGGCCGCATCATCAACGCGATTCCCGCCGTCGTTGCGGCGCCGCCGGGAATCCGCACGACGTTGGACCTGCCGCTGGTGAGCGAGGTCAATCTGTTTTCCGGCGGGAGTTTGGGCACGCCTGCAACTCAGGGGTGATACCCGGGCGCCAGCACAGCCCCCGGCGCCCAGCCGTAGCCGCCGTTGACGTAGAGCGACAGACACTGCGCGCGCCAGGCCGCGCTACCGACACTGCAGTTGAGGATCGCCGTCTGATCCGGGGCTGATCCCAACACGCGCGGCGGCCGCGGCGTGATGGCGCAGTTGTCCACGTACGGATTCAGGGGGAACACGCCGTTGTAGCAGGCGTCGGCGGAGGCGACGGAGGCCGAACCCAGAGAAAACGCCGCGGCGGCAACCACCGCTGCGATCAATCCCGACACGGCCATCGTGCGCATTGCGAGCACCTCAATCACTATCTTGGCCCTGAGGCCGATTCTACGCCTCGCCACAAGGGAGATATATGTCCATGACAGGGCCGGTGCTCATCGCCTGCGCGGGCTTTCTCATCGGTGTGCTCTGGATGGACCTGATGTTCGACAGCAACGCCGACACCGATATCGCCGCCACCGCCGCCTACTACCACCGCGCCACCACCACCAGTCAGCCCCGCGGCGCGCTGATCGCCGGCGCGATGGTCGTCCTGCTGGCATCGCTGGGCGTGGAGGCGTTCCGCGGACACTCGCCGGGCTGGCTGCTGGCCGCCTCGGCTGCACTCGCCGGAATCCCGATCCTGCTGGCTCTCGCGCGAACGGTTCCCGCCGCCGTCCGGCTCGGGCACCGCAGCGACGACCTCCCCGAACAACTGCGGCTGGCCCGGGGTATCCGCCGCGATCATCGACTCTGCCTGGTCGGCATGGCGGCGTTCCTGGCGCTGTGGCTGTTCGCAGGGCTACGCTGAGGAACTAGAACACGTTCCAATCCGACTCCCAGGAGTTCCCGTGCATACTCCCCTCTGCGACGAACTCGGCATCGAGTTCCCGATCTTCGCTTTCACCCATTGTCGTGACGTCGTCGTCGCGGTGAGCAAGGCGGGCGGGTTCGGTGTGCTCGGTGCGGTCGGCTTCACTCCCGAACAGCTGGAGATCGAGTGCACCTGGATCGACGAGCACATCGGCGATCACTCCTACGGCGTGGACATCGTGATCCCCAACAAGTACGAGGGCATGAACAGCGACATGTCCGGTGATGAACTCGCTGAGATGCTCAAGAAGATGGTTCCGCAGCAGCACCTCGACTTCGCCAAGAAGATCCTGGCCGACCACGGCGTGCCGACCGCCGATGCGGACTCCAACGCGCTGCAACTTCTCGGCTGGACCGAGGCGACCGCCACACCGCAGGTGGATGTGGCGCTGCGGCACCCCAAGATGACCCTGATCGCCAATGCGCTCGGCACCCCGCCCATCGACATGATCAAGCACATCCACGAGTCCGGCCGCAAGGTCGCCGCGCTGTGCGGTTCGCCGGCGCAGGCGATCAAACACGCCGAGGCCGATGTGGACATCATCATCGCCCAGGGCGGCGAGGGCGGCGGCCACTGCGGTGATGTCGGCTCGATCGTGCTGTGGCCGCAGGTGGTCAAAGCGGTCGCGCCGAGGCCGGTGCTGGCTGCCGGTGGCATCGGCAGCGGCGAGCAGATCGCCGCTGCCCTGGCGCTGGGTTGTCAGGGCACCTGGTCCGGCTCGCAGTGGCTGATGGTCGAGGAGGCGCACAACACCCCGGTCCAGCAGTCCGCCTACGTCAAGGCCACCAGCCGTGACACCGTGCGCAGCCGCTCCTTCACCGGTAAGCCCTGCCGCATGCTGCGCAACGAGTGGACGCAGGCCTGGGAGACCGCCGGTAACCCCGAGCCGTTGGGAATGCCCCTGCAGTACATGGTCTCCGGGATGGCGGTCGCCGCCACGAACAAGTACCCGAACGAAACCGTCGACGTGGCGTTCAACCCGGTCGGTCAGGTGGTGGGTCAGTTCACCAAGGTCGAGAAGAGCGCGGCGGTGATCGAACGCTGGGTCACCGAGTACCTGGAAGCCACCGGACGCCTCGAGGCGATCAACGAGGCCGCGGCGTCGGTGTAACGGGTAGCCGACGCAGGTTAGGGCGTCTGCGGCGGCGTGATGTAGCGGCCGTTGGCGCCGTCACCGGAGCGGAACACTCCGGTCTGCCACCCCTGGGCTCCCACGCACACCATCGGCAGTCCGTCCGGCGACTGTGCGGCAGCCTGCGAACCCGGGCAGGGCGCGCCGACCTCCTGCACGCCGTACAACTTGGGCGAGATCACCCAGAAACCGGTGTAGGGCGGCGAGGGCGAATCCCAGCCGAGGTACCCCTGGTTGGGAATCCAGTGACAGGCCAGGGCCTCACCACCGGGGCCGCGGCCGAAGATGAACCGCTCCCATTGGAAGCAGGGCGCGCTGAGCGCGGCCTCGTAGTTGATACCCGGCACGTCGCCGTTGTAGGACGGGTGCTGGTCCGCCAGGGCGGACGGCGCGACGGTCAGCGCACCGGCGCTGACGGCTGCTGCGATGACGATTTCGCGGAACATCTCACCCTCGATGGTGTGCTGGGACGTTTTGCGTGAGCCTAGCCGCCCAGCGGCCCCGGCCTGCGTGAAACGACTCAGCGCGCCGCGAATGCGCTGGTGGGCTCACGAGTCGACCTGGCGGGGTCCGACTACGGCCGCTGGAAACCGGGCCGGATCGCGGCAGCCGGCGAAACGCCGCGCGGCCACCGCGGAATTCACCCTCGGAAGTGGTTGGCTCGGGGTATGACCAACGCCCGATCGGCATCCCCGGCGCTGTCGGCCGCGGCGCTGGCGCTCGCGGCCGGACTGACGGTTCACTCCCCGGCGGCGGCGGCGCCCCCGGCGCCGTCGACCACAGCCCCGTCGACCACAGCCCCGTCGACCAGCTCATCGCCGTCTGCCAGTTCATCGCCGTCTGCCAGTTCATCGCCGTCCACCAGTTCATCGCCGGCAGGGGCGTCCTACGCCAGTGACGAACTCGGCTACCTCGACTCCGCGGCCCGCTGCGACCGCTCCCAGGCTCTGATGGCCTACGGGCGCACCACCCGGTCACTGGTGGTGATCTGCGTGGATCCCGACGGCGAACTCCAGTACCGCGGCGAGCGGCTCAGTGACGGCGCGTCGCTGAAGATGCCGGCGGGCCGCACCGCCGACGGATCCATCGTCGCCACCAATGACGGGGTGACCTACGCCGTGTCACCGACGATGTTCCTGGTGTCGCAGGGCGACGAGGTTCTCTACCGCGACTCCTGGACCGAATTCCACCAGCCCCGGTTCTCCCCGGCGTCCTCAGCGGAGTCGTCGGTTCCGGCCGCGCCGAGCTCGACCGCAACCACGACCACGGGGACACCGACGGTGAGCACCACCACCGTCACCCTGGCACCCAGAGCGGGTGGCTGAGTCGCCGAATCGCCTGCACGCCGGTGGCCGCCCGGTGTAGGCATAAAGTCATGCCCAGCCCTGATTTTCCGCCGGGATTCGACTTCACCGATCCCGACCTCAATCACGAACGACTGCCGGTCGAAGAACTTGCGCAGCTGCGCCGCAGCGCGCCGATCTGGTGGAATCCGCAGCCCGCGGACTTCGGATTCGAGGACGGCGGCTACTGGGTGATCACCAAACACAAAGACGTCAAGGAGATCTCGAGGCGCAGCGACGTCTTCTCCAGCCAGGAGAAGACGGCCATCCCGCGCTACAAGGACGGCACTTTCGCCGAGCAGGTCGACCGGGGCAAGTTCGTGCTGCTGAACATGGATGCCCCGCATCACACGCATCTGCGCAAGATCATCTCGCGGGCCTTCACGCCACGGGCCATCGAGGTGTTGCGCGAGGACCTGGCCCGTCGCGCCGGCGAGATCGCCCAGGAGGCTGCGGCCAACGGAACCGGCGACTTCGTCGAGCAGGTCTCTGCCGAACTGCCCCTGCAGGCCATCGCCGGACTGATGGGTGTGCCCCAGGAGGAGCGCAAGAAACTCTTCGACTGGTCCAACCAGATGGTCGGCGACCTCGATCCGGAGTTCGTCAACAACGACGCGATGGCGGCGTCCGTCGAGCTGATCATGTACGGCATGCAGATGGCCGCCGACCGGACCGCGAATCCGCGTGACGATCTGGTCACCAAACTGGTGCAGGCCGACGTCGAGGGCCACAAACTCTCCGATGACGAGTTCGGGTTCTTCGTCATCCTGCTCGCCGTCGCGGGCAACGAGACCACCCGCAACTCCATCACCCACGGCATGGTGGCCTTCAGCGAGTTCCCCGAGCAGTGGGAGTTGTACAAGAAACTGCGCCCGGTCACCGCGGTCGACGAGATCGTGCGGTGGGCCACACCGGTCACCTCCTTCCAGCGGACCGCTCTGCAGGACTACGAACTCAGCGGCGTGACCATCAAGAAGGGCCAGCGGGTGCTGATGGTCTACCGCTCGGCCAACTTCGATGAGGAGGTCTTCGAGGACCCCTTCTCGTTCAACATCATGCGCGACCCCAATCCCCACGTCGGATTCGGTGGAACCGGCGCGCACTTCTGCATCGGCACCAACCTGGCGAGGATGACCATCGACGTGATGTTCAACGCCATCGCCGACCATATGCCTGACCTCACTCCCCTGGCACGACCCGATCGGCTTCGCTCAGGCTGGCTCAACGGCATCAAGCACTGGAATGTCGACTATTCCGGCGCGGTATGAGTCAAACCACCCAGACGCTCGACGCCGCAAGCGGTGATCTACAGGTCATCACGGGAACCGCGGGACCGGCTGCGAAGATGGGGCACCGGCTGACACTGGCCATGCGGTCCTGGCAGGCGACGGTGCAGTGGAAGGGCAAGTCCCCCGCCGCGGTCGAACTCACGGTCGCCGTGGACTCACTGCAGGTCCTCAGCGGCGAGGGCGGCGTCACTCCCCTGACCGCGCCCGAGAAAGCCGTCGCCCGCTCCAATGCGCTGAAATCCCTCGACGCCAGAAAGTTCCCCACGATCCGGTTCAGTTCCGAACAGATCAGTAAGACCGCCGACGGCTACCGCCTGGAGGGGATGCTGGAGATCCACGGGACATCACGGCCGCAGACCGTCGACGTCACCGCCGAGGACGACGCCACACGGTTGGCGACCGAGGTCGCCGTGCGGCAGAGTGATTTCGGCGTGAAGCCCTACTCGCTGATGATGGGGGCCCTCAAGGTGGCCGACGAGGTCACCGTGCGCTTCAACGGCACCGTCAGCCGTTGACGACCACCGGATCGCCGATACCCACCTGGTTGAAGTACCAGAGCGCGTTGTCGGGGCTGAGGTTGATGCACCCGTGGCTGACGTTGGCGTAGCCCTGAGATCCCACCGACCAGGGAGCCGAGTGTACGTAGACCCCACCCCAGGTGATCCGGACCGCGTCGGCGACGGTCAGCTTGTAGCCCTCCGGGTCCTCCAGTGGAATGCCGATGGTGCGGGAGTCCATCACGATCGACTTGTACTTCTCCAGCACGCTGAAGGAACCGATGGGGGTGCGGAATTTGGGCTTGCCCAATGACGCCGGCATCTGGCGCGCGATCACGCCGTCGATGCTCACGGTGAAGGTGTGCGCGGAGATGCTCGCCACGCCCAGCACCGTCGCACCGGTCTCGAAGCTGCGACGCTGGCCACCGGCGAGCAAGGTGATCCGGGAGTGCGCCGGGAGGAATTGGTCGGGAGTCCACTGCACCACGGTGTCGGTGCGCCATTCGTAGCGGCCGGACAGGGGTTGTCCCGACGCGGTCTGGCCGGTGGTGACGACGATCGAGCGTTCGGCCGCGGCCCGGTCGGCTACCGGCCTGCTGAAGGTCACGATGACCGGATGGGCGACCCCGACCTTCTGGCCGTTGTAGGGAAGGACCGAGGCGACGGCGGGATACACCAGTCCGGGGGCCACGGAAGCGGCACCGTTGGCGGCTGAGACCGTCATGGCCAGCACCGCAATGCCCGCGGCGGCAAGCGCCCGTCGTACTGCCCTGGCCATGGCTTCCTGTCTTCCGGTGGTCGTCGCGAAGGGTCAGTGTAGTAGCCGACCTGCGCTCGTTACCTGACCGGTAACCCGGCGACCATCGGTGTGTCGACACCGACCGGGCCCAGCGCGGCCGCGCCACCCGGGGCGCCAAGTGCTGCGTCGCGGCCCGGCAGCACCCGGGTGAAGAATGCGGCGTTGTCGGCGAGGAACGCGCGCTCCGAGTCCGGCAGGTCGTCCTCGTGGTAGATCGCATCCACCTCGCAGAGCAGCCTGCAGGCGCCGCACTCCACACATTCGTCGGGGTTGATGTACATGGTTCGATCGCCCTCGTAGATGCAGTCGACGGGGCATTCCGCAGCGCACGCCTTGTGTTTGACATCCACGCACGCGCTGGTGATCACGTAGGTCATGGCACGGATTCTATCTGTGACGGCCCGTCGCAGACATGGGTCGAAGGTTCGCCGCGCCGGGGACCAAAGTCCCTAATTCGCCTGGCTGAGGAGGTCGCTGATGTCGATGAAACCGGCCGGGTCTGCGGTGTGGTCGGTCATGTTCCGGCACTGCCCGTAGAGCTGCAGCACACCGCGGTCGGTCAGATCCGGACTGCGGAAGACGAAGACGCTGACGCCCTGCTTGGTGAGCAGTTTCCCGCCCGGATGATGGTTCGGTGGCAGGCCCTCGGTCCACCCGCCGCGGGACATGGCGCGCACGATCTCGCGGAAGTACGCCGGCGTCTTGGTGATCGACGGTACGTCGAATGTCACATAGGCGGTGCCCTGATACGGCGGGCCGCTGCCCTCCCGGCTGCACGACACCAGGATGTAGGTGCCGTTGGCGTCTCGCAGCTTCGCCGCGGTGACGAACTGCCGCGCCGAACCGACCACCTGGCTTCTGGACTGTTCGTCGGAGAATGGCTCGCCCGGGGATTGGACGGCCTCCCCGCGCAGATCCTTGAGGTGGTGCAGGGCGATGAAGGTGCCGCCGAGGACCAGAGTCAGCAGCAACGCGGCGAGAGTGAGCAGGCGCGCAGGCCGTGACCGCAGTTGCGATGACTCCATACCGCTCCCCGAGGCCTGCGCCCGTGTGCACCAGGGCTGCTCCAGCAAAGCTTAGTCCGTTGTCTGCGTCACACCTGTCTCCCCTCACCCCGCCCCGGCCGACCCGGGTTCGCCTGACCTGAACAGGCCGGATCACAAGACATCCGCTCGACTCGGCGGCCAGACATCCACGGCGCGCCGTCCCGGGAGACCAGCCTTGATGCCTTTTTGTCGGACTTTCAGGCACCCTGGAAGACATGGAGTCACCCCGCCGCCTGGCCGCACTGGTGTCGGGCCTGTTGCTGGTCGCCGGGCTGCTCGCCGCCCCGTCGTCGGCCACGCCCGCACCGCCGGCGCCACAGCTGCCGCTGGACCAGTCCGCACTGCTCAGCCAGGTGGTGCCCGGCCTCGTCGACATCAACACCACGTTGGGTTATCAGGGCGCCGTCGGCGCAGGCACCGGAATCATCGTCAGCCCCGACGGTGAGGTGCTCACCAACAACCACGTCATCGAGGGCGCCACCGACATCACCGCGATCAGCCTGGCCAACAGCCGCTCATAC
>Ga0194039_1000514_pt1 | contig 23127 bp, 16 predicted proteins | sample JunL228m_MetaG_FD_148679 | JGI IMG/M metagenome (GOLD analysis project Ga0194039, IMG submission 148679) | Anoxic zone freshwater microbial communities from boreal shield lake in IISD Experimental Lakes Area, Ontario, Canada - Jun2016-L227-8m | ecosystem: Environmental > Aquatic > Freshwater >... | reverse complement strand
TTGCACTCTATGCAGATGATGCCGCAAAACTGATTCCTGCACTTGGCTATGACAGCATGAATGTATACGGGGTCTCGATGGGTTCATCGGTCTCCCAGCAACTGGTTATCGATCACCCTGAACGCGTACGAAAACTGGTACTGGATTCTGTGACCTACGATATCCGGATACCGGAGACCAAACTGCTGTACGCTCTCATTGTCGTGGAAGGTAACAATCCTAACCAGACCCAGGGCGTTCACCAGGAGTCCCAGGCAAACCTGAACTGGAGCGGGTCATGGGACCACCTTTCAGGGATCAATAAGACGGTCATGCTCGTCGTGGGCACCGCGGACGTACTGACGCCACAGAATGTTACGGTCCAGATTGCCAGTCAGATCAACGGATCGTGGCTCGTGCGGTTCAAGGGACTCCCGCATTTCGGGTCCAAGTATGCACCTGTCCAATACGGGGAGAACGCACTCGATTTCCTCGGCATGAATGAGTCCCCGCTGGGGACCTGAAATCTTTATTTTTCAAGGGGACCCCATTTGTCCTCCACATCCGGGCCTTTTTCCCTATCATGAATGCACAGTCTGACGAGGCGGATCCGTATACCAACGGCCCTGGATAATGTAAATTTTTTTTTAAATAATCCCCACAAAGGTGCCTGTTCGAGATTACGCTGCCGAAAGGGATGTATCGCATTAAATCAAAATATGTCCTAATGTGCGCAAACCGAACGTACGTGTTCGCTTTCTGCATACCTTTTCTCTACCAATTTCCAGGCCATATTTTTGAAATTTTTTTAGAAAAAATAAGAGTCCTCACCGAAACAGGACCGCTGGCGCAGGGTATCTGAATGACAAACTAATATCTGATGGGCATGCAATGAAGAGTAATGACTGGTGTACTTCGGGTACTCTATGTTGATGATGAACATGGCCTTCTCGAAATCGGTAAGATGTTCCTGGAACACACCGGAGATATTTCAGTAAAAACAATTGATTCGGCCATTTCTGCCTTGTCACTTCTTAAAACCGAACAATTCGATGCCATTATATCCGATTACCAGATGCCCGATATGGACGGCATTCAACTTTTGAAGACGGTAAGAAATTCCGGCAATAATATACCGTTTATTCTCTTCACTGGTAAAGGGCGTGAAGATGTTGTCATCCAGGCTCTGAACGAAGGGGCAGATTTTTACCTCCAAAAGGGTGGAGATCCGCAGGCACAGTTTGTTGAGCTGACCCACAAGATCAAGATGGCGATTTATCGGAAGTGGGCAGAGAGGGCATTAAATCAAAGTGAAGAAAGGTTCCGATCTGTTATGAACCAACTGCCTGGAACCGTGTGGGCAGTTGACAGCAACCTTCGGTTTACTTTGTCGCAGGGCGCAGGACTTGCAGAAATTGGCCTTAAACCTGATAAGGCAGTTGGAAAGACCCTCTATGAATTCTTTAATACGAGTGACCCGGATCATCCGGAAATAAGCCACCATCTGCGTGCGCTCACCGGAGAGTCGACCGTGTATGACTATACGTATGAGGGTATAACATTTCGGACATATCTCTCTCCTCTTTACGATGCACAGGGGACAATCACAGGTGTTACCGGACTGGCCTTTGATATAACAGAACAGACGCGGACAGAAGAAGCATTCCGGGAAAGCGAGAGGCGGTATAGGAATGTTGTCGAGGACCAGACAGAATTAATTTCCCGGTTTCTGCCTGACGGCACACATATTTTTGTAAACGAAGCGTATTGCAGATACTTCGGCTTCGCTCGACATGATATCCTAGGTCACCGTTTCAGACCAAAGATCCCATCGGAGGACCAGGAACGAATAAACAAATTTTTCAGGTCGTTGGCACAGGATAATCAGGTAGATACCATTGAGCACCGGATCGTAATGCCGGACGGCACCATCCGGTGGCAGCGTTGGAGCGACCGGGCGATATTCGATGCTTCAGGTACGATAATCGAGTACCAATCAGTTGGCCGGGATGTAACGGAAATAAAAGAGGCCGAAGAAGAACGTCTTAAAAGCGAAAGTAAATTCCACTTACTGTTTGATAATTCAATCCTTGGGATCTTCCAGACGACTCCGGAGGGAAGATATCTGACTATGAACCTGGCATTTGCACAAATATACGGGTACGACTCTCCCGAAGAGATGATGTCTGCAATCCACGATATCCAGAAGCAGTTATATGTCAACCCGGAAGTTCGGCAGATCTTTAATCGATCACTTTCAGAGGCAGGGGAGGTTCGGAATTTCGAGATGCAAAACTGGCACAGGGATGGACATTCTATCTGGATTACCACAAATGCAAGAGTTATACGTAATACCAATGGAAAGATCATCGCCTATGAAGGGACAATCGAGGACATTACCGAACGGAAGCGGGCAGAGGAAGCACTGCGAAAGAGCGAGGAGCGACTTGAACTCGCTCTTAGCGTAGCTCAAATGGGGACCTGGGACCTTGACCTGAAACGTCATACAGCGTGGCGATCACTCCGGCACGACCAGATTTTTGGATATGATTCCCTTTTACCGGAATGGACATACGAGATGTTTTTGGAACATGTCCTGCCGGAAGATCGGGATTTGGTGGATCATGCGTTCAATGAGGCCCAGTCATGTAAGCACGACTGGGAATTTGAGTGCCGTATACGGCGAACTGATGGTGAAATCCGTTGGATTTGGGCAAGAGGCAAAATCGAATTCAGTCCCATCGGCGAGCAGAACCGTATGCTTGGTCTGGTTCAGGACATCACAGAACGGAGAAAGGAAGAGGATATACTCCGCATTAGCGAGATGCATTTAAAACGGGCGGAAGAGATCGGCAGGTCGGGAAGCTGGGAGATCCGATTAAATGATCATAGTGTCACCGCCTCGGAAGGTGCAAAGATCCTTTATGGTCTCGAAGGAGCGCAATTTACCCTTGAAGCTATCCAGAAAATCCCCATCGCCGGTTATCGCCCTCTCCTCAATACGGCTCTGAAAGACCTTATTGCGGGAAAATCTCCTTATAATGTTGAATTTAAAATCCAGAGGCAATCTGACGGAGCAGTACTTGATATTCATTCTGTTGCAGAATACAATCCACAAGAGAATGCTGTTATTGGAGTTATTCATGACATCACGGAACGCAAAAAAGTGGCGGAAGCACTTAAAGAAAACGAGTCACGATACCGTACATATATTGACAATTCCCCTGTTGGAATTTTTATTGTGGATTCACTAGGTAAGTACCGGGATGTAAATCCCTATGCGTGTTCAATGCTCGGTTATTCCCGTGAAGAACTTCTTTCCCTTTCGGTGTATGACATAAATCCTGACCAGCCGGGCCGTAGCAATAATTTTTCTACGTTACAGGTGAAGGGTTCACTATCGAGAGAGATTCAACTTCGGAAAAAGAACGGCGATTATTTGAACGTAATGATGAACGCTAGCGCGTTGCCACAAGGAGGCTACCTGGGTTCCTGCACTGACATTACTGATCTCAAACGGGCAGAAGCAGATCTACAGTCAAGCGAGGAAACGCTTTCTGCTATGCTGAACGGGATCACCGAATCGGCCTTCCTGATGCTTTTAGATGGAACTATTCTCGCAGCCAATGAAACAGCGGCCAAACGCCTTGGATTTGCGAGGGGTGAGGATATTGTTGGACTGAATAGTTACTCGGTCCTCCCCCCCGAATTGTGCGAGGAACGTAAAAGCAAGGTCCAGGAAGTTCTACGGTCCGGACAGATGGTGCAGTATGAAAACGTCGGGTCAGGTACAGTGTTTAATAATATACTTAATCCGGTGATAGATCCGGATGGAAAGATCAGGCGGCTTGCCATTTTAGGACAAAATATCACCGAACGAAAACAGGTTGAGGAAGCATCGCGGGAGAGTGAGGCGAAATTCCGGGACTTCTTCAACAACGCCGGCGACGCAATCGTGATCCATGATATGCAGGGCCATTTCCTGGAGGTTAACGATGAAATTTGCAGGAGACTTGGCTATTCACGTGAAGAACTGCTTAAAATGAGTCCCAGCGACATAGACGAACCCGAATATGGCAATATGGTCCAGGCTCGTGTCCAGGAACTGCAGCAAACCGGCCATGTTGTTTTTGAAACGGCTCACCACGCAAAGGATGGAACCCGTATCCCGGCGGAAGTGAGCAGTCGCGTAATCACGTATAACGGAAAACCTGCTATTATCTCTAATGGCCGGGACATTACAGACCGGAAAAAGGCGGAACAAGCAATCCTTCAGTCAAACCGGCAGTTAAAGCTTCTCACCGGAATCACACGCCATGATATCCTGAATAAGATCACAACTATCCTTAGATATATCTCCCTGGCAGAAATGGAACTAAAAAATCCGCTGATTGCAGAGTATTTAAGCAAAATCGAATTGGCCACGAGGGCAATTCGCTCCCAGATCGAGTTTACGAAGGTCTACGAAAATCTTGGTACGCATGAACCACTATGGCAGGATTTGAATATAATCATTGCACTTAGTCCACATCTCCCGCCAACGTTAAAGTTGAATTCCAATGTGAAAGGCACAGAAATATACGCTGATCCGATGCTTGAACGGGTCTTTTTTAACCTTCTTGATAACTCTGTGCGGCACGGTGAGCATGTGACTAACATCAGAGTGTCTATCGAAAAGTCCAATAATACGTTAACTATTATCTGGGAAGACAACGGTGTAGGAATCCCGGTAGAGGAGAAGGAGAAGATCTTTGAACGGGGATTCGGAAAGAACACCGGTCTTGGAATGTTCCTGGTACGGGAGATTCTCTCCCTTACAGGCATCACTATTAAGGAGAACGGCGAACCTGGCAAAGGTGTCCGGTTTGAGATCACGGTGCCGAAAGGGATGTATCGCATCAAATAATAATATGTCCAAATGTACGAAAAACGAACGTAGGTGTTCGCTTTTTATAGGATTTTCCCATCCAGGTTTCCTGATATCTTCTTCGAGCTTTTAAAATTTTAAATATTATTCAGTTGACTGCGATAAAATGGGTTATAATTCAAATCTGTGGCTTTATAAGCTCTGGATAATTCCCGGTAAGTCAGTTGGGCAACACCGGGAAAGCCTTACAGAAATTCCCCGGCTCTGCAAATTTCAAACATCACAAAGAAAATTCTGCTGCCCGATGTCGATGAAAGGGATATGATTTTGGGTATATTTCCATTAGCCAGCACTAGATTGCGGACATGTACATATCGTGTGTAACCGCTTTCTGTTACTGCGGTGCTCGATTCCTTTAGCTCTGATCCCACCGCTACAACGACGCCCTTACAGGCCGTTAAACGCTGATTTTGTCAGGATTGCGGAGTAAACATGGGTGCGATCGTGGGCAGGTTGAAGTACTCATGCCAGAGCGTGATGCGACCATTGTGCACCTCCATCACACCCATGACGGGCAACTCAAACCAGCCATTTGGCAGGCGGTGCCGATCGAGTCGCTCCATAAATACAACAGGGCCTTGTGCCGCTTCGCGCAGCACGACAAACTCGTTTTTGATGGTTGGCGCGAAGAATGGTTCCAGCACGGCACGAATACCTGCCGGCCCATATACCTTGGCATCAGGCATGGGCAGGTTATCGTACTCACAATTATCGGAAACATACGAAAGTGCCGTGTCGTAGTCGAGCTTTGCCATTGCAGCAAAGAATGCCTTGACGACTTCAAGGGGAGACTGGGGTTCCTTAGTCATGGTTGTCATAATCAGTATTCTCCTGGTATAGTGATTTAAACAATTCACACCAAATAAACTCAGTGAAGTTTAATGTCTGACATCGATTTGCTCCAGAAGATTGGTCTTTCTAAATACCAGGCATTAATTTACGCCTGCCTGCTTCGAAAAGGCCCACTTGACGCGAGAATTCTGTCAGGAGAATCTCATGTTCCTATGGGAAAAATCTATGAAACGCTCTCCCAGCTTCTCATAAATGAAATAATTATCGAGCATTCCGGAAGGCCAAAAAAATACGAAGCCATCATTCCGGAAATTGCACTTCAACGAACCTATATGAAATATTTTATCGAACATGAAAAAAAGCGGGAGGATTTAAAAAATACCATAACTCAACTCGAACAGGGTTTAGAGAGAAAAAATCAATCATCACCCAATCTTCAGGATTTACAAATTATGTACAGCAATGAAGATATCCTGAATTATTTCATACGGATACACAATGAAGCGAAAAAAGAAGTGATATATGTTACTCAGATTCGCTATGGTTCTTTTAATTCAGAACCTGATGAAAGAACATTATATTCATTAATGAATAACCTGGTCAGTCTGTTGAAAAGGGGAATTTCTGTAAAAATAATTTACCCGGATTCCCCTTATTTAAATTTCTTTTCCAAAATCGCCTCCTGCATCCAGGATGATGATACCCGGCAACTCTATCATGATCTGGTTGAAATCCGGGTTTGCAACACGGAACATAACTTCATCCTCGTGGACAAAACAACATGCATATTTGAACCTGAGGATCAAAGAGATCTCGCCCGGCCTTATGCAATGATCAGGATTCGTGATGCGGTTCTGAATTCCCAGCTAAGAGGTGTTTTTCAAAAATTATGGGAAAATGCCATTCCGATCGGGAATGAATAAGTTCATGAAACTGTTTTTACATCGTTTAATCTCATTTATTTGCGGAATTGATGGATCGTTAAGGATGGTAACTCTCTTTAAGGGAATAGGGAAGCGAAAGGTCGACTAGCGAGGTTCAGATAAGAGGTCTACCAAAAGACGGGCACTTCATACACCGCAAAGTTACCCGTTCCGAGATCACCGTGCCGAAAGGGATGTATCGCATTAAATCAAAATATGTGCAAATGTACGCAAAACGTATGGGCCAGCTTCCCCCTTACCTTTTTGCCCGGATCGATGAGATGAAGGCCGAGAAAATAAGGAGCGGCGTTGATGTCATCGACCTCGGGGTAGGTGACCCTGATCTTCCAACACCCCGCCATATCGTGGAATCGCTCTGCGAGGCGGCACACCATGTAGAAAACCACCATTACCCGAGTTACGCGGGAATGCCGCAATACCGGAGTGCCGTTGCAGACTGGTATAAAACACGGTTCGGGGTATCCCTTGACCCGGGCAAAGAAGTCCTTGCCCTGATGGGATCGAAAGACGGAATCACGCATATCGGAGAGGCCTTTGTTGATCCCGGCGATTACGTGCTCGCCCCGAGTCCCGGTTACCCTGGATACTACACGGGAACGCTGTTCTCAGAGGGTAGGGTCCATGAAATGCCGCTTAAAAGGGAGAATAAATTCATTCCCGTCCTTTCAGACATTCCAAAGGATGTCATCAAAGCGGCAAAACTCATGTTCATCAACTACCCGAACAACCCGACCGCGGCGGTAGCTTCAACGGACTTCTATCGCGAAGTGGTGGATTTTGCCAGCGAGAACAATATCATTGTTGTTTCTGATAACCCCTATTCGGAAATCGCCTACGACGGGTACCGTGCACCATCCTTCCTCGAAGTGAAGGGAGCGATGGAGGTCGGTGTCGAGATGCACTCCCTCTCGAAGACCTACAATATGACCGGCTGGCGGATCGGGATGGCCGTAGGCAACCCTGATATCCTGTCAGGCCTTGGCCGTGTCAAGACCAACGTGGATTCCGGTGTGTTCAACGCCGTACAGCATGCTGCAATCACGGCCCTTTCCGGCCCGCAGGACTGTGTCAGGGAGGCCTGTGCGATCTACCAGGAGCGGCGTGACATCCTTGTAAAAGGACTTAACGAACTGGGCTACAACGTCCCCGCCCCAAAAGCGACCTTCTACGTATGGATGCAGGTCGAAGACTGCATGAAATTCTCCGCGATGATGCTGGATAAGGCAGGTATTGTCGTCACACCCGGTCTCGGCTTCGGACGCTGGGGTGAGGGGTATGTAAGGTTTGCACTCACCCGGCCAAAAGAACGCATCATCGAAGCACTGGGAAGGATGAGGGGGCTATCGGCGTGAAACTGCCCCCACACATCTCAGTTCAGGGCGGGCACCTGTTTATCGGCCGGCATGACCTGGTGGCCCTTGCGCAGGAGCACGGGACCCCGCTTTATGTCACGGATGAACAGCGGATCTGCGACAATTATACACGGTACCAAAAAGCCCTGGCGTCCCTGTACCCGAATTCTAAAGTGCTCTACGCCGCAAAGGCCAACGGGAACGTCTCGCTTCTCCGTGCACTGGGGAGACTCGGTGCCGGTGCTGATGTCTTCTCACCCGGTGAACTCGAGCTCGCGCTGTCTGCAGGGATGAAACCGGCAGACCTCCTCTTTAACGGGAGTTCAAAAAGCCCTGGCGACCTCGCCCTCGCGGTCGCTCATGGTATCACGGTCTCTGTCGACTCGCTTGACGAACTTCACCAGCTCGATGCTGCTGCCAAAGCAGGCGGGAAGAAAGCACGGATCTCGTTCCGTGTCAACCCTGCACTCCGCATTCCAACCCACCCTAAAATCGCGACCGGGGTTGCATCAAGCAAGTTCGGTATTGCCCATGACAAGATCCTGTCCGCGTACAGGGAGGCACTCACGTGCAGCAATGTGGTCCCGGTCGGGGTCCACTGCCACATAGGTTCCCAGATCCTCGAAATCGAACCTTTTGTGAAAGCTACCGAAGTGATGGTAAAGGTCGCAAAAGACCTGACCGCGATAGGGGTCGCACTTGAATTTATTGACCTTGGCGGTGGCCTCGGTATTCCCTACCACCACGATACCGATCCCGCACCAACCCCCGAGGAGTACGCCCGGGCAGTTGTGCCGGTTTTTGTCGAGGGGATTAACGCTGCGGGTATCAGCCCTGCACTCTGGGTGGAGCCCGGGAGATATCTCGTTGCCGATTCTTCGGTACTTCTTACCCGCGTAAATTCAGTCAAATTTGCCCATAAAAATTTTGTTAACGTGGACGCAGGGTTCAACCTCCTGATCAGGCCGACCATGTATAACTCCTACCACGAGGTCATCGTCGCCAACAAGGCGACTGCACCCGAAAAAGAGACCTATTCGATAGCGGGTCCGATCTGTGAGACCGGGGATATTTTAGCTGCCGACCGGTTACTCCCGACCGTAGAGGCGGGAGACATCATCGCGGTCCTTGATGCAGGGGCCTACGGGTTTGCAATGGCATCCCAGTACAACTGCAGGCCGAGATGTGCCGAAGTCCTCGTAAAAGGAGAGAGAAAGGCGCTCATGCGAAACAGGGAGACCACGGAGGACGTCACCTCAACGATGGTCACACCGCCGTGGCAGCAATAAGTGAGGGATCACCCCGGTGCAGTTCCACTACGCGCTTGTTGATGACCTGCTCAGCAGGGAGGAGTTCGAGCGACGGGTAGAGGAGAAGATCCGGGACTGCGGAGACCTTGTCGATGAGCTGACCGGTGCAATGCTTGTCGTTGCCGATCTTGGCCGGCAGCACGTGAAGATACATGGCCTGGTGGCTAAATCAAGTCTTTTTTCATTTTTCGCAAAAGTAATCGAGAAGAGCGAACCGAAGGAGTTCGACCGCACCGACGGGGAGAAAGGCCTCGTTGCCTCGATCCTTGTCGGGGACGAGACCGGCGAGACCCGGCTGGTCCTCTGGGACGAGAAAGCCATGGCGGCACAGGAGATCGAGAAAGGCGACGTGCTTGAGGTCATCGGAAAACCGGGAAAGCGACCGGGTGACATCATGGCACTCGCCATCAGGAAGGCCTCCTGCGAGATCGAATGCCGGAATAACATATCACCGCTCAACACGGCCCCGGCGGAACGCGTAACTTTTGAGGCCCGGTTGCTTTCACTGGAGGAACCCAGGCTTTTCACCCGCCGTGACGGCACAGGGGGTGAGATGCGGGGAGCGGTCATTGGAGACGGGAGCGGGACCGCGCGGCTCATCTGCTGGATGCCGGAAATCCTCGATGAACTGGTACCGGGAACAACATTGCGTATTACCGGCGCTGTAAATCGCTCACGCCCTCCTGCAAGGGAGTACAGCGTGGATGAAAAAAGCACGATAGAGCCCATAGAACTGGAAATTGAGGTATTGATGAACCCCATAGGGGAAGTGGGAGACGGGGGCGTATATTCTGTCAGGGGCACGATTTCCCGGGTCCTGCCTGCAAGGTCTTTCATCGCGAGGGATGGTTCCCGGTCCCATGTCAGGAATATCATAGTCAGGGATGGTACTGGTGAGATCAGGGTAGTGTTCTGGGGGGATACAGCAGTGCAGCATTATTTCCAGGGGGACGCTATCACGATTTACAATGCCACGGCACGGGCCGGAAGGACCGGTGAGCTCGAATTAAGTGTCGGCAGGGGTAGTTCCATCTTGGTTGAAACCCAGGTATTTCAGCAGCCAATAGAGTTCCAGGGAACGATCCTGGCTGGCAGGAGAGGTACAATGATCGAAAACGGGACTGCCTCGTACCTCATTGAGGGAGAGCACCCCCACGGGCGTGAAATCCGAGTAACGGGTACGCTTACAGGTCATACGATTACACCGGAAACCATTGAAGCGGTTGAACTATCCCCGGAAAAGGTACTCGTGCGGTGCCGGCGCCTGAAAGAACAGATTGGCACGGGACTGCCTGAAATGAAAGGGCAGCACGGCAACGCCCACTGACAGGAGGGCCACAACATCCCACCGGGATACCGTCTCCGGCAGGGACCGGTTTTCCATGAAGCCGTTTTTTTTCACTTTCACCCTGCGCACATGCCGGATGCATATATGCGAGAGTATATGATGTTATTTTAGTAAGAGGTAGATAAGAAATGACCACCACAGGTCCACTGGAACTTGATGACTTACCCGGCGTTGGCCCGACCACCGCCGAGAAACTCCGGGAAGCCGGATTTGTTACCGTTGAAAGCATTGCAACAGCATCCCCGCTCGATCTCGCGGAGACCGCTGAGATCGGAGAGGCTGTTGCCAAGAAGATGATCAAGGCCGCCCGCGAACTGGTCAATATTGGCGGTTTCAAGACAGGAAAAGATGTTTTCGAACAGAGGAAGGAGATTCGGAAACTGCAGACCCGCGTCCCCGATTTCGACACCCTCCTCGGCGGGGGCCTCGAAACACAGGCGATCACCGAACTGTATGGTGAATTCGGGTCAGGTAAAAGCCAGATAGTCCACCAGCTCGCGGTCAATGTCCAGCTCCCCGAGTCGGAAGGAGGGCTGAACGGAAGCGCGATCTATATCGATACCGAAAACACGTTCAGGCCTGAACGTATCGAGCAGATGGTGAACGGTCTCGAAATTGATGGTGCCGATCCGCAGGAGTTCTTAAAAAATATCCATGTCGCGCGTGCCCACACCTCAGATCACCAGATGCTTCTCATTGATACAGCACGCGAACGTGCTGCCGAGATGAAGGAGTCAGATATGCCGGTCAGGTTGTTTATCATCGATTCCCTGACCGCCCATTTCCGTGCAGAATACGCAGGCAGGGGGACACTCGCAACACGACAGCAGAAACTGAACCGGCACATGCATGAACTGTTCAAGCTCGTGGACGAGAACAATGCCGTGGCGCTTGTGACAAACCAGGTGATGTCGAACCCGGCCGTATTCTTCGGCGACCCGACAAAGCCGATCGGTGGCAACATCGTTGGCCATACCGCCACGTTCAGGTTATATCTCCGGAAGAGCAAGGGGGGTAAAAGAATAGCCCGCCTCGTGGACAGCCCGAACCTGCCCGAGGGTGAAGCACCATTCATGGTTGAAGAGGCAGGTCTCAAGCCGTGCTAAGAGCAATCCTGACAGATGTGGACGGCACCATAACCGATCAAGGCCGTTCCCTGCACACCGGGGCTATAGAGGTGATCAGGGAGCTTGTTTCACGTGGCGTAGAGGTCGTGCTTGCCAGCGGTAATACAGCGTGTTTCATGGACGCTCTGTGCCGCATGATAGGCACATCAGGGACCTTTATAGGGGAAAACGGGGGCGTTTACCGGGTTGGATTCGCAGGTGAACTCCATATCCACGGGGATCAGCCCGTCTGTCTCGAGGCATTCCAGGTAATACAGGCGCATTACCGGAATGCAGGGACTCCCCTCCAGTTGCTGAGCCCCCAGTACCGGTATGCGGATGTCGCCTTCTCACGGACGGTACCTCCTGAAGAGGTGGAAAAACTACTCGCTGACTACGACGTGCGGGTTATCGATACCGGGTTTGCCATCCACCTCCAGGCAAAAGGGGTCAACAAGGCAACAGCTTTTATGGACCTGGCAAATGACCTCGGGATCCCACCCGAGGAATTTCTCGCGATAGGTGATGCAATCAACGATGTTGAGATGCTCAAAGCCGCGGGAATAGGGGTTACGGTGGCAAACGGACATCCGGCAGCAATGGCCGCTGCAGGATATATCGCAAAAAAAGGGTATGGAGATGGTTTTATTGAGGCGATACAGAACTATTCATCTTATTTTCTTGAGAGATAACGGTCAACAACAATATAGTCCTTGATATCTTTCACTGCTTCAAAATTAATATAGAGTTTATCACCCTCAAGACGGTACCCTGATGTATCAAAAGACGAATCCGGGTGAATTATGAGATCTATTACCTGTCCTGTCTCATCGTCGACAATAATATTTTTAAGGGTCCCGATCACCTTTCCGTCATTGGTCATAATTTTCTTCTTTGAAAGCTGGCGGGCCAGTATACGTGTCATAGAAAAAAATGATGATATATTAATATTTAAAGATGCTTAAAAACCTCGAGAGATTGATGATAAAACCGGTAAAACGTTAAATTTTGTCCATCTGATGCTTCTAGCTCAGCAGATCAGCCGCCATCCGGATATCCGCCGCAGTAATCGTCTTCCGGCCGGCATGGGATGCGAGTTTCACCGCTTCCTTTGCAATTTTATGGCCATACTGTTCCATCAGGTCAGCAAGAGCCTCTCCTGCTTCGTTGCCGACACGTTCAGCGCCGGTCTTCCGCATAATCCGTATTACCGGGGCAATCGGAATTTCTGTCATGATATCCTGGTCCTCCTTCATCTCTTCCCTGCCAGTGGCAGCTGCCTGTTGGAAATCCCCACGGGATTCCCCGACTGGCAGCGCCGCCCTCTATAATCCACAAAGGTTCGTTCCATGAACCAGGGAGTAAATGGCCCGGCATTGTTGTGGGAAGGTGTAAAATTTGTTTCGGGTTAAGCCATAAATAGGTTAGCCAGTCTTTTTAGTGCCAGAATGGTGATCACTGACAGAGTACCGGTGACATTGCACACCGGGAATGATCCCGGGGCTGAACAAAATTAGTCATCATACGACCCGCCGGATGAAAAGGGCTGAATGCATTCTCATAACCGGGTAAAAAAGTAATGGCCCGGGTCCAGCACCGGTCTCTGGCCTAAAGCGATGGGAATACCCGGATGATATCAGACTGGGTGAGAATCCCTATTGGTATGTCCCCATCAACGACTACAAGCCGGCCAATCTTGCGTTCTTTGAACCTGCCAATTACATCAAAGAGCTGGACATCAGCTGATGCTTTCACTACATCCGTAGTCATTACCGTATTGACCTTATTTGTCAGGGGAATTTCGCTATCAATCGCTTTTATCACATCTGAAAGAGTTATTATCCCTTCAAGGCCCCCGTTACCGATAACCGGGGCACCGTGGATATGCCGGGTATTGAAGAGATGAAGCGCATCACGAAGCGTGGAGTCTGGTGGGAGCGAGAGGATCGGGGCACTCATATAATGCCTGATTGATTGTTTCGGGAGTGAGATCATCTCCTGGGTAGTAATCAGCAGGGATTGTTCCACCTCGTCTTTCCCGTACACCTCTCCGCGGATCAGGAGCTTGTTAACCGGGGTAGGGCCGATCGTGATCTGGTCACCGATCTCAAAGATTTTGGCGCTTCCAATCAGTTTTATTAATGCATGGCAGATATCCGGGTGACACAGGGTAGTGAAATCAATCTCTGATACCTTTGCCCCCGTTACCGTCTCACCATTCCGGGAGATACGGACATCATAATCCTCATCAGAACTGTCGAGGTCGAGCTCCCGGAAGGCAAGTGCCGTCGGGTTATACCCCCCCTTCGGTCCGGGGACACCGTCAACCAGCCCTATCGCTTTGAGGGACTGCATCTGGTTCCGGATAGTACCCGGGTTCCGTTTAATTACATCGGCGATATCTTCACCCTTAATCGGGTGGGAATGCTTTTGGTAAAGGGAAATCAGTGTAATCAGGATGTCTTTCTGAATAAGGGAAAGATCCATAATGATTAATCATGGGAGTACCATAAATAGGTTAGGTTGAACTTCTGTGGAATTTGAGAGAATCCCGACTGTACCGACCGCTGACGAAGTCCTTGACAGGTGTTTCCGGCGTGCTGCGGCTAAAATGAAATTAAAAGCGAATAAAGACCGCGCAAATCAGGATTTCGTACGGGCCGTCAGCCACTCCATCCATGACAGGCTGGTACACGTGATCCAGACATTCCCTGAATTCGAGACCCTGCCCCCGTTTTACCGGGAAACTGTTGATATCCTCTATGGAATTCCGAGGCTGAAAAAAGCCCTCGGTGCGGTCGGATGGGCAGCCAGGTGGTCCAGGCTTCACGGCCCTGACCTGATATACGAGACACGGAGAGGCGATGATCCGCTTGCCGCACGAAAAAAGGCGGTTGCACGACTCGCTTCTGTCGTTCACCAGGTAGACTCCGAACTGCGGTTCTTAAATGAAGTAAGAAATGTTGTCCGGAAGCTTCCCCATGTGGAGGACATTTTCACGATAGTGATCGCAGGGTACCCGAATGTCGGCAAATCATCATTTATCCGGCTGGTTTCCACAGCAGACCCGGAAGTTGCTTCGTACCCGTTTACAACGAAAGGTGTTATCGTCGGGCATCGGGTTGACGGGAGGAAGCGGATGCAGTTTATCGATACTCCCGGTGTGCTTGACAGGCTGCCTGAGGAGAGAAACCCCATCGAACGGCAGGCAATGGCTGCAATAACCAATATTGCGGATGTAATCCTCTTTATCATTGACCCGAGCGAACATTGCGGGTTCCCGCTTGAAGACCAGATGAAACTCTATGAAGAAATTACCAGCACCATCGATATACCGGTTATCGCAGTGGCAAATAAATCTGATATAAAAGGCCTGGAAGGCTATCCCCAGATGTCAACAGGCCAGAACATTGGGGTTGACGAGGTCCTTTCAACCCTCATGGAATACTGGCGGGAACCTGGGGTGGTTGAAGAACCGGTTCCTTACACCCTTACCTACTGATTTCTAACCGATAAAAAAAGTATACATTTTCGAACCTATCAAACCGGGGCCTTTCCTGCTACTATTTTAGATGAGTTTTGGCATTATTTCCATCGCTAGATAATCATCCATCCCCAGCTCCCGCTTAGTGCACAACCGATCAGAAAGCCAATTATTGCCCCCCCGTTTAATGGAGGGAGCCCTGCCTGCGGTTTTCCCTTATATACATACCACAGGAGGACTACGAGGCCGGCAAGGGATCCAGCCATCGCCCCTAATGCAGGGATATTGATAAATGACAGCCCCCCGGTTTTTATAAACATGTTGGCAGAAACAACGAGGATCGCAGGCATAATGAGGTCCCCCATCCCCATGATGAACGCGCCCCGTTCTCCCTCGCCAATCTTGCCTATCCCGTCCCTGATATACGAATAACTGGCCTTTTTCGGGATGACGAAGAGAATAGGTGTTTTCATCTCCATCACACCTTCTGCGAGGGTGATCATGTGCTTGGTCTTGTACACAGAGATAGCATCGTAAACCGCGAGAAGCAGGAGCAGGATAATTACCGGCACAATACCAAGCGAAATGCCAAAAATTGACGCCGCACCGGCCGCAATAAGTATCCCGAGCGTATCAATGACATACCATTCAGGGAACCGGTACAGGAGGGCAATGGCAAGCCCTGATAGTACGAGAGGCAGGACAACTGCAAGGATCTCGTTACTTGTAAAGAAGGCCACAATGGAGCTGAAAATATAAACAAACGTGAAAAAAATTGAAATTGCAATGATTATAACGATCAACTGTTTATAGCGGTACTTAAGCAGGACCAGGAGCACCGCGGTGAAGGCAAGAAGTATTGCAATAAAGATAAGGGGATTTAACACGGAAGACGGGTCTTCGAATGCCGAGATTCCTGCCGCTTTCATCGGGAGTGACAGAAGTATGGCGCCGATTTCCACGAGAACCATCATTACCAGCATCCCTGCCAGCGGAACCAGCTGCTTCAACTCCATATTAAAACTCCATGCACCATAGGTAGTTTAATTAGTTGGTCTTCATTATCTAAAAGCATGGATATCCGGGAATACGCGCGCGATATTATTCTTATTATTATCCTTGTAATTGCCACGCTCGCACTCGTTACGCGCCTCTGGTTTGATAGTACAATCGCCCTGGGCGCAACCCTGATGATGCTTTCCCTTGGCGGGCTCCTCCTGTCACAGGGCATGAGGATCCGTTCACTGGAACGGAGCCTCCAGGTGCGTGACAAGGCAATCAGGGCTAATCTTGAAGAAATTTCAGCGAAAATGATCCAGAAGTACGATGCGAGTGCAGCCCATCTCGATGATGTCGTAAACGAGTTCGGGAAACGTATCTACCGCTAGGAAAAGTCACTCCGCGAGGTTACCATGGGAGTCGCGTTACGAGATATCATTGCAGACTATAAAGTGCCCCTCGGATGGGAGGCACTCCCCGGAATAGCGGCAGTTGACGCCCATAACGCTCTCTACCAGTTCCTTTCAATTATTCGCCAGCCTGACGGTACGCCCCTGATGGACACAAAGGGGCGTATCACATCCCATCTTTCCGGTATTCTCTTTCGGAATGCAAATTTCCTCGAGAGAGGGATCCGGCCGGTGTATGTTTTCGACGGCCCACCTCCGGATTTCAAACAAAAGACCATAGAAGAGCGAAGAAATGCACGGGCAAAGGCAGGTGAACGCTGGGAGGAGGCCCTTGCAAGAGGTGACACCGAAGAAGCGTATAAACAGGCGCGGTCATCATCAAAGGTCGACCGGGACATAATAGAAACCTCAAAAAAACTCCTGTCCCTGATGGGTATACCCTGCATCGATGCACCAAGCGAAGGAGAAGCACAGGCGACACACATGGTGATGCATGGCGATGCGTCCTATGTCGTGTCGCAGGACTACGATACCCTGCTGTTTGGTGTCCCCATGCTGGTTCGGAACCTCACGATTAGCGGGAAACGCAAAATCCACGGGAGGAGCCTTGTATTAAACCCGGAAAAGGTTATCCTCGCCGAGGTGCTGAAAGGGCTGGGTATCACCCGCGAACAGCTGGTACAGATCGCGGTACTTATCGGGAACGATTTTAACCCCGGTGTGAAAGGTATCGGCCCAAAGACAGCACTGAAACTGGTAAAAGAAGGTTCCTTCGAAAATACCATGGGTAAAAAGGAACCGGATTTCGATCCAGGACAGGTCATTGACTTTTTCTTACACCCGCCTGTCACGAATGAGTATAACCTTGCCTGGCATCCGCCCGACACCATTAAGATCGAGGAGATGCTCTGCGGGGATTACAATTTCTCGGTGGAACGGGTGAGAAAATCACTTGAAGGGATTGCAGGCAAAGCCGGACAAAAGACACTGGATAAATGGTTTTAGAGGATTTTTCAGGGATTTTTTAGAGATTCTCTCAAATCTATCCTGCATATTTCCAGTCATTCCAAATTTTTACCAGTCGCTCCCGGAGCTTTTTAAAAAAACCTTCATGAAACAAGTTGGCGTCGCACCAGAACGATGAAAATTTGAAAGGCCACCTTTTCACACCCATAGCGTTGTTTGATTCAAAAAATTTCATGATAGAAATTATTAATTCTTATCCTTGACTGACGATCAGGAGGTCTAAATCACCAAAATTTTTACCATGTTCAGCCTCACGAGTGGGAAAAAGTCAAAGACAAATGATATCATGGAAAAAGGTTAAGTGAGAAAATTATTTTCCGTTCAACACAATCAGGCCTTTTTGAACAGATGCATTACTAACAACCGAACCATTGCTTACATCATTTTTCAGGACCGTCAGGGTGACATTGTAGACCCCGGGGAACAGGTAGGTATGAACCGGGTTTGCCCCGGTCATATTGACACCATCTCCGAAATCATAGGTATAAAATGTCGGGTTCCCAGTGGACTGGTCCGTAAATGTTACGGTCAGAGGCACGGTTCCACTGGTCGGTGATGCAGTGAATTTCGCGACAGGCATGACGACCGGAACTTTGCTGACCGTTATAACATTCGTTTTTGTGGCCACACTGCTCATTATGGAACCTGTTGCGGGGTTATATTTCGTGATCGTCAGGGTGATGCTGTAGGTACCGGGGTACTTGTAGGTGTGGACAGGATTTGGCCCGGTAACATTGACGCCATCTCCAAAATTGTAATAATAATGTGTCGGGCTGCCGATGGACTTATCGGTGCATTTCACGGTCAGGGGAGCCATCCCATTCACGGGTGAAACAGCGAAATCCGCCTGGAATGTTGGTTTCGGAGTATAGGAATGGAGCGGCAGGTAATCCGTATTGTTCGCATCTATAACAAACGGTGCATTGCAGAATCCATCGCCCCGGTCAGGCGTGACCTGTGACCAACCGGTCCCGTCTGGTGTTGCCCAGTAATTCCCGCCAAAGAACGGACCGTTGACGATGTTATTACCGGCTGTTTTCTGGATATTCCAGGAAGACCCGGTTACAACCCCCTTGGAAATATCGATATTTTCGTCATTCGAGAAGTAGTTGTTCCAGATTGTGACGTTGCTGGAATCCAGCATACCTATCCCGGGACCCTCGTTATCCAGGATATAACATCCGGTGACCTGGATTGTTTCTCCCCCCAGAATCATCCCGACAGCCCCATTCGCATTGGTTATTACGTTTGACAGGTCCACCCGACCGGTGCCTTCCACGTCAATCCCCGCAAAGTTATTCCTGCTGGCGTTCACCTGCTGAAGGAGAACGTCCTGGCAGTTAGTAATAGCAATTCCTGTCCCGCTTTCCATCCCCCCTGTATTTTGGAAAGAGCCTGAGTCCCTGATCTGTACCCCATCTGAATCCTGTACCAGGAAACCGTTGTTGGTATTCGCCCTAGCGGTACATGTTTCGATACGGGGATTATCACTATTTATAATGCTGAACCCGTTGGTATTCTCGGATGCGGTCACATTACGGATGACGGCCCTATCGGACCCGAGGAGGAATACCCCGTACTCGTTCTCATCCAGGGCCAGGTCCCGGACCGTAAGATCCTGGCAGGATATTCCGTAGACCGTTCCGGCTCTGGTGATCCTGTCTACAACCGTACCGGACTGGTTGACAAGGTAGTAAACCGGATGGCCGTTAACGGTATTTGAGGTATCGATTCTATGGAAGTAATTTTCTGTTTCCTGGCCATCCACCGCGAAATTCACTGTATTATCGAACATTACGTTCCCGGTCAGCGTCGCATTCCTGCTGGTATCAAGCAATATTCCGTACCCGCAATCACGTACCGTGTTATTCCTGATGGTGTTGTTATTCATCATGAGCCATATTCCCCATCCACTCTCTGATACGGTATTGTCTGCGATGGTGGAATTCAGCTCAGGGGCTTCAGACCGTGCTGTCATAAATATCCCGCCGTTACCACTGTTGTGATGGAACAGATTCCCAACGACAACCATATCCTCCGAGTCCTGGTTCCAAATCCCGGTGTTGACATTGGTATTGACAACACAGCCGGAAACAAGCATGCCGGTGTTATTAAGGGATAGTATACCATAGCCTCCGACACCGGGAAGTTCCTCCCCCCACCCGTTGTGACTTATGTTGGAATCAAGAATGCGGGAATATGGAGAATCCAATGCATTGATACCCGTTCCGCCTACGAATACCCCCTTCTCGTTCAGCGGGATATTATCGAATACCAGGCAGTGGCTGACTGCGGTCCCCGGGGAACCACTCAGGCGGATCCCTTCCTGGTTACCTGTTACACGGATATTCTGAAGCCTGCTGTCAGTGACCCTGGTTATCTGAATGCCAGGGGTCCATCCGGTGATAGTGAGGTTTTCAACCGTGATATTCTTCAGGTCCCGTGACGGGTCTCCGGCCAGAACCCCTGTGGTGTTCAGGGCTAAAGCCCCGTTGAGCGTATGGCCGTTCCCGTTGAGATATACATCCGAGGATTTTATCCAGATTGCAGTCTCTGCGGTTGAATTGGTGAGATCGTTCATAAGCCGGTAGTTCCCCGGAGTGCTGATCACCGCAGGGGCAGTGATCTGGGTACCCGAGGGGTCTGGGGCGGTTATGTTAACCAGGATATTACAGGCGGTACTGTCAGTTCCTTCGCTATTTGCAACGGTCAGCACCGTATTGAAGGTTAAATTGGACCCTGTCGTATAGGTATGCAGGGGGTTTTGCACGGTAACATTCGGGCTCCCATCACCAAAGTTCCATTGGTACGACAGCGGAGGTGTACCGGAAGAGGTATCATTGAACTGGACCTGTAAGGGGGATTTTCCACTTTTTGGCGTGGCAGAAAATCCCGCTACCGGAGATCCAGTCGCCGGTGCAATGGCCAGGCTGTGTTCATAGCCGCCGGAGATAGAGGAAAAGGTCCCGGCAGGGGCATCGCACTGGCCGGAATCATTCGCCCCCCATGCCACGATTTTCCCATCCTGGCGTAAGGCCAGGCTGAAATACCCCCCGGCGCTTACGGCGACAAAGTCGTTCCCTGCCGGGGCATTGCATTGTCCATACTGATTGTCCCCCCAGGCCACGATGCTCCCGTTCTGCCGTAAAGCAAGGCTGTGATATCCCCCGCCGCTTACGGCGACAAAGTCATTCCCGGAGGGGGCATTACACTGGCCGACTTTGTTATTCCCCCATGCCACAATGGTGCCATCCTGGCGGAGGGCCAGGTTGTGGTACCACCCTGAGGCGATAGCCGAAAAGTCATTCCCGGACGGGGCCACTCCCGTGGACTCACCCCATGCAACAATGCTGCCGTTCGTAGCGATCGCCAGGCTGTGCCACCCCCCGGCGCTGATTGCCGCGTAGCTGGTTCCTGTTGGGACATTACACTGGCCGTACTGGTTGTTTCCCCAGGCGGCAATGCTTCCGTCCTGCCGCAATGCCAGGTTGTGGAAATAACCGGTGGCAACTGCCAGGTAATTGTTTCCTGCCGGCACATTATGCTGGCCATACTCGTTATCTCCCCAGTCATGGAGTGTCCCGTTCCTGATGGCCAGGCTGCTTCCCCAGGAAGAGGCTATCGCCGTGTAGTTGTACCCTGGCGGGACATTGCATGAACCCTGGTCATTATAGCCCCATGCACGAAGGCTGCCGGGAAGAAGGGTGAAGATCACCACGACATCATGGGTATCCACCACATCCCGAATGGTATATTGGTCGCTAACCTGCTGCGATATCCCGTTATCGAAGATCGCCCCGATATGATATCCCTGGTCCGGGTTGACGTTGATAGTCGCATCCTGGTGAATGCCAATCGTCTGCTGTAAGGGACTTACTGAACCGTGGTCACCGATCACCATGGCATTTACGGTATATTCCGAGGGGATGGCCCCGAAAGAGACTACGACCAGATGGTCGCCCCGGATGCCTGAAATGGTATACGGGTTTCCAACCGGTTGTGCCACCCCGTTGTCGTTGACTGACGCAATAAAGTAACCGGGATCAGGGGTGAACGAGACATTTACTGCAGAAAGGAATGTTGCAGTCTGGCTTGGCGGTTCAGCGGTACCATGGCCCCCTGATACCGAAGCGTTTACCCGGAGTGGTACATGCAGGGCTACAGCGTGGTACTGGCCACTGGTAAGAGAAAAATAGTTATCTCCTAACGGGGGTTGATCCACATACCAGGTCTGCCCCCAGATAACGATGCTGTTGTTCCCCTGGAGAGCACAGGAGAAATCGTCTCCCGAAACGACTGAACGGTAGCCACTACCCGGAGGTGCCGCACTGTTCATCCCCCAGGCGATGATGGTACTGTCAGTTTTCAGGGCCAGGGCAGAACTCCCCCCTGCAGAAACCGCTGAAAAATCATTACCTGCCGGGACGTCGCATTCGCCGAACTGGTTGAGGCCCCATGCAACGATGCTGCCGTTTGCACGGAGGGCAAGGGAAAAGACGGCCCCTGAACTGACGGCGATATAATCGTTCCCAGGCGGGACGTTGCACTGGCCGTACTGGTTGTTGCCCCATGCAACAAGAGTGCCGTTATTCCTCAAAGCCACACCGAACCCTGACCCTCCTACGGCGATCGCCTTGTAGTTGTTTCCTGGCGGTACATTATTCTGGCCGTTCCCGTTATCCCCCCAGGCGACAAGGCTGCCATCCTGTTTAAGTGCCATACTGTTCATACCACTGGCAGCGATGGCCGTGTAGGTATTCCCTGCCGGGACATTGCACTGGCCAAACATATTGTCACCCCAGGAAGCAAGGGTTCCATTCTCGTGCAGGGCAATAGTATGGTACTGGCCTGCGGCGACGGATGTGAAATCATCACCTGTCGGGATATTCGTGCGCTGGCCAAAACTGTTATCCCCCCAGACAAAGAGTGCTCCGGTTTCCTGACCGGCTGATACTATGCCGGAAAGAAAGAGACAAAAGATGATAACCAGTAAAACAATTGCTTGCGTTTTCATATTTTTACCTCAATGTGTTGCTGTATACCCCTGCACTGTTTCATAAACCACCTCTCGTTGTAAATCACTCCGCGTCCATAGGTATTTAAGCAATTGTCACGGTCCGGAAAAAAATGATTATGGGATCTATCTATTTCATTCCCGCGTTCAATGACAAAAGAGAGGATGAATTTTGTTATGCTGATAACCTGATAACCATGGTATTTACGCCGGATTTTCACGACGGATCTTTCTAAACGAGAAACATCGGAAAGATGCCATTCCGAAATAGAAACCGTGATATTTACGGAATCATGAGAATAATAAGATGTAAAAAAGGTTAATTATGGGCGAAATCCAGACAAAATCGCATTAAAATAGACTTGTTTGGCACCGAGGGTAAACAGGGGCAAATATGGGCATTTTGAACCTACATGGGGGGGGTTAAAATGAATAT
>Ga0194039_1000513_pt1 | contig 23128 bp, 23 predicted proteins | sample JunL228m_MetaG_FD_148679 | JGI IMG/M metagenome (GOLD analysis project Ga0194039, IMG submission 148679) | Anoxic zone freshwater microbial communities from boreal shield lake in IISD Experimental Lakes Area, Ontario, Canada - Jun2016-L227-8m | ecosystem: Environmental > Aquatic > Freshwater >... | reverse complement strand
CTTTCGGGTTCGTCCGTGGATTTGCGGGCATAGAGAAAAATCTTTTTGGTTTGTAAATTTATGTTGTCCATATTGTTTTTAGATTAGTTTTTGGGCAATCAAAGAAAAATACGCTCAACCTTTCGCCAAAAGCGAAAGAAAAAAGATTGGTTTGCAAAATTTCATTTTGCCAGAGCTTCGCTCTGCGAACTTCCGCATTGCCGACCGCACTTTATTGGGGGTTTTGCTCAAAAAAAGTTCGAACATCAATCAAAAAACACCGCATATAAAAAAGTGTTTAAAATGAGACACCTAAATCTTTTAATTTAGGTTATAATCTAAGCATGGGAAAAGAAACGTTACCAGGAGCTGAGCAAAAAGTGCAGGAATATATAAACAGAATAAAAAGCGGAGAATCCAAAGACTCTATTTTAAGTGGTCTTCCGCCTTCTTTTGTTAATAGTATAGAAAAAGGACTGGGAAGTGAAAATAAATCCGAAACAGTTAGTAAAAATGAAGAATCTGAAGTTTTAAAAGATTTAAAACAAGAAGAAATTAAAAAATTAAAAAAACAAGAGGCAATATTGTCTGATCAAGACAAAATAAATAAAATTAGAAAAGATTTAGGGTTAAATAGTATTGATAATAAAAAGGAAGGTGATATAGAAAAATATAATATTTCTTTACCAAACATAGATGAAATTATAAAAAAAGGAGGTGGACAATTAGAAGTTTTTTCAGATAGTAAAAAAATTGATTTTGAAGAATTCGTTATTGTAATTGATGGTAATTCTGCTGAAGTTATGTTTATAAGGAAAAAAGATCCTACTCAAAATAAAGGCATCGGTGTTCCTATTTATCTTGAGCTGGGAAAGAGATTAGCTGAAAATGGAATAACCTTGTGTTCGTCTAAAGCACAATATGGACCAGGCCGTGATCTTTGGTTTAAATTGTCTCAGTTGGGTTTTACAGAAAGAGTCAATGGTGGTTTTATTTTTAAAGATAAAGAATCTTTAAATACTAATGAAATAAATGAGGGTTCATCTGTGAAATATCAGGGAAGAACGTGGAAAATTAAAGAAATTATTGATCATAAATATGAGATAAACGGAAAGATAGAGAAAAGACCTCTTTACAATCTAGAAAGAGACGACGGTTATATTTTACAAGAAGGGGGTGTAAAAAAATTTATATTCAAAGATGATTTTGAATTAATAAGAGCCTAACTTTTTAGATATTTGGTGTTATAATATTTATATGGAACCAGAAAAACAAATAGACATAAAAACACTACAAGAAGAAAACGAAAAGTTGCTAAAACGTCAATCCATCAAATCTGACATAGTCTCTATCAGCGCACATCAGATCAGAACCTCCCTCTCGGCAATCAAGTGGATTTTAAAAATGTTCACAGACGGAGATTTAGGAAAACTAACCGCAGAACAAGAAAACTTGATGCGAAGAGCTTACGAAGACAATGATCGAGCCATAGGAGTAGTGAGTGAGCTCCTACAAGCAAATAAAATAGAAGATGTCGTCGAAAAAAAATATTCCTTTGCAGAAACAGACATCATTGAGCTCATTGACAGCTCTGTCTTTGACTTCTCTGGAGAAGCTCTCGCACACAAAATAGAAATAATATTTTTAAAACCAGAAATGCGACTACCCACAGTCAAAGCGGATAAAGAAAAATTCCGCATAGTATTACAAAATCTTTTTGAAAATTCTATAAAATATAGTAATCCATATGGAAAAGTTTTTATAGCTTTAAGGGAAAAAGATTCTTTTATAGAAGTTTCTATAAAAGATATAGGTATCGGGATTTCCGAAGAAGGTAAAAAAAGGATCTTTGAAAAATTCTATCGAGACGTAACCGCCCAGAAAAAAGAAGCTGTCGGCTCAGGAATAGGTCTTTTTACTACAAAAAAGATAGTCGAGGATCATGGGGGTAAAATATGGTTTGAAAGTAATGAGGGCGAAGGTACAACGTTCTTCTTTACGGTCCCAATTTATAAAGGGGTCAAGTAAGTTGCACTAGTTTTGTCTAGTGTAGTATAATAACAACATGCCAAAAACAATACTTATAATTGAAGACGATAATTTTTTACAAGGACTCGAAGCTACTAAATTAAAAAAGGAAGGTTACAATATTTTAACAGCTTCAAATAGCGTCGAAGCATTCAAGCTCATGGAAGGCAAAGACAAGATTGACCTTATTCTGCTCGACTTGCTTCTGCCAGACGTAGACGGTTTTACAATATTAGAAAAAGTACGACAAAATAAAATATTCCAAAGTATACCAGTTATTGTCTTTTCAAATCTTTCTGAAGAAAAAGATGTATCTCGTGCTACAAAGCTCGGCATTAGCGAATTTATGATAAAGTCAAATTTCACTTTGGATGAAATCTCAAAAAAGGTTAAGGAATTGATAGGATAGCAAATGGAACTAAGCGACAAGCTTGAACTAAAATTTAGACTAGATGAAAATCAAAAAAAGGCATTAAGGAAACTTGGCCTTTTTTCTGTTTATGATATGTTATTTTACTTCCCTACGAGATATAGCGACATAAGCCAAGTAAAACAAATAGCGGATTTAATTCCTGGAGAAATTGCAACTGTTTATGGGAAAGTATCTAAATTAAAAACAAAAAAAAGCTATCATGGGAAAGTACCAATGGCTGAAGGTCAAATAGAAGATCTTTCTGGAAAAATAAAAATAACTTGGTTCAATCAAGCATATTTGGCAAAAATGCTTCACGAAGGAGAAAACGTAAAATTAACTGGAAAAGTTACGGAAAGTAAATATGGCATATACCTTGCCAACCCAGAATTTGAAAAAACTAGTGACTTGCCAATTGATTCTCATGATACCCTTTTTAATAAAAGCAGCATAAACAATAGTGGATTTTCTTACCCTATATATCATGAGACACGCGGCATAACATCCAAATGGTTTTATCATGCAATCGAAAAAATATTAAAAGATAAAACTTTAGAAAATATTGAGGATTATGTACCAAACGACATTTTAAAAAAATATAATTTGCCAACATTAAAAACCGCACTCATCTGGATTCACAAACCAAAAAACGCTCGCGACGCAGAAGCAGCCAGAAAAAGATTCGCATTTGAAGAAGTTTTTTGTATTCAATTAGAACGCCAACACGATAAAACAGAATGGAGACATAATAAATCTTTTCAAATATCACCTGCTAAAAAAGAAACAGATGAATTTCTAAAATGTTTCCCTTTTACTCCAACCAATTCTCAAATAAAATCAATAGAAACTACGCTTTCTGATATGGCAAAAACTTTTCCAATGTCTAGACTCCTTGAGGGAGATGTGGGATCTGGGAAAACAGCAGTGGCAGCCACAGCAGCATATACAGTAGTTAATCAAAAAAAATCCCTCGCCAATACTCGGGACAACCTGCAAATTTCACAAAATTTACAGGTTGCATATATGGCCCCGACAGAAATTTTAGCAACTCAACACTTTGAATCTTTTATCCAATATTTCAATTCACCCCGCCAAGGCGGGGCAAGCCTCCCAACCAATATCGGACTCATTACAGGATCTGGTTGTCGAAAATTCCCATCAAAAGTAAACCCATCTGGTTGGACCGATATTTCTCGCGCGCAACTTTTAAAATGGGCCGCTAATGGCGAAATCCCCATTTTAATTGGTACACATGCATTAATCCAAAAAACTGTTAAATTTAAAAACTTGGCTTTAGTTGTAATAGACGAACAACATAGATTCGGAACCGCTCAAAGACAAAAATTAGTCAGAAAAGACAAGATTGCTCCTCATTTACTTTCGATGACAGCTACCCCTATTCCCCGCACACTTGCCCTTACTATATATGGGGACTTAGATTTATCATTACTTGAAGAAATGCCCCTTGGTAGGAAACCAATTATTACAGAAATAATTACTCCAAATAAACGCACTGAGACTTACGAAAAAGTCCGCGAAGAATTAAAAAAAGGTAGACAGCTTTATGTTATTTGTCCAAGAATAGACGAACCAGATCCAGCAAAAGAAATGGCTGTGCAGGCGAAGTCTGCTGTAGCCGAAGCAAAGCGTTTGAAAAAAGAAGTATTCCGTGAATATGAAATTGGAGTGTTGCATTCCAAAATGAGCAAACAGAAAAAAGAAGAAGTTATGAAAAATTTTACCGAAGGGAAAATAAATATTCTTTGTGCCACATCTGTTGTTGAAGTTGGAGTAAATGTTCCGAACGCCACAATAATAATAATCGAGGGAGCAGAAAGGTTCGGCCTCGCTCAACTTCATCAACTCCGCGGACGAGTGATTCGTAGCAATCATCAAGCATATTGTTATGTTTTCGCCTCCGACTCCGCCAAGGCTTCGCCGGACAAGGATGCAAAGAATAAAACCGTTCAGCGACTTAAAGCACTAATTACTGCCAAGAATGGTTTCGAGTTGGCAGAACTTGATCTTACTCTTCGTGGCGCTGGAGAACTAGGTGGCACAAAACAATGGGGCATCACCGACCTCGGCATGGAAGCAATCAAAAATTTAAAAATGGTGGAAGCAGCTCGAACTGAAGCAATTCGTTTAATTTCAGAAGACCCAGAACTTTTAAAATACCCTATGCTAAAAAATAAAGTTAGAGAAAAAGTTTCGGAATTCCATTTTGAATAAAAATTAACTAATACATTACCTTAGAAAATATCATCATGGATCGAACTTCATCTAATATATTCATTTTGTGGGCGTAGTAGGACTCGAACCTACGGCCAGTCGTGTATAAGACGACCGCTCTACCAACTGAGCTATACGCCCATAACTATTAAGATTTTTCTTCCATATACTTAATCGCCATTATTATGTATTCCCATAAATCTCTACTTCCTAATATAACACTGCAAGTCCCTTTTCCAAAGCCATTTTTATATGTAATAGATCTTGAATCTGTCTTTTTTATATAAGGCTTATGAAATTGGTCTTTTGGTATATTAAGCTCTTTTGACCAAAAATCAAGAGCCTTTTTTATGTTCATATCAGAATACAAATGCAATTTTACCTTCAAATCTTTATTTTCTATTCCAAATAATTTTAGCCATTTTATGAAAAACTTAAGCATACTCGGATTTGTGTTTGTTAGAGCAACTAAAGAATTTTGTGCTTTTGTCCCCTCTCCCCAATATAAAAACAATCCTGTTAAAAACAAATCTCTTTTTGAGAGCACCCCTATATCTTTGCAAACTTTTTCATAAACTTCATCTAAACGAGCATCTTTCTTGGCTCGCATAGTATTTCTATATCGTTCAATCCGTACTGGACTATCAGCTTGTAGCTCTCTTATACGTTTTTCAGATAACGGCATATCAGAAAGCCATCCACTCAATGTGCTTTTACTAACTTTCAATTCCTCTTTTATTTGGCTATAACTCATACCTTTTTTTCTCATAGTTACAGCCTTTTGTTTGTCTAATTTTCTTGCCATATAAAAATACGAACCATTAAATACTAATTACCAAGTAATTATACCCTAGTTCGTATTTTTATACAAACAGATTAAACAACTTTTTCTGTTTCAAGCTTCTTTGGTATTATTCCATGTGCAACTATTAATTTTTCATATTCTTCTTGTTCTAAAGTTTCAACTTCAATAAGTTTCTTGGCAATAGCATCAAGTGCTTTTTTATGTTCTGCTAAAACTTTTTTTGCTGACTCTATTCCATCGTTTATAATTCTTGAAACTTCAGAATCAATTTTGGTTGCCACAGTTTCTGAATAAGCTTTTTCAAGTGATTCCCCCCAGCCAGCTTTTCCACCATCTTCTGCAAAAGACACAGGTCCAATAACATCCGACATTCCCCAACGTGTCACCATAGCCCGAGCTAAATTTGTAGCCACTTGTAAATCACTCGAAGGGCCAGTTGTAATATCTCCGAAAATCATCTGCTCAGCCACATATCCACCAAGAGACATTGCAATGTCATCTATAAATTCTTTTTTGGATTGCAAGCGTCTTTCTTCAAGAGGCAATTTCAAAGTATATCCCCCGGCATTTCCTCGAGCCACGATAGAAACTTTATGCACTGGATCTGCATTGGGCAATACCGAAGCCACAAGCGCATGTCCTGCCTCATGATATGCAGTAATTTCTTTTTCTTTGGTTGAAAGTAAATGACTTTTTCGTTCTGGTCCAAGCATTACTTTTTCAATTGCTCGAATCAAATCAAATTGAAAAACTTTTTTGCGATTTTCGCGTGCTGCAAGAATAGCTCCTTCGTTCATAAGAGAATACAAATCGGCACCAGAAAAACCAGGAGTGCGCTCTGCGATTAGTTTTAAATTAATATCTTCTGCTAGAGGTTTCTTCTGTGCATGAATTTTTAAAATCTCTTCTCTGTCAGCTCTATCTGGTAAATCAAGAATAACTTTTCGATCAAAACGTCCTGGGCGGATAAGTGCTGGATCAAGCACATCTGGTCTATTGGTTGCCGCCATGACGATAACTTTATCATTTGGCTCAAAGCCATCCATTTCAACTAAAATCTGGTTTAGGGTCTGTTCTCTTTCGTCATTGCCTCCGCCAAAACCCCCACCTCTTGTGCGCCCTATCGCGTCTATTTCATCTACGAATATTATGGAAGGAGCTGCTTTTTTGGCCATTTTAAATAAGTCTCTCACTCGAGATGCACCAACCCCGACAAACATCTCAACGAACTCAGATCCTGATAAATGAAAAAATGGCACTGAGGCTTCCCCTGCGACAGCCCTTGCAAGTAATGTTTTACCCGTACCTGGAGCACCAGTCAGGATAACTCCTTTTGGAATTCTTGCTCCAATATCTAAAAACTTTTTTGGGCTTTTTAGAAAATCTACAATTTCTTTCAATTCTTCTTTAGCTTCTTTACAGCCAGCCACGTCTTTAAATGTGACTTTATTATTTTTATCATTTGGATCAGTAATCCGAGCTTTTGATTGGCCAAAAGTAAATGCTTGCATACCCGCTCCTTTTACTTGGCGCGAAATATACCAAAAGAAAAATACTATAAAAATAATCGGTATCAAAAATGGCAAAAGATTCACAACCCAATACCAAAATCCAGTTTCGTTTTTTATTTCAATTACAGTATTCGCTAAAGATTCTGGCTTTACACCATAATTCGAAAGTGTTTGAGAAAGAGAAGTCTCAACTTCTTTTTTTGCTTTTTTTATTTGATCATCTTTAAAAGTAATCGTAAGATCCCCACCTTCAACAACAATTTTTTTCACATCTCCAGCGCTGACACTCTTTGCAAGATCCGAAATAGGTATCTCTGGAGCAGCCTTTGGCATTCCGGAAATAACTAAATAAAGTGCCGTGATCAACATAAAAATCATAACCGCACCCAAAATACTTCCAGAAAAATTTGGCCCCTTCATTGTCTTTTTAACCTTTTTTTCTAGGTTCTTTTTGTTTAAAAAATTAAAATCCATCTATAGAACATAGCACAAAAAACATAAAAAGTGAATTGCTTTATTAAAAAAGAAAATAAAAAAAATCACAACGACTGTTTTCATAGTACTTATTTTTTAAATGAAACTAAATGAACTTACCTAACTTAGTCCATTATAGCATAATGGAGTGTATTTGTCAACTGTGGTGGAGATGACGGGAATTGAACCCGTGTGCAAAAGGTTATTATAAAGAAATCTACATGTTTATTGCGCTTTTTGTTTTAAATTGAAAAACTATTAAGCGAACGAAATATTTTTCAATCGATTCCCTTTGTTTCGGGAGAAATCCGAGAATCTATTTCCCCTATCCCGATAATATTATGCCTTACCTCATATATCGGAAGTCTATGAGAAAGACAACAGCTGGCGCTTACGCGGTAGCTGTAGCAAAAGCAAAAGTGTTCATACCGAAGTATGGAGATACGATTGCTCGTGCCTTAGAAGCTAATTTTGCAATTAACATTTGAGCGAATTTTCACGAGATTGCGCTCATTCTCGACATGCATCAATAATAATAGGCCTGATGTCTATGCCTTGCATCCCCAAAATTTATTTCATAAATTTTGGGTCCCGAGCTATTTATAGCGAGGGACAAAAAATCTATTCTGTTTTCAACGTTCTTTGTATTCCCTTCTTATCTCGCGATCAGTTTCTCGTTTTTTTATATTCTCACGTTTGTCGCGAGTTTTCTTTCCTTTTACTAAAGCGATTTGCACTTTAATTTTTCTATTTTTATTATACACTGAAATAGGTATAATTGTCAAACTCTTATTTTTCTCATTGCTTCCCAACTCGTTTATTTCTTTCTTAGTTAATAAAAGTTTTCTGTTTCGTATCGGATCATAATCCTTTGGTGCATTTTTTATTTGAAAGGGAGGAATATTAGAATTAATGAGAAACGCTTCACCCCCTCGAATAACCACAAACGCACCTTCTAGTGACATCTTCCCCGCTCTGACAGATTTTACTTCAGTACCCAAAAGCTCGATACCTGTTTCGTATTTTTCTAAAATTTCATAATTAAAATGCGCCTTTCTACTTTCTGCATAATTTGCCATAGACATATATTAGCATATAATAAATGGCATGGAGACAAAACCAAAACTGACAGTTTCTGGATATAGAGGAATCTGGGAAAAAGATTTAGATGAATCAATCGCATTTGAGTATGCTCTTTCATTTGCAAGAATGATAAAGGAAAATAATACAAACGAAAGTAAAACAATACTGATCGGCAGAGATGCACGAAAAACTGGAATAAATATTTTAAACGCTATAGAATCCGCGCTAAAAAAAGAAGAACTAGAAGCAAAATACATTGGCATTATTCCTACTCCATCTGTACTCCTTTTGGTTAAAAAACTATCCAACCTAGGGGGAATAATAATAACTGCATCTCATAATCCTAAAGAATACAATGGCTTGAAGTTCGTACTAAATACTGGACTCTTTGCCACACAAAAAGAAATAGAAGAAATAGAAAAAATAAAAGAAAATTTAACTGAAGAAGAGAAAAAATACGATGAAAATAATGAAACAAAAAATGAAGAGGTAGATAATAAAAAATTTATAGAAATACACATATCAGAAATATTGAAAAATATTGATGTAGATCTTATTAAAAGTAAAAATTTCAAAGTTGCACTCGACCCTATAAATAGCGCTGGAAGCATAATCGCACAAGAATTTCTAAAAGAATTGGGCTGTGAAGTTTTTGTAATAAATGGAGAACAAAATGGTGAATTTGCTCACGAGCCAGAACCAATTTTAAAAAATTTAAAAGATATCGGAGAGGCAGTTTTAAAAAGTAATTCAAATATTGGTTTTGCTCAAGATCCAGATGCTGACCGGCTTGTGATAATAAATGAAAAAGGAGAAGTTTTAAGTGAAGAATACACCTTAGCACTAGCTGTAAAAAACGTACTTTCAAAAGAAAAAAGTGATGTAGTAGTAAACATGTCTACTTCGAGGATTTGTGAAGACATCGCAAACAGTTATGAAAGAGAAATCTTTAGAACAAAAATAGGTGAAGCCAATGTAGTAGAAAAAATGTTAGAAGAAAATGCAGTAATCGGTGGTGAAGGTAATGGTGGAGTCATTTATGCGAAAGTTCACCCTTGCAGAGACAGTATCACTGGAATGGGCTTAATACTCGAACTCATGGCGAGAGAATCAAAAACAGTATCCGAAATCACTGATAATTTGCCAAAATACATAATGAAAAAAGATAAAATTGTTTTTTCCAAAGACCTAATACAGCCGTATTGGAAATTAAAAAATGAATTTCATGATGCTTCTATAAACACCAAAGATGGGGTGCGTTTTGATTGGACTGATTATTCATGGATCCACATCCGCCCTTCTAATACTGAACCAATAATTCGTATAATCGGAGAGGCAAAAACCGCCAATCGCATAGAATCCTTGTTTAATAAAGTTAAGTTGACTTTGGGGCAATAATAAGATAGAATCTACAAAGTTAAAGTAGTATTTAGAACAATTGCGAGAAAGAATAAACAACCAAATACGAGCTAATGAACTAAGGGTTATTGATAGCGAAAACCAAAATCTCGGTGTTTTGAGCATAAAAGATGCATTGAAACTTGCAGAAAGTAAGGGGTTGGATCTTATTGAGATATCACCAAATTCCAATCCTCCAATTGCAAAGATAATGGATTTCGGTAAGTACCAATACGAAGCAAGTAAAAAGCTCAAAAAAGCAAAAGCTGGCGCAAAGCCAACTGAAACAAAATCAATCCAGATCAAAATAGGTACTGGAGATCACGACTTAGAACTAAAAGCAAAAACTGCCTCAAAGTGGCTGAAGGAAGGGCACAGAATTAAAATAGAACTCTTCCTTGCTGGACGTGCAAAGTATATGGATGACAAGTTTCTAAGAGAAAGATTGGATAGAGTACTTCATTTAATCACAGAAAATTATAAAGTATCGGACTCTTACAAAAGAGGTCCCAAGGGTTTGTTTATAACAATAGAAAAAGCTCTCGGCAATAAACCAACGAGCGAGATAAAATAAAATTTATGAAAACAAATAAATCATACGCAAAAAGATTAAAATTGACAAAAAATGGAAAGGTTATTGCTCGAAAACCGGGTTTTAACCATTTCAATGCAAAACAATCAAGAAATACACAACTAGCTGGTCGTAAAGGAAATGCTTTCGTTATAAAAAACAAACCAAAAAGTCACTTATTACCCTTCTCTTAGGCTTAAGCCTAAGACGGGCGAACTTTTTATAAAAAAAGTTTTAGCCATTTAATTATAAATTAGAAAAAAATACAATGACAAGAGTAAAAAAGGGAGTACATGCATTAAAGAGAAGAAGGAGTATATTAAAACAGACCAAAGGAATGCGTCACGGTCGCAGTACTAAGGAACGTCAAGCAAAAGAAGCATTGCTTCATGCTGGAAATTATTCCTTCGCTCACAGAAAAGACAAAAAATCACACAACAGAACACTTTGGAATATAAAAATAAATGCAGGCGGAAGAGAGTTAGGAATGACTTACTCAAAATTGATCGGGGCTTTAAAGAAAAACAAAATTGAACTCGACAGAAAAATCCTCGCAGATTTAGCTGAAAATAATCCAAAAACTTTCGCAAACCTTCTCACAAGTTTAAAATAAAACTAAATTAAAAAATCCTCCATATGGAGGATTTTTTAAATATTTATTATCTTGGAAAAATATCTAAAAGCTCATCAGAATAATAAAACTCATATCCTAGATCTCCAAAAGTATATTCTTTGCCACCGACATTTATAACTGCCCCACCGGCTCGGGCATCAGCTTTTGGAATGGATCTATTAAAACCAAGATTGTAAAGTGTCGTAATTACCTCTGGTCTGTTGCTTATGTCATATCCAGCTTTTTGCCATTGAGCTATCACCTGCCTCATAAAAAGCCCAACATATAAGTAAGAATAATATGGATCTTTTACATTCGTAATACGATTCATTATTTCTGAATCAATGTTCACGCCATCTTTATAGTCTGTAACATGTTCCATGCCAGAACCAAGATAAAAAACTGATTTAGAATCTTTTAAATGCGCGTCAATCAAACTCACAGTTTGTGGTTTTAATCCTGCTATTCCAAAAGAAAACTTAGAAAGTGTCGCTAAAACTTTCATCGGTTCAAAATAATTTTTAAAAGATTCTCTCCTATTAGAAAAAAATCTTAGTTGCTCCCCCATTACACCTCCCAATATCAACCTAGGAGAAATTCCTGCGTTCTTCGCTGCATTATTTATGACAATTTGATCACGAGTAAAAACTTCTTTAAGTAATTTCCATTCACTTGTATCTTTCCAACTAGGTGCTACTTCGTTTGTATTGATTGTATTTAAATTTAAATTTTCATTTACATTAAAATAGGAATTCCTCTCGGATACCGACCCTTTAACGTTTAACCACCCGAATTGCATAGCAAAAAAGACTGATACAAAAAAAAGTCCTATGACTGCAAATATATAAAGAAAAAATCGAAAAATGCTCACGGAATTATTTTTAAGAAAAACTAACTAATTTTATATTCCTCTATCTTGTACTTTTTAACAGTATCAATAACATCTGTTATAATTTTTTTTGGATCTTCCCCTGTGACAACCTTTGCATTTGGACGATGTGACTTTTCTAAAATTCCTTTTAATTCATCTCCCATTTCCCAAGGTCCTTCAAAAATACCAATGACTTTATCGTCTTCAAAAGCAATAGTAAATTCATGTATCGTACCAATACGTCCGCAACCACAAACGACGGCATCAGCACAACGGGTAAGAAGCAAATCTCTGCCAGGATAACCAAACCCCGTGTAAACAATCAAATCCATGTAATCAAGTGGTAATTTATAAACCTCTACATGTTCTTTTTCAGAAGCCGCCGGAGAAAATCCAATAGATAATCCACCTACTTCTTTTGCTCCCATTGCCGCCCAAAGAGGAAACCCTGTTGTTGCTCCGGTAATGATTATTGCTCCCTGACGTGCAATTTCTCTTCCAAGCTCTTTTGCTTTTTCAAGTGCCCCCATTCCGCAATGTCCCGTTTCAGCGGCCCCAGACACACAGATCTTTATCTGCTGATGTCCGTGTTTTTCATAAAAATTTTGTGCTGTTACATCCATAATTTTATTATACATTAATTAACAATCTATGGAAACACTGTCTCCTTTTTCTGGAGCATGCGCTTCTATACCAAGATTGTCTCTTATTTTTTGAACTAAAAATAGAGAGGACTTGGGCTCCCCCATTACAACAAAAACTCTTTTTAGTGTTTCTGCTGTGTCTTCCACAAAGCTTATTAAACCATCAGAATCTTTATGCCCTGAATATCCGGAGATCGTGACGACATGTGCCCTCACAGCGATATATTCTCCTGCAATATATACAGTTTTTACCCCTTCTTGGATTAAACGTCCTGGCGTTCCCACGGATTGATATCCCATGAGTAATATCGTATTGTTTGGGTCCGGTAAATAATGTTTTTCATGATGTACGATACGTCCTCCTGCAGACATACCAGAACCAGCAATAACTATTTTTGGATTAGGAACAGTGCTTATGACTTTCGATTCTTCAGATCTTAGTGTTGAATGAAGGCCTGAAAAATCAAATATGTGTTCCCCTTCTGATATGGCTTTTTGAGCATTTTCATTAAAGTAATTCTTAAAATGCTTGAAAATTTCTGTTATACGAATCGCAAGCGGTGAGTCAAAAAATATCGGCATGGTGGGTATGCGATTATTTTCTACAAGCTCATCGAGTTCAAATAAAAGTTCTTGAGAACGTTCTAGAGAAAAAGTAGGGATAATCAAAGTTCCTTTTCTGTTGTAGTTATCTTCAATCACGGCTTCTAAAGATTTTCTTCTGTCTGATCTTGATTCGTGATTTCTATCTCCATATACACTTTCCATTATTAAATAATCAACATCCATTACCTTTTCAGTATCAGGCATAAGTGGTGAAGGACTGTTGCCCAAATCTCCTGTAAAAAGAATTTTTTTGCCATTAAAAACAAACTCAACCATAGCAGATCCTAGTATGTGCCCAGCATCACGAAAAGAAACTTCTAAATTGTCCGTTATTTTTAATTTCTGCTTGTAAGGAAGCCCTTGCCAAAGCGAAAACACAAGCTTTAAGTTTTCTGGAGAATAAACTTTTTCTAAATCAAATTCTCTATTTTTGGAAAGAATAACCCCCGTGTCCTCAAGTATTGGTTCAGCTATGGCTTTCGTTGGTTCAGTTGAATATATATGACCTCTAAAACCCTCATTTATCAACTTAGGAACTCTTCCTAGATGATCCACGTGTGCATGGGTAATAAAAACCATGTCTATGTCTTTTGCATCATAGGGAAATGGATCCCAGTTCACATCATCAGCTATTTTGAATCCTTGTGTAAGCCCACAATCAATTAAAATCTTTTTACCGTCCGCTTCTAAAAGAAAATTAGCTCCTGTCACCGAGCCTGTGCCTCCATAAAAAGTTATTCTTGCAGTGTTTTGCATTTCTGTATTATATCTTATTTCGTAGCTTAAACATAATTCTCATTATAAAAAATTTTAAGAAAAAATCCGCATATTAGCGGAATCTTTCTTAGGGCTATTTCCAATGTATTACCGTAGCTTAAAGCTAGGTGGGTATCGGACACGAGAAGCCAAGGCTAATCATGATCGGGATTCCCAAAAATTATTGTTCTAGGTAATAATTGGAAATAACCCTACTAAAAGTTTATCCTATCTATAATTTTTTGCAACAAAAATTTTCAAAAAAACACAGAATTTAGACAAAAACAAGTTTGACTTTTTTACTCATCTACTCCAAAACGTTTATAAGTAAAAACTGGAGAATTTCCAAACCAATGTTTTATTTCATGAGCTGCTTCTTCGGGGGTTTCTGAACAATGCACAATATTCATTACTGATCTTTTTTCCTTATTGGCAAGTGCAGGAGAATCAATAGAAAAATCTCCACGAATTGTACCCATGTCTGCCTTGTAAGGCATCGTATCCCCTGCAATTTTTCTAACAACGTCAACAGCATGTACTCCTTGGACAACCATTTTTACAACCGGCGCACTCATCATAAAATCTATTACCCACTTACGAACCTCGGGACCAATTTTAGAAGTATCGTTTGTACCAAAATCTGTAATTAAATCATACCCATATTTTTCATAGGTGGCTTTTGTTTTTTCTCCTAAACGAGTAATCCATTCTTCCTTCTTTGGATAATGGTCGTCCATTTGTTCAAATAATGGTTGTGACATTTCGAGTGCTACTATTTTCAAATCACGTTGTTCGAAACGTTTGATTATTTCACCTATTAGCCCCTTTCGGACTCCATCTGGCTTTATCATTACGTATGTTTGTTCTTCTTTTGGATGTTTCATTTTTTAAAAAGTTTAATTAATAATACAAGCATCTTATCAGAATTTCTTTTAAATTTCAAATACAACTCGTATTTAAAAAAAATTAGGAGATTATTTCATTTAATAAAAATATCTCCTAATTGTAATTGGTTACGATATTATCTACAATTCCTGTAAATAAATTTCTAAACAACCATGAAATATGTCCGTTACTAAAAATATAAATCTCATCTGAACCGATTCCATGATCATTCTTTTTGTAACCTGCTTTGGCAAGTTGTTCCAGAGAACAAAACTTACCTACTTCAATTTTTTCTTCCATAACCCCTCCTTTTATTTCAAAAGAATGTTTATACTCCAGTTTATATTATATCACAATAAGACAACCGAGGTGTTTTTCTCATGCAATTGTGTTTGTCGTATCATAACCTAGTTCTTTTACTCTTTTAACTGCTTTTTCTAAAAAATAAATCCAATGGTCATAATCTTTGTTCTTATTTCTAGATTTCCAATTAGATAAAATTTTTTCTTTGGTGGTCCAAAGCAATTCAAATTTTTCATGTTCTTCTAATTTAGTTGGTTGTAAATTATTATTTTCTAAAATAATTAAAAAACAAATAGCAAAAGCAATTCTATTTACATTTTTATTAGAATTATAGTAGTGAGTTAATATTTTGCCTATTTTTTCAGTATATAAAAAATTAGTTAATCCACTTTCTTCGATTACTTCCCTAAATACCCCGTCTTCTTCTTTTTCATCTTTATCAAAACCACCACCAAATAGACCAAATAATCCATTTTTTAAATTTATATATACTGCGTATTTTTGCGTTTTTGGATCAAAAACTACCGCGCAACCACCATCTCGCCGCTCTTCATTTTCTCTTTTTATCCCAAATTCTAAAATCTTTTCCTCGTTTTCCATAATTTATGCCTTTTTCTTTTCATATTTTGCCATGATTTCGGATTCTATTTCTTCGCGATCGCGGCCATATTTTAAATATGAAAGCTGTTTCAAGTCGTCCACAAATTCTGGATTGCCTCTCTCTGGAGGAACTGTGGATATATTGAACGGCTTGGTTGGTTGTCCATTTACAAGCATGCTGATGTAAGCATTATAATTATCGAGCTTCATTATATCTACTGCTTTAAATGTCGGCTGAAATCTTTTCTCCAAAAATTCTGCATCTTCACTACTTACCCTAAATACTGCCATTGAGCCCACGTTGCCAAAAACAGCATTTTTGATCCCCTCTTCTAGTTGAGATATATATTGATGCGCAATATTTAGAGACAATCTATATTTTCTAGCTTCAGACAAAATAGAAGCGATAGAATCCGTGGTAACATTTTGAAATTCATCTATATATAAATAAAAATCATTCATTTTTTGCCCAAACATATCTACGCGAGATAGTGCTGCCATCTGGATTTTCCCGACAAGGACAAGCCCAATTAGATTTGCATTCATTTCCCCAAGTCGTCCTTTAGAAAGATTTACGAGTAAGATTTTTTTATTATCCATAATCTCTCGGAAGTTAAATACTGAACGCTCTTGTAGTACTACTGGACGCATAATGTCATTTGAAATAAAGTTATCAAATTTAGATGTAATATAGGGCACAAAGTTTGCAAGCGACTGTTCTCCTGTTGTTTGTTCTGCAGAAATCCAAAATTGTTTTATTATAGGATTTTTACATTTGGAAAGTTTCATATCACGAAATTCCTTGTCGGCCAACACTCTAGATATCTCAAGTAAAGTACAACCTGATTCTGGATCTTCCATTATAAGGAAAGCACTGTTTTTAAAATACTGCTCAAACATCGGACCACCAGAAGTTTTCATATCGAATAATTTATTAAAAATTCCCATAAGTTCATTCACAACAAAAGTCTTTTGCTCTGGATATTTTGGGTCAAATTCAAGCATATTTAGCCCCATAGGACGAGGAGTATAAGCAGGATCAAAATAGATAACATCATCAATACGTTCTCTTGGGACACGAGAAAGGATGGTCTGTATGTCGGTTCCATGTGGATCTATATAACAACAACCATCTCCGTTTTTTATATCCTGAGTAATCATGTTGAGTAAAATATTTGTTTTACCAGTACCCGTTTGACCTACTACGTAAAAGTGTCTGAGTCTGTCTTCTTTTTTTATTCTAACTTCAGTTTCTTTCCCGCGATAATTATTTATACCTAATAAAACTCCCTCATCTCCCATTTCGATAGGGGCTGCTGCGATGCCAGCTTTTGCCTCTTTCAGTTGAGATTGTCCGGAAATTCCAACAGGAAAATGAAAAACCGATGAAAGTTCCTTCAAGTTCATTGGCAATATATTGCTATTTGAAAAAGTTCTATAAGAAAAATCATGGAAAAGCTTCTTGAGATCGCCACCCGACACATCTTCAAAAGAGATAGAGTTACTTGCTGCTTCTGTAAATTGGTTAAAAGAAGACTCTATTTCTTTAAGAATTGCATTGGCACGTTCTTTGGTGTCTGCAGAAGCAATAACGCGAATATTGGCTTTCATGATAGTACTTTTTATTTTATTGCCTATTTTTTCTACAGCTCCTTCGTCCACAGAAGCCCTGCCTTTTATGTATTTTTCTTTCTTTTCTTCTTTTTTTTCTACACCAAAAATAAGTTCCTTTGAGACTTTTAAGAATGCTTTATTGAATTTATAAAAATTATCAGCCGCATATTTGACTGACATACCATCTTTCACATCATCTAATATGAAATGAAACTCATCTATGAATTTATTTCCGGCAGGCGCAATTACAAACTGTATTGCAGCACCTTCTCCTTCTGTTTTTAGTTTAGAAAATACATTCAATATCATATTCATCGGATCGTGCTCTATGTTGTCGTAAGTCTTTATTGGCAAAACCCCACGCTCTGAAAGATCAGCATATGCCCCCACAGAACCTCCTTTTTCATTAAAAATATTATAGTCATTTTGAACTTCTCTAATCTTTGCATCGTGATAAAAAGCCAGAATCTGTTTTTCAAAAAGAGAAACAAATCTATTTGGTATTGCAGCATATATGACAACTTGATCACTGCCATTACTCAATGCTACTTCTAAAGTAAAATAATTTTCTTTTTCATTGTTATTCCCTTCTGAGATAGAATGCATGCCTGCATAAAACTGCTCCATCGCACTTATAAATTCTTTAAATCCTTTTTGTTGGTCTCCTTCGTCTTCTGGTGGCGGGAGTGTAATCTCAAAGAGAGTCATGTTGAGAGATTTATAAAGTGGAGTACCTTCCTTGATATCTGGTAATATTTGCCCCGTTTTTAGATATTGAACAAGAAGTCTGTGAAAATCATCGTCCATGTGAGGATTATTCATAGTTTCTACGACAGAAATAGCGTTTCTTATTCCTTTTGTTATTACTACACCTAAAAGTTCTTCCATAATGACATCATGAACCTCTGGTTTTAGTTTTAAGACAATTCCCTCTGATTCTTTTTTGCTTAATAAATTATCTCTATGAATTATTTCTTTTGCTGGTATTTCTTTGTATTCTTTAATAACATTTTTTGCAACTTCTTGTGCATGTTCAAAATGCCCCTTCTCAATAAGTTCTTGTTCTTTTTTTGCTACATGAGCTCGTAAATAATCAAGCTCTTCTACAGGAGTTTTAAATTTTGGCATTTCCTTTAAAAAAGAAGGTTCCATGCTTTAATTATACAACAAAAATAAAAGTTTAGGCACTTTTCAAAGACTATTTTTATTCTAGCTTTTTAAATTTTAGTCAAAATCTCTGGCTCACTATCAGTAATCAAAATTGTATGTTCAAAGTGAGCACTTTTTTTCCTGTCGGCAGTGCGAAAAGTCCAGCCATCTTTATCTAATGTTACATTCTTTGTGCCACTATTTATCATAGGTTCTATCGCTATAATCATACCAGGAATTAATTTTGCTCCTGTATTCGGTTTTCCAAAATTAGGAATATATGGATCCTCATGAATAGCCCTGCCTACACCATGTCCAGCTAAAATTTCTACAATACCGTATCTGTACGGGCGAACAAAACTTTCAATAGCATGACTTATGTCTCCTATTCTATTACCCTCCCGTGCCGCACTTATACCTACCATCAAAGATTTTTCTGTAATTTCCAATAATTTCTTTGAAGAAGTGCTAATTTCCCCCACTGGTACAGTTATGGCCATATCAGTAAAAAGATTCTTGTGTTTAAGACCAAGATCAAGTGAAACTATGTCCCCTTCTTTTAAAATTCTATCTTTACTAGGAATACCATGAACAACCTCCTCGTTTACCGAAACACACAAAGACGCGGGATATGCCGTATCTGCACCATCAGGTTTATAATTTAAAAATGCGGGCATGTCTCCCATGTCTTTGATTAATTTTTCTGCATATTTGTCTAATTCAAAAGTAGAAATTCCTGGTTTTACAATTTCCTTAACTTTATACAAAACAGTAGCGAGGCGTTTTCCCCCTTCTCTTATTGTTTCTATTTCTTCTGGTGTTTTTATAATTATCATATTTTTAATTTTTTTGAGAACATAGCTTTTGTAGGGGTTTCGAGGCTGACGAGCCGAGAATTTCAGGATTTTTTAAGCTTCAAAAAATCTGTACCGAAAAAAGTTACATTCTCAAGAAATAATAGTCCCTAAAAACTGTTCCCCATCCAAACACTTCCTTAAATTATCAATCGGTTTGCCATTCATTATTATCACTTCTATTCCCTCCTCTTCTGCCATTTTTGAAGCAATTGGATCAAAAGGAGAATTAAGTCCTGGATTCCAATCACGTGGAATTAATTTTCTGTAATCTTGCCAAGATATTTTTTCAATTTTTTTGGCTTCGGGATTTATTTTTGGATCGGAATCATAAACATAATCTGTATTTGAAAGATTTATTATTTTTTTAGCTCCAGTATTTTTTGCTAAAAAAACCGCCGCCATATCACTACTGTTCCCCAGCTTCCATCCTCCGCCAATAATAATAGGTTTATTCATATCCGGTATAACTTCTGGATTCATTATTATTTTATCAAATGCTTTGTCACCAAAAATAATCCGAACAAATTCAGCATTTAATCTTGTAGTAGCTATTCCAAGCCAATCAAGTTCTTCGTTTGAAGAATCTATTATATGTTTCAATCCATCGTTATATCTACGACACAATTTCCCTCCACCCGTAACAATAGCAAATTTTTTTCCTTGCTCAACCTGTGAAAGAATCAGTTCCTTAAATTCTTTCAAAAAATCCGTATCAATTTGATCCGGAATAATGAGCGAACCACCGAGTGATATGACAATAGTTTCATCCATAATTTGTTAAAAATTTAAAGCCTTAATAATATCTTTGTGCACATTTTCAATGGATTGTTCTCCGTTTATGGTATAAATTTCATAACCTTCTTTTTCTTTGAAATAGTTCATCGCCGGAAGTACATTGTTTTTGTATTCATTAAATCTTCTTCGCAAACCTTCTTCAGTATCATCAGCTCGCGCTCGTAATAAATTTCTTTTTGTTGCTTCTTCCTCTGATAATTCAATATAAATGATCTTTATTTTTTCTCTTTTGTAAAATTTCATCATTGCTTCGAAACTTTCTGATTGAGAAATTGTCCTCGGATATCCGTCCGAAAATAAATGTACATCTTTATTTAAAGAACTAATAAGTATGTTGGTAAAGATCGCAGTAGTTAAAAAATCTGGCTGAAGTTCTCCTCGCAACAATGAGTCTTTTACAAGACTCGCTGTATAATTCTCAGTTCCCAATAATTTTCTAAAACCATCCCCCGTTCCAGCATATACACATTCTTTGCCATCTTTAGATTTTAAAAGATCTACAAGTAACTTTATCTGGGTTCCTTTTCCTGAACCAACTTGTCCAAAAAACATAAATGTTTGTATTTCCATTCTTTAAGAATACAAAATTTAGACCTAAATATCAAGACAGATTTTAAGCTCCCCTCCTTAATCAAGGAGGGGGTTTGGGGTGGTAATTTTAAATTACCCCCTCGCCCTTTGGGCACTCCCCCTTGGCAAGGGGGAGATAAAAATGCTTTAATGAGTATATGAAAAAAGAGATAATTACTATTTGTGGGGGCTTGGGAAGTGGAAAATCAAGCACTGCAAAAGAAGTAGCGCAAGCTTTAAACCTTAAACATTTTTCTTCTGGGGATTTTTTTCGTCAGGTAGGATTAGAGTTAGGTTTGTCGGTCACAGAAACCAACAAGAAAGCTGAGACCGACCTGAAAATAGATGAAATGACAGACCAAAAACTACGAGACTTGAATAATGGGAATAAAATTGTAATTGATTCACGTACCGCTTATCATTGGATACCTGATTCATTTAAAGTTTACTTGGACTTGCCTCCCAACATAGCAAAGGAAAGAATTTTAAATAGCATAAAGGAGAACAAACTACGAGAACAGAGTGAAAAAGCCAAAACAAGCGAAGAAATTCTAAAAAAGATGACCGAGCGTTTTCTAAGTGAACAAAAAAGATATTGGGATTTATACAAAATAGATAATACTGACAAAAAACAATTCAACTTAGTTATAGATACAAACAAAAACAACCTAGGACGGGTTGTTGAAATAATTGTTTCTGAATATAAAAAATGGATTGCTGAAAATTAATATTCTCGCATTGAGATTTGAGCGTCGATTTTTTTGATTAGATCAAGAACAACTGAAACAACGATAAGGAGTGCCGTACCACCTAGAGCAAGCGCTGTTATACCAGTAGCTGCTCGCATTATAAGAGGAAGAACTGCAATGATACCCAAGAATACAGCACCAACCATAGTAACACGATTTAAAACTTTTGAAATATAAACCGAAGTAGATGCTCCAGGGCGAATACCAGGAATAAATGCACCATTCTTTTGTAAATTTGTAGACAAAGATTCTGGGTCGAAGGTTACAGCTGTATAAAAATATGTAAACAAGAAAACTAACACGAAATATAGAATTCCATAAAGCAAACTTGTCTGCGAAAATGACACAAGAACGTGTGAAATTTTTGAAACGATTGTATTTGTAGAACTTGCTAAGAAGTTTCCAATCATTTGAGGAAAAAGTAAAATTGAAAGCGCAAAGATTATAGGGATAACTCCAGCTTGGTTTACTCGGAGAGGAAGATATGTCGATCCTCCACCGTACATTTTCATTCCCCTTACACGTTTTGCATAAGTAACAGGAATAGGCCTTTCTGCCTCCGTCACAACCACAACCCCAGCAATAACAATAACACCCACTACGATAAACATAATAAATAATGGTATTTGCGAAACATCAAAAGTGAAAAGCAATTGGCTGATTTCTGCTGGAAGTCTAGAAACGATACCAGCAAAAATCAAAAGCGATACTCCGTTCCCGATGCCAAATTCTGTCATAAGCTCACCTATCCACATTATAAACAGCGCTCCTGCTATAACTATGATAAGGTTCGTAATTCTATTAAAAACTGTTAGATTGACTAAAATTTTCTGACTCTCGAGAATTGCTAAAAGAGAAAAACCTTGAATAGCAGCAAGTGGAACAGTTAAAAGCCTAGAATATTGTGTAAATTTTTTCTTTCCAGCTTCTCCTTCTTCACTATACATTTTCTTTAGAGCAGGCACCATTATGGTCAATAATTGCATTATGATAGATCCAGTAATATATGGGCCAACTCCAAGCATTATTATAGAAAGATTGGAAAGTCCACCACCAGAAAAAATATTTAAAATACCAAAAAATTGGTTATTGGCCAAAAAACGATTGAGCTCGACAGTATCTATCCCAGGTATTGGAATAGCAGAAAGTAATCGAAATACAATTAAAGCACCAAAGACAAATAATATCTTTTTTCTTAAAGAAGAATCTGTCCAAGCTAACTTCATTTTACTCCAAAAATTTTGCATATTATTTTATTTACTTACAACCTCTTTGCTAGTATTCTTCTTTACCCCTTCTTTGTCTGAATGATTTTTTATCTTATCAAGACTCACCTCTCCTCCTGCTTTTAGAATTTTATCCTTAACCACACTAGAAACTAAACACTCGGAAACTTGAATTTTTATATTGAAATCTGTACTACCATTTAGAATCTTAACCTCTGGAAGCCAACCCTTCTTTTTCTTGATTACTTTTAGTTTAAGTAAACTATCTGGACTTACTACCCCACCTTTAGGAAAAACTAAAGCGAGTTTATCAAGAGAAATACATACTGGTTTTATTTGAAAAGATTTAAACTGATATCCGCGATTCTTTGGTAGTTTCTTAATAATATCACGAAGT